>ERZ780208.2692-NODE-2692-length-11830-cov-9.959236_pt1 | contig 11830 bp, 9 predicted proteins | sample MGYA00511167_ERZ780208 | MGnify/ENA primary metagenome ERZ780208 (study PRJEB29588, sample SAMEA2159202) | human gut metagenome | biome: human gut; feature: human-associated habitat; material: faeces | place: Denmark | collected 2008/2010 ... | reverse complement strand
AGGGCGAACTTTAAACATCGAATTTATTGATTGGCAACTTGCGGACATTCATTTTCAATTATTATATGATTGACGAAGTAATGTTGGAAGACATGTTCTATTATCACTTAAATAGCGTTATTCGCTTTGAAAAGGGTAAAGACCGTATAACTTGGGAAAATTTATGTGGTAAGGTAGCTGCATAAACCTATTTAATTCTTTTTTTCATGGAGTTATAACAACCCACTCTGTCAACATTTATATATTATGTATAAGTTGTTATAAATTACGATATTAGTATCAAAATTAAAACGTATCAATATAATCTAATAAAAGACTATACTGATACGTTATTTTTGTGTCATTCTAATTTAAAAGATTATTAGTCTAATACTTTATATCTATGTCCAAATCCTTTATAAGCTCTTTTATATCATGCATACCATAGCCTTTTTCTTCAACGTAATACATTATCAAATCGTCCATTACCTCATCGAAATCTTCACCTTCTTTAATTCTTTCAGACACAATTTTTCCATCTTTTTTTATGTCTCCTGTAAACGAAGGAGTTGAAGGGAAATATGCATAACAAAGAAAAACTACAATAATACTTACAGCTGTATCTGCAACCAATTTTACCAAATTAGGCCATTTTTTCTTTTCTATATATATGGCAAAAGCCAATGTAGCAACAACCCAAATAATCCACCCCCAAAAACTCATAAGATACCTCCTTCCTGTAATGCTTGCTTTAACTCATGTTCATTTCTACACTTTCTTCCATCTTCAAATAAAATGTAGTCTTTTTCATTTTGAAGTAATTTTAACGCTTCTTGAATACGCTCTTCCAATGTCATAGCATTTCCGTCTTTGACATCAAAATACGCATAATTTAACTTGTGCATAATTTAAAGTATTTTTTAAGATTAAATATTTGGATAGATAAGTCCAAAATCCGAGGTATAGACAATAAAAAAACGTGGACTTAAACTTCGTCTATACTCTCTTAGGTATCGCCAAACACCATGCAGTCATATACGAGTAAAAGCCCACGCCATAGGCGTGAGCATCAACTTGTACTCTTGACTGCATTTCTTTCAAATTGGCGATTTTTAAGAGAGTCAGAATAAAGCTAACGCTTTTTTATTTATATGTCTTTAACAATCAATGCTTCATAGGCTGTTTTAATTTTGTTAGTTCACAAAGATAGGAAGTTTTTTGTTATTGAACACAGTTTAAAGACTATTATTTCTCAAAATCTTATCCAGCTCTTCTCTGTTATAAAACTGATAGATTTTTCCTCTTACCTTAATATAACCTTCTATTGCATTATCATCTGTTTGCTCAAATAGACTTTGGATAGATACTCCTAAAGCGTTCGCTATTTTCTCAATGGTGTCAAGACGAGCATTTCCGTACATCGCTCTATTAAGGCTTGCAGGGTCAATCCCCATGCTTGCTGCAAGGTCTTTCAATTGTTTTCCTTGCTCTTTACAAAGTCGTTTTACATTTTCGGCCAAGATTCTTTCCATATACATCTTTTAATTGTAGTAAAGTTAGTCAATTTGTTTTAAATATCAAAATAGGTAATATTAATTGATTTTTTAATCAACCTAAATTTGCTGGTCAATTATATTATATGTATATTTGCAATATAATAAATTGATATTTAAAACAATTATGATGAAAACAGTAATTTTTGCAAGGGTTTCGACAAATGTCCAGGAGTACGATAGACAAGTAAATGAGTTAACAACTTTGGCAAAATCAAATGGCTGGAGTGTTGAGGCTGTGTTTGCTGAAAAAATATCTGGAGCAAAATCCAACAAAGAAAGGACGGAACTTCTGAACATGGTAAGCTATGTTGAGGGCAACCATATAAATAAGGTATTGGTGACGGAACTTTCTCGACTGGGACGTGATACCCTTCAAGTACTGGAAGTAATCCAAATGCTGAACGAAAAAGGTATCAGCCTTTACATCCAAAACTACAATATCGAAACCTTGACAAAAGACGGTAAAGTCAATGCCATGAGCCAATTTCTAATAACTATTCTAGCAGAGGTTGCAAGAATGGAAAGAAAGACCATTCGGGAAAGAGTAGAAAGCGGTTACAAGAATTATCGGGCAAATGGCGGTAAGGTAGGCCGAAAAATAGGATATAAGAAGACAGAAGAGAGTATGCGAGAACAATATACAGAAGAGATTAAACTTCTTAAAAAGGGTTATTCATTACGTAATATATCTAAGATTACTGGAGCTTCTATCAATACTATCCGAAAGTGCAAGAGCCTCATCTAATTTGGTTTTTAATTTTCTTTTTGGTATGTTTGAATCAGACGTTCTTTGACATTATGAAAAAACAGAAAACAAGATTTAGATAACAAGATAAAATATAGACACCCTTTGAGAAAGTAAGTTTACTGTAAACTGAAAGGTAACAATCTGGTATTTGACACAAAGTGGTTTATTGTTATTGGGTGGTCATACTAAATACCAAAAATAAGTGCAGTGGCACAGCGTAAATACTTGATAAATTGTGATTTATAAATCTTATGAGGAATACTTTAAAAATTTAGGAATTTCTGAGAGAGAAGCTAACTGTTTAATCGACTATTTGTCGTCATTAGCTGAGATAGGTATTAAATTTGTTAATGAACATAAAATTGAATATTATGAAAAATTGTGTAATTTGGACGAGGGTATCAACCAAGCGTCAAGAGGATAACGGTGGGTCATTGGATGACCAAAGATGTAAATGTGAGGCTTTTGCCAAACAAAACGGATATAAGATAAAAGGATATTTTGGCGGAACACACGAGTCCGCCAAAACTCCTGGTCCTTTACTAAAAGAAATGTATCATGCAATTAAGAAGGACAAAACAATTACTCATATTATCGTATCTGTTGTGGACAGATTTAGCAGAAATGTAGGACAAGCCTCAACAATTATAGATGAACTACTGAAACAAAATGTAGTTATAGTTGAGGCTGCTACGGGTATAGACACTTCTACACGAGAAGGGATAATGATGATTAAGTTCAAGTTAACCTTAGCTGAATGGGATAATGGCAACCGTACCGATAAATTTATATCGGGTCGTAAACATTGCCTTGAAAGTGGTGTATATTGTGGAGCAGCCAAGCCACTGGGGTATGATAAACATGGTAAATCCTTGGGAACTACCTTTACAATCAATGATAAAGGGAAATTGATAGCAAAGGCTTTTAGGTGGAAATTACAAGGGCTTGCAAATCATCAGATAATAAGTAAGCTTGCTGCTTACGGGTTGGAGATGAGTAAACAAAAGCTACATCACATTCTGACCAATCCATTTTATGCAGGTAAAATCCGTCATAAAATGTTGGAGGGTAAATTAGTAGATGGCAATCAACCTTGCATAGTGAGTTATGCTGATTTTTTGCGTGTTCAGGATATATTGAGCGGTAAAACGGGAGTGTATAAACATCAGAAGGAAACACCCCGTTTCCCTTTGAAACGACATGTATTGTGCAGTAAAGACCATACACCATTTACGGCGTACACTGTAAAGAGAAAGAACATTGACTACTACAAATGTAACTTGAACGGTTGTAAAACCAATGTATCAGCAAAGAAGCTGCATTATAAGTATGAGGAACTTTTACGTACTTATAATATTCCCAAGGTTCTAAAACCCATATTGCATGATATTATATCAAAAATGATACTTTCCGACAATGAAGAACAACGGAAGAATGAAAGCCTTTTAAAGAAGCAGAAAACTGAATATCAGAATAAGTTGAAAGCCTGTAAAGTTAGGTTTGGAACAGGAGATATTGATGAGGATGTATATCGGCTTACCAATGAAGAACTTCAAGGAAAGTTGAATGAAATAGAGTTGGAGTTGGCTCAGTGCCCAAAAAAGTTATCGAACCGCAAGGAAGAAGTGGACGAAGTGCTTTTAATGTGCTGTAAATTAGATTCTTTATGGAAAAATTCCTCTTTGGAAATAGAGCAGAAATTACAGAACCTGCTCTTTCCCAATGGAATTTTGTGGGATAAGGAGAAAGAGGATTATCGAACCTTTGATGAAAATGAAGCTCTTTCTGTAATTGCAAGAATTTCAAGAAGTTATGAGAATAAAAAAGAGGATTTTCCTTCGGGAAAATCCTCAAAAGTAAAATTGTGCGCCTGATAGGACTCGAACCTACACGTCAGAGACACCAGATCCTAAGTCTGGCGCGGCTACCAATTACGCCACAGGCGCTTTAAAGTATAATTAAGCTTTGAAAGCGATGCAAATGTAGTATATATTTTTGATATACTCAAATTTTATAGTGAATTTTTTAACAAATAGCAAGCTGTTTCAATAATGGTATCTTTTCCTCGTTGAATATCTTCACTACTCATATCTACTTTAAGATCCGGATCAATGCCGAATTCAAGTTGGTTCATTTGAGGGTCAAACATCGGGCTGGCAGAAAAGCGAATAGACCATCCATTCGGGATTTCAGAACTGAATGGAAGCCCGGATCCTCCTCCTGTCTTGTCTCCGATGATAGTAACTAAAGGAAGTTGCTTCATACAATTTACAAAATCATTGGTAGCACTGAAAGAACGCCGATTAGTTAGTACTATGACATTTTTTTGCCAGCGTATGCCATTGGATGGTTCTAAGTATATAGCTTCTGGAGTTGAAAAATCGTTGTGCCCAGGACCCGTTTTGTGTGACATATAGCCTACAAGTACTTTTTCATTAGTAAATCGTGCTGCAAGTTTCTGTGCAGTAGTTAAATTTCCCCCTCCATTATTGCGGACGTCAATGATCAGTCCGTCGCATACAGCTAGTTGATTGAGGGTTTGATCCAGATTTCCGTCTCCGATACCATTAGAGAAGCTGGAGCAATAGATGTAGCCTATGTTGTTTTCCAGAATCTGATATGTTAATCCGGAAGAGTTAGTATAATCTTTTCCCAAATAGTTACTTTGTATACTGTCACTAAAGTTTCTAGGGTATGCGTCAAACCATTCTCTGTATTGAGAAGTTGCAAGCGAACTGCTTAAATTAACATGGCCATCCCGAAGTTCATTAACCATTTCTGAAAGTACTTCAAATAGTGCTTCTGATCCCATCTCTGGAGTAATTCGTTGAGCATATCGGTTATGAACTTCGTTCCAGTCCAGTCCATATTCCTCTTGTTTATATGTAAGGAAGCAATATTGTTCATCTATTATTTTCCATAAGGATTCGAAATTGTCTTTAGGACTATTTCCGGATACTTCTTCGCGTATACAAGAAGTACACGTCCACACTAGAAGCAGGATTAAGAGACTGGTGAATAAATGCGGAAGTTTCATATTTAATAGGGGGTGAAAGCGTTAGGCATACTGATTTTGTTTTTTCCTTTTAAGAGATAAAGGTTTTTTACAAATCCAATCATAAAGTCATGAGAGTAGATATGACTTTTGAGATTGTTGACATGAGCCTGCTGGATCTCGCAGAGATAGCCAACCCGTAGTATGGTATTTCTGATGGGAAAATCCAATGTAATCATTTGTTTCAATGATGGATTGTTATGCAAGGAAGTAAACAAAATATTTTTTCCTCCGTGTTTCAGAGAGAAAATTTCATAATATGATTGTCCATATTCTGGTGAGAATATTATTCCCATTAAAGGCAGTGCAACTTGATAGCGTGCTGTTAGAGGATAATTTCCAATGTGGAATTTCCTAATAGCCATGCCTGAGGCACCGATATTTCCATAGGCTTTGGCCTGGGCAGGATTGTTGGAATTGCGTGGATTGTAGACAAAGCCTGCATTTAAGTCAAGTACCGGTCCGAACAGTATCTTCAGTCGTTCATTGATTTGGAATTGGTAATGCAGAGCATAACTCCAATTCAGCATTCCCGTATAAAAATAGGATGTACCGGAGGTATTCTTCGTATATGAGGTATATGCTTGTAGAATGTTCTGAGAAGAGACATTTCCGTCCATCAAGCGAGTCATGCACATGCTTTCCCTAAGAATTCTGATTTCACAGCCTTTATATTCCAGGGGTGACAGGTATGTATCCAGTACATTGGTATATCCGGCACCGAACAGCATGGAACGCATAACATATCGGTTAGCCCGTAAACTGTCCTCTTGTGCCTGAACGAGCATGGCAGAGAATAGTACGAGCAAAAAGACTATCGTTTTTTTCATGTTCTTAGAAAAGTTTCATTTGTCCGTTCTCTTCTTCTTCCGGAACATTGGTATCGACAGAATCATTATCATCATCTTCTTCCAGTATTTCTGGTTCGGGCATGCGGGTTGGTTCGAGTTCCTCAATACGGTCGACTGAATAGGTCGTCAGGCGTTTTCCTTTTGCCTTAAAACTCTTGACTCCAACAAAGTCACTGGCCTCGATAATCTGTGCTTCTCGGAAACTGTCATGTCCGCCAAATATGACTTGTATGCGAGGGTAAACCTGCTGAGAGAGAAGAATCTGTTGATTGTGTTTATTCTCTCCTAAATAATTCTGACGTTTGGATGAAGCTTCAAAGGTAAACCGTTTCAGATAGGGATAGTTCTGTTGATCCGCATCATAAAGTACAGCTGTCCATACTTTTTCTGCTTCGAATTTCTCAATGTATTGTATATCCGGATCGTAATGGTTGTTCAGATCGAAATCTGTTGTATAGAAGTCTCCATTTTTATGAATTATCAGGATACAGTCACTGCTTTGGAATTCACCTAAATATTGTCCGCGTCCATCATAATTCAGACGTAACACATCGTGATCGAACCAAACCTTTCTTCCTCCCAGAGTTGATCCTCCACGTTGTTTCAGAGTAATCTTGTGTACTTCAAATTTAGTCAGCAGATTACCCATTGACTGGCGTCCTTTGATATTGATTTCACTGAAGTCTCTTTCAAAGATCAGTTTTTTAATTCTGGGATTAGGACGGAGCGTTACTTTGATGATTTCGGCTTCTCCGTTCGGATTAGCACTGAAATAGACGATCTTTGAACCCGGTTTACCTTGAGTAACGTCATATTCACGGTCACGGATCATTGATGTAACGTTGAAACGCTTGATGTAATGGAAGCCTTCTTTGCCGTCACGATAGATGACATTGTAGATAGTTCTCTTATCATTTTTCTTGAAGATGTTGACATACAAAATGTTCTTTCCGACAAACAACTTGTCTGAAATGCGTACGATTTTATACTTCCCGTCTTTATAGAAAATAATGACATCGTCAATGTCTGAGCAGTTACAGATGAACTCATCTTTTTTCAGGCCGGTACCGATAAAGCCTTCTTCCCGGTTGATATATAGTTTTTCGTTAGCTTCTACTACTTTGGTTGCTACAATCGTATCGAAGTTTCTGATTTCAGTACGGCGTGGGAAATCTTTTCCGTATTTGTCTTTCAGATGACGGTACCATTCGATGGTATATTCTGTCAGATGGGCAAGATGGTTGTCTATTTCCTCAATTTCTGCTTTCAGACGGGCGATCAGTTCGTCTGCTTTATCCTTATTGAATTTCAGGATACGTGCCATTTTGATTTCCATCAGGCGAAGAATATCTTCCTTAGTCACTTCACGCACAAATTGCGGATAGAAAGGAGTCAGGCGTTCGTCAATGTGTTCGCAGGCAATGTCCATGTTTTCAGCTTGCTCAAACTGTTTGTCCTTATAGATACGCTCTTCGATGAATATCTTTTCCAGCGAAGCGAAATGCAGGGTTTCCAGTGTTTCGTTCTTCTGGATTTCCAGTTCTTTCCGGAGCAAGTCACGTGTATTATTGACGGATTTCCTCAGTACGTCACTGACTGTCAGGAAGTGAGGTTTCTTGTTGTCGATCACACAACAGTTGGGCGAAATATTCACTTCGCAGTCTGTAAAGGCATACAATGCGTCCAGGGTCTTGTCAGACGATACTCCCGGAGCAAGATGAATCAGAATTTCTACCTTGCGGGCCGTATTGTCGTCTACTTTGCGGATTTTGATTTTGCCTTTTTCAATGGCTTTCAGTATAGAGTCAATCAGTGAAGAGGTCGTTTTTCCATAAGGAATTTCACTGATGCATAAAGTCTTGTTGTCTAACTTGGAGATTTTAGCCCGGACACGTACTACACCACCTCTCTCCCCGTCATTGTAGCGGGAAACATCAATAGAGCCACCTGTCTGAAAGTCGGGATAAAGCTTAAATTCCTCTCCATGTAAGTATGCAATGGCTGCATCACACAATTCATTAAAATTATGTGGCAGGATTTTGGAGGAGAGACCTACGGCGATACCTTCTACTCCCTGAGCCAGGAGTAATGGGAATTTAACCGGAAGCGTTACCGGTTCTCGGTTTCTTCCGTCGTATGAGGCTTGCCATTCTGTTGTTTTAGGATTGAAGACAACATCAAGTGCGAATTTCGACAAGCGTGCTTCGATGTAACGTGGAGCAGCTGCGCTGTCACCTGTTAAGATATTTCCCCAGTTCCCCTGACAGTCTATGAGCAGTTCTTTCTGGCCCAACTGAACGAGTGCGTCACCGATGGAAGCGTCGCCATGAGGATGGAATTGCATGGTATGCCCAACAATATTGGCTACTTTATTATATCTTCCGTCGTCCAAACGCTTCATGGAGTGAAGAATGCGTCGTTGTACAGGCTTTAGACCGTCATTGATGTGAGGGACGGCACGTTCCAGTATAACATAGGAAGCATAATCCAGAAACCAGTTCTGATACATGCCGCTAAGCTGGTGTTTGACTGCTTCGTCAGTTTGATCAACAGGCTTGTAGTCTGAGTGTCCCTCTTTTTCCGGGAGTTTGTCAGTATCTTTGTCAAATGTATCTTCGCTCATAAATCAAAATTAAACTATGGAGACAAAAATACAATTTTTTTCGGACATGCAGGGCGAAAATTCTTTTCATTTCCTTTATCTGGCAGATGAAACGTCCTGCCGAAACGATTTTAGTACAGGCACAGTCAACGGAATAGCCAGCAGGAAAGAACATAAGTCGGATACAGCCTGACACATTTCAACTCCTTGTAACCCCAGAAAATAGGGAAGGAGGAGAATAAATGGAATAAAGAATAATCCCTGACGGGCAGAAGACAACAGGACGGCGCGTACCGGCTTGCGGATCGTTTGCAGCAGCATGTTACAAAGAATAACCCAGGCTCCAAGCGGAAGAGTTATTAATTGCCAGCGTAAGGCACGTGCTCCGATTTCGATGACCAATGGATCTTCTTTTCGGAACCACGCTACGACTTCGGGAGCATAGATATAGCCTGCAATGGCACAAAAGGTTAGAAAAATGACTCCTGTCTTGACGGCAAACCAGAATCCTTCCCGAACCCGTCTGTATAGTCCTGCACCATAATTGAAACCGCATACTGGTTGAAAACCTTGTCCAAATCCGATGACAAAAGAATTGATGAACATGCAGATTCTTGTAACAATGGACATCCCGGCAATGGCTGCATCGCCATAGACCCCGGCTGCAACATTCAGCAGAATCGTGGAAATACTGGCCAGGCCCTGACGGCAAAGTGACGGACTTCCGCCGTAAATAATTTCTTTGAAAAAGGTAAGGCGTGGAGTGAAATTGCGGAAATGAATGCGGATATTTTCTCCTTTACTGTCCATATAGAGCAGGATGAGAAAACTGGAGATTTGGCTGGTGAATGTAGCCCATGCTGCTCCGGCAATTCCCATATCGAAAACAAAAATCAGTAATGGGTCGAGTCCGATATTCAGGACGGCTCCGACAATGATTCCCACCATGGCATATACAGCATTTCCCTGAAATCGCATTTGATTGTTAAGTACCAGCGAAGAAGCCATGAAAGGAGCTCCCAGCAGGATTATGCCCAGATATTGTTCAGCATAGGGGAGAATAGTGGGAGTTGACCCCAATGCCAGACAAATCGGACGTAGAAAAATCAGTCCCAATACCATGATTAATATACCGGCAAAAAAGGCATAGAAAAAACCGGTTGATGCCATTTTCTCAGCGCTCTTGTAGTCTTGTGCTCCCAGTTTACGGGAAATATAATTTCCTGAACCGTGTCCGAAGAAAAAACCGAAAGCCTGGATAATGGCCATGATGGAAAATGAAATACCTACGGCAGCAGTAGATTGAGTATTGATTTTTCCAACAAAATAGGTATCTGCCATGACATAAAAAGAAGTAATCAGCATACTGACTATGGTCGGGATGGCCAGCTTTCCGATCAGGCTGGGGATGGGGGCCGTAGTCATTTGGGTATATTTGTTCTGTGTGGCTTGTTTCATAAATTTTACTTTTAGGGGAATTCCTTCTGAAAGGCCAAAGTGTCACAATGAACATTTTTCTTGCCGTAAAGGCTTTCCTGATAGGGCCTATCCTGAAATGAACGGACAAAATTACAAAAAAATCTACTCTTCATGGTAAGAACGACCGCTAATCATCCTTAAATTCATAAGATAAATTAATATACCTATCGTGCTTTTTACTTATAAAATCCGTATCTTTGCGCCGTCTGAGTGAAGAAAATATATAAGAAAAATCAAATAAATTAGAGAAATGGCACAAGAAGACGTTTTTAAGAAACTGGTTTCACATTGTAAAGAGTATGGTTTTGTTTTCCCGTCAAGTGAAATTTATGACGGACTGGGAGCCGTATATGATTATGGACAAATGGGTGTGGAACTGAAAAACAATATCAAACAATATTGGTGGCAGAGCATGGTGCTGTTGCACGAAAATATCGTGGGCATTGATTCTGCTATATTTATGCACCCTACAATCTGGAAAGCTTCCGGACACGTGGATGCGTTTAATGATCCTTTGATTGACAACCGCGATTCTAAAAAACGTTATCGTGCTGATGTCTTGATTGAAGACCAGATTGCAAAATATGATGAAAAAATCAATAAGGAAGTAGCCAAGGCTGCTAAAAAGTATGGTGAAGCATTCAATGAAGCTGAATTCCGTAGCACCAATGCCCGTGTATTGGAACATCAGGCTAAACGTGATGCTTTGCATGAACGCTATGCACAGGCTATGAATGCCGGACCGGATTTGAATGAACTCCGTCAGATCATTCTGGATGAAGAAATTGTTTGTCCGATCTCCGGTACAAAGAACTGGACTGAAGTTCGTCAGTTCAACCTGATGTTTACTACAGAAATGGGATCTACTGCTGATGGCGCAATGAAAGTTTATCTTCGTCCGGAAACAGCCCAGGGTATTTTTGTAAACTATCTGAATGTACAGAAGACCGGACGTATGAAGATTCCGTTCGGTATTGCACAGATCGGTAAGGCTTTCCGTAATGAAATTGTAGCCCGTCAGTTTATTTTCCGTATGCGTGAGTTTGAACAGATGGAAATGCAGTTCTTCGTAAAACCGGGTACTGAACTGGAGTGGTTCAAGAAATGGAAAGAAACTCGTCTGAAATGGCATAAGGCACTGGGATTCGGTGATGATCACTATCGTTATCATGATCATGAAAAACTGGCTCACTATGCGAACGCTGCTACCGATATCGAATTCCTGATGCCGTTTGGATTCAAGGAAGTTGAAGGTATTCACAGCCGTACCAATTTTGACTTGAGCCAGCATGAAAAGTTCTCAGGCAAGAGTATTAAATATTTTGATCCGGAAATCAACGAATCATACACTCCGTATGTAATTGAAACTTCAATCGGTGTTGACCGTATGTTCCTTAGCATCATGAGCGCAGCTTATTGCGAAGAAACTCTGGAAAACGGTGAAACTCGTGTTGTCTTGAAATTGCCTGCAGCTTTGGCTCCGGTGAAACTGGCCGTTATGCCGCTGGTAAAGAAAGACGGTCTGCCTGAAAAGGCTCGTGAGATTATGAATGACCTGAA
>ERZ780208.2680-NODE-2680-length-11871-cov-2.965301_pt1 | contig 11871 bp, 4 predicted proteins | sample MGYA00511167_ERZ780208 | MGnify/ENA primary metagenome ERZ780208 (study PRJEB29588, sample SAMEA2159202) | human gut metagenome | biome: human gut; feature: human-associated habitat; material: faeces | place: Denmark | collected 2008/2010 ... | reverse complement strand
TCAGGCTGTCGGTCAGGTTCCACAATTCGCCCCCGCCGCTCATCGAAAAGGCGCCCGGCAGGTCGGCCGTGAAGCGTGAAATCTGCATTTGCTTCAGATTGCCCTCCGTGCCGGCATGAATCACCAACGGACGGAAAGGATAGGCCTTCTTGAAGCTTTCGGGCAGTCCGCCGGCAAAGAGCAGCACATCCTGCTTGCCGATGTAGGCATTGAAGCGAGCCGACAAACGTCCGGTAGTGGGGATATCAACCAGCTCCCAATAGGTTTGTGCAGTCAGATTCATTTCGCTGTTGGGCGTCTGCAGTTGCAGGGAAGGCACCCGTATCACGGCCGAATCGGCCAACAGGCGTCCGGTCAGCGAAGTGACGCTCAATCCGGAGCGTTCGTTCATCGAAAATTCGCGTATCACGGCACTCATATTTCTTCCATAGTACAGCACCGAGTCGATTCCTATCCGGATGTCGCGCAAGGCGACGTGCGATGCGTCGAAACCTTCGGCAGGCCGGGCCGAACCGGAATCGTAAGTAAGAGCCGCTTCGCCAAGCTGGAAACGTCGCCAGCCATATAGCTGACGGCCAAGGTCGGCGGTTGCATCCTCCAGACCCACTTCTCCCAGACGGGCGGTCAGACGCATGGAATCGAGCGGCATGTCAAGGCTGACCGAAACGTTTTTCAGCCGCATGGTGTTCAGTTTCACCTTCCAGTTGACAGGAGTTGAAGTCGTATCGGGAGCCGCTTCGGTCGTATCATTCAGCATCACCTGCAAGTGGGTATCGGCCAGTTCGACGTCGTTCAGTACGACAGCCTCGTTGGTCAGGTCAACACCGTGGCTTCTGAGTGAGAAGTTGCCCAGCACACCTCTGATGAGCATGCCATCCACCAGATTGGAGGAATTGACAGCCACCTGTTTCAGCGTAATGTCGTCCACCTCGACCTGTCCGCGCAGCAAAGGCCAGGCCTGCACGTGCACGTTCAGGCTTTCCAGTCGGAGCAGCGTATCAGGCTGCATCACTCCGGCCACCGAATCGGCAGGCTGTATCACTTGCACACCTCTGACCAGCAGGTTCAGCGGGAAACGCAGGTCGATGCGTTCTACGGATATGTCCCATCCCGTCGATTCGGAAGCAATGGACGTTATCTGTTTCCGCAGAAAATTCTGTACCGGAGGCACATAAAGCAATATCATCAGCAAAACGAACAGCAGGACCGGCGTAAGCAATATCCAGGCCACCCATTTCAACCATTTCTTTTTCTTTTCCATACACAAGCATCACATACGAAGCACGTCTGTAAAGGACGGTGAATGACGTGAACAAACCAATCGTCTCCCCCTTCACCCTCGCCTCACAAACTTTCACAAAGTAAACAATTTATTTCGACATTTGTTGCTCCGAGGCAAAAAACTATTTCACCTTTCACACACGAAAGGTGGACCAGTCCTTCACGTTTCACAATAAACGGCAGACAGACAGCTTGTTACGGTGAAACGTGAAACATAAGAACGCAACAGAAACGGCTGTGAAGGAAGAGCACACAGACCACCCCGATATACAACACTTGCACGGCTCGCGAGCCGTACAAGTGTCGCTCACGGGAGGTACTTGCACCCCAATTCCTCCCGTAAAACCCATCTAATGGAAAAACATAAGAAAAGTCAAATAATATGAGAAGAACGATTCCCCCCTGCAGAAAACAGAACCCCATCGGATCTGTCATGCCACCCCGCCTGCCTCAGGCGGGCCTCATCCGTACGTACAATACGCTCCAGCATGTTTCCATCGGCTTTTTATAGCAGATTTGGACGAAATACGTTCTTGCTTTGTACGTTTTTACACATTTTTATGGGATCGAACTCCTATTTTCGCATCGTAAAACAAATTTTCAATCATTTAATCTTAATTTTAACAACATGAATGAACTAAAGCAAAACAGCAGACGCCTCTGGGCGTTGATGTTTATGATGTGTTCTTTCTTGATATCGTTTGCACAACAGGCTGTGGTGACGGGCGAAGTGAGAGACGCATCAAAAGAGCCAGTAATCGGGGCAACGGTTCAAGTGAAAAACGTTCCGGGTGGGGGAACCATCACGGACGTGGACGGTAACTTCCGCCTCTCCGTACCCGATGTGAAAAACGCCGTCCTTATCATTTCGTTCATCGGCTATGAAACACAGGAAATTCCTCTGAACGGGAAACAACAGGTGAAAGTTGTTTTGGAAGAACAGAACAACGAATTGTCCGAAGTGACAGTTGTGGCCTACGGCGTACAGAAAAAGGAAACACTGACAGGAGCCATTTCTTCGGTGAAGACCGACGAACTGTTAGTTTCGCCCAACGCCAGTGTAGCCAACTCGCTCGCCGGTAAGATTACCGGTCTGTCTTCCGTACAAAGCTCCGGACAGCCAGGTGCCGAAGACCCGAAGATCTTCGTCCGCGGTGTCGGCTCGCTGACCGAAAGCGGCGCTTCTCCGCTGATCCTTGTGGACGGTGTTGAACGTTCCTTCTTCCAGATGGACCCGAACGAAATCGAAAGCATCTCCGTGCTGAAAGACGCCTCGGCCACTGCCGTATTCGGTGTGCGCGGTGCCAACGGTGTTATCTTGGTAACAACCCGCCGCGGTGTGGAAGGCAAAACCAAAATCTCGCTCAGTTCTTCGGTCGGCATCCAGCAAATCGCCAACTGGGTTGACCTGGCCGATTCATATACCTACGCCACCATGTTCAACGAACGCGAACTCAACGACGGCAATAAAGCTGTTTTCGACGAATATGCTTTGGAACGCTTCCGCCTGCACGACCAGCCCATCCTCTATCCCGACATGGACTGGTACGACTACATGGTGAAGGATGCCGCCGTACAGACCCAACACAACCTGAACATCTCGGGAGGTACCGAGCGCATGCGCTACTTCATTTCTATAGGCTACCTCTACCAAGACGGTCTGATGAAAGACTTCGGCCAAGGCTACGGTTACAAATACAACCGCTACAACTACCGCACCAACCTGGACTTCGACGTCAGCAAGTCCACCACCCTGAAACTTGGTATCGGTGGCGTAGTAGGCGACCGTCAGGAACCTGCCAGCTCGCGCTTCTGGGAAAACCTCTCCATCTCCCAGCCCTTCGCCAGCCCGGGCCTTGTTGACGGACACCCCATGACCTCGGCAAGCCGCTTCGAAAAGATCATGTACGTCGATCCGTTCACCGACATTTATGGCAAGGGAGGCAGCAGCATCCTGAGCAACACCATGAACCTCGACCTGCATCTGGTTCAGAAGCTGGACTTCCTCACCAAAGGCTTGTCAATCGAAGTAAAGGGAGCCTACAACACAGGTTACACCTTTACTAAAAAACGCACAGGCAATATCGAAATATGGACACCCTACTTCGAAGGCGAAGTCGATGGTTCAGGTTTGCTTCCCGGCGACCCCGGCTTCAACGAAAACATAGTATATCGCATCAGCGGCACCAACTCCAAGCCCAGCTACAGCGAAAGCACCGGCCGCAGCCGCGACTGGTATATGGAAGCCAGCATCCGCTATGCACGCAAATTCGGCGCCCACAACGTCAGCGCCCTGCTGCTCTACAATCAGAGCAAGAAATACTATCCCTCGCAGCTGCCCTACCTGCCTACAGCCTACGTCGGCCTGGTTGGACGTGCCACGTACGACTATAAATCACGCTACCTGGCCGAGTTCAACATCGGTTACAACGGTTCCGAGAACTTCGCACCCGACAAACGGTTCGGTACCTTCCCCGCCGTATCCCTTGGATGGGTAGTCACCGAAGAACCCTTCATGAAGAACCAGAAAGTGTTCGACTTCCTGAAGTTGCGCGGCAGCTTGGGTCTGGTAGGTAACGACAACATGAGCAGCAACCGCTACCTGTATCTGCCGGACAGCTACAAAGTGAACCTGCAAAGCAACGAAGGCGGCAACTGGAAAGAAGAAAAATGGGGCTACAACTTCGGTTACGAAAACAACGCCTGGTGGAACGGTGCCGTAGAGCAACGCCTGGGCAACTCGGACGTAACGTGGGAAACAGCCTTGAAACAGAACTACGGTGTGGACATGAACTTCCTGGGCAACCGCCTGAAAGTGACAGCCGAGTACTTCCGCGAAGACCGTAAAGACATCCTCATCTCGCGCAAGACCATCCCGATGCTCACCGCCCTCAGCTCAAGCCTGCTGCCGGTAGTCAACATGGGTAAAGTGAAAAACCAGGGATACGAAATCGAAGTAACGTGGGACGACCGCGTCGGCGAAGACTTCCACTACAACATCAACGCCAACATGTCGTACTCGAAGAACAAGATCATCTTCCAGGACGAAGTTGAGCCCAACGAACCCTACCTGTGGCGTACCGGCCGCGAAGTAGGTGCCCAGTTCGGCTACGTAGTCGATCGCTTCTACACGTACGATGATTTTGTCAACGGCAAAGACGGCGACCTGAAGGAAGGCCTCGCCAAACCGCTGGTACCCGTATATCCGGGCGACCTGAAGTACAAGGACCTGAACAACGACGGCGTCATCGACTCCGACGACCAGTGCCAGGTAGGCTTCCCCACCCGCCCGAACTACACCTTCGGTCTGAACCTGAGCGCCGACTACAAAGGCTTCTTCTTTGCCATGAACTGGACAGCCGCCGCCGAACGCTCCATCTCGCTGACCGACATGTTCCGCAAACCCTTCATGGGCGAAAGCCGTGGTCTGATGCAGTATCAGGTGGACGGACGCTGGACACCGGAAACCGCATCGACAGCCAAATATCCCCGCTTCTCGAAAAACAGCGGCGACTACAACTCATACAACTCCGATATGTGGATTGTGGACGGTTCGTACATCAAGCTGAAAGACGTATCCGTAGGCTACAACTTCAACGACCGTCCGGCACTGAAGAAAGTCGGTATCTCGCAGCTGGGCATCAAGCTGACCGGCTACAACCTGCTTTGCCTCAGCCCGTTCGACCTGATGGACCCGGAATTTGTTATCGGTTGGCAGAACACCAAGTATCCGGTAACCCGTATATATAACTTAGGTGTAAACATCACTTTCTAAACCTCGTTGAATTATGAAACATATAATAAAAAGTCTCGCTTTGGCCTCACTTCTGTGCGTAGGAGCGGGATGCGACGATATCAAATTCGGAAACGCTTTTCTGGAAAAGCCGTTAAGCGATGAGATGAACATAGATTCCGTATTTGGAAACAAAATCTATGCCGAACAACAATTAGCGCAGGTATATCACACCCTGCCCGACCACACCCCCATCAACGGGCGCCTGTCCTGGGGCTCCTTGGAGAGCATCACCGACTTGGGCACCTGCCGCAAAAGTGGAGGAACCAGCTACCACAAAGGACAGCTGACTGCCGCAAACGCCAACGAAGCTGCCTACCGCATGGATTACGGCCGTTCCGACGGTAAGTTCTCGGCCATATACGGCATCCGCCAGGCCCACATCTTCATCGAAAACGTTGACCGTGTGCCCGACATGACCGAAGCCGAAAAAACTCGCCGCAAAGGAGAGGCTGAAATGATTATTGCCTACCACAACGTGGACATCTTCCGCAACTACGGAGGCATGCCGTGGATCGACCATGCCTACAAGCCGTCCGACGACATGAAAATGACCCGTATGACCATCGCCGAAGCCGTGCAGAACATCTGCGCCCTGATAGACGACGCTGCCAGCAAACTGCCTTGGGACGTAGAAGCCAACGACGACGGACGCATGACAAAAGCCGGAGCCCTCGCCTTGAAGTCCCGTCTGCTGACCTTCGCTGCAAGCCCGCTCTTCAACAGCGACCAGCCCTTCAAAGACGGCGAAGCCTCACAAAACCACTACACCTGGTGGGGCGACTATCAGCAAAGCCGCTGGCAGGACGCATTGGACGCCGGACTGGCCTTCCTGCGCGAGAACGCCAAAAACGGCAACGTATATAAACTGGTCGATAACGGAGACCCGCGCAAAAGCTTCTGCTCCGGCTACTTCGACCGCTACAACCACGAGACGCTGATCAGCAGCCACCGCTACATAAAATGGGACCTGAACGCCTACAACGTCACGCAAACCCGTTACGGTACAGGCGACCCGACCATGTGGTACTGCGACATGTTCCCCATGAGAGACGGCAGCGACTTCAGCTGGGATAACCCCGAACACCGCGCCCATCCGTTCTTTACAGAAGATTTCGAGATGACCCGCGACCCCCGTCTGTACGAAACGCTCATCGTCACCGGTGACAAGTTCTGGGGACGCAAGGCCGAAATCTATTCCGGAGGCCGCGAACAGCCGCAAGACATGGGTGGCGGACAAAACTGGCGCTGGGCCGGTTTAGGATACTTTGGTATCGGTATTCGCAAGTACTATCAGGACCACCTGAACGAACTGCAGAACAAGTTCTATAACTGCTGTCTGCTTCGTCTGCCCGAAGTCTATCTGAACATTGCCGAAGCCATGAACGAATTGGGCAAAGCCGAACAGAAGGACGAATTCGGACGCGATGCCTACGATTATATCAATCTGCTCCGCGACCGTGTACAGATGCCCCACGTTACCAAAGAGACCGCAGCTCCGGGCGTAGCCCTGCGCGAAGCCATCCTTCGCGAACGTGCCTTGGAATTTGGTTGGGAAGAAGTACGTTATTACGACATCAACCGCTGGAAACACAGCGACTACCTGAAGGCACGCAAGATATACCGTCTGCGTACGTATCCCGAAGGAGAGAAAGTCAACGGCAATTACGTGAACTTCAGATACGAGTTAAAAGAAGAGTCACCCAATCCGCATGTATGGATAGAAAAGTGGGATGATAAATACTATCTGTGCCCCATTCCTTTGGATGAAATCAACAAGAAGTACGGTCTGGTTCAGAACCCGGGCTGGGAATAAGGAAAGGATTTAACTAAAGAATTTTGTAAACATGAAAAAGAAATATATTTCCGTATTGGCGCTCGCCTGCCTGTTCTCGGCTTCGGCGATGGCGCAACAGAAAATTACGGGCGTAGTAAAAGATGCCCAAGGCGAACCTGTACTGGGTGCCTTGGTGACAGCCGTAGGCCATCCTGCCGAAAGATCCATCACCGACCAGGAAGGCATGTTTACCCTGAATGCCAACCCGGGCGAGTACATCGAAGTGGTGTATGCCGACAGCCAGAAGAAACGGGTATGGATTAAGGGCGAATCACTGGAAATCTGTCTGGAAGACCTCGACATCTATACCGAAAATCGCAGCAAATTGCAAAGCACCCGCGAACAGACGCAAGCCGTATCCACCCTGTCGGGCGAGAAGATATCCAATAACTCGACCTTCAACGTAGGAAACTCGCTGTATGGCATGTTGCCGGGCCTGATTGTGAAACAAAACACGGGTTGGTCCGAAGGTGCCACACTGATGGTACGCGGTGGCGGTTCACAGTCGTCACAGACGCCGCTCATCGTCGTGGACGGCATTCCCCGCACGCTGGACTACCTCAACATGCTCGAAGTAGAAAGCATCTCCGTGCTGAAAGACGGTGCGGCTACAGCCCTGTGGGGCACACGCGGAGCCAACGGCGTAGTAGTAGTGACCACCAAACGCGGACAGTACAACCAACGCGATATCGATGTGAACTATACATACGGCATGGGCTTACCCATCAACCAGCCCGAATTTGTAGATGGCGCTACATATGCACAACTGCGCAACGAAGCCCTCTACTACGACGGCTTGTCGCTGGAGTACGACGCTACGGCCTTTGAAGCATTCCGCAACGGTTCCAACCCGGATGCATTCCCCAATTCAGACTGGATGGGAACAGCCTTACGCGACTATACTACCAACCACCAGCTCAACCTCTCTTTCCGTGGAGGTGGAAAGCGTGTTCGTTACTATGCTGCTATCAACTACAAGAACGATCAGGGCATCCTGAACACGGATCTGGTAAACTCAACAGGACGTTACGACGCCCAGTATAAGAAGTACCGCCTCGACGCCCGCATGAATCTGGATATCGACGTGACCGACTATACCCGCGTAGCACTGAACATGTTCGGTTTGCTGCACGAGAACAACAGTCCGCGCGAATCAGAAAGCAACATCTTCAGCAACCTGTTCAACGTACCGTCGGGCGCATTCCCCATCCGCACTACCAACGGCTATTGGGGCAGCAACAACATCTTCAAAGTGAACCCCATCGCCGAGATCGCGGAAAACGGTTACTTCCGCACCGACGAACGTATGCTGCAGTCCGATTTGCGCATCTATCAAGACCTGTCGTTAGTGACCAAAGGCTTAAAGGCCGAAGTCGGCATCTCGTACGACAACAGTGCCGTCTATCAGGAAACCGGTACACAGGAATACGAATACGAAGCACTGACGGTCATCCCCGGTGCCGTATTGGGCGAATACGAAATCCTTCGCAACGTAGGTGGTGAAGAGAAAGCCCTCTCCATCTCCAACGGCGGACTGAACAGTCAGTTCATGCGCTTGGTCATCGACGGACGGGTTGGCTACGACCGTGCCTTCGGCCGCCATGCTGTCAACGGAACCCTGATGTACCGTCAGGAATCTTATACCCCGCTGGGACGCAACAACAGCCACAAGCGCCAGTCTGTCATCTTCACCGGCGGCTACAACTACGACAACCGTTACCTGGTAGATGTAGTGGTGAACCGCAGCGGTACAAGCGTACTGAGCGATGGCGACAAGTTCCGTACTTATCCCGCCATATCAGCTGCATGGGTACTCTCGAACGAAGCATTCTGGAAAAAGACCAGTAACGTGATCGACTATTTCAAGATTCGTGCATCGTGGGGACGCTCCGGCAACGACGACATTGCCTACGACCTTGACGAACGCTATTGGGTAAGCTGCAACGGCGGTCTCTTCAAGGATACCCCGGCCGGCTTCGGCGGTCTGCACGCCGGCAACCTGGCCGTAACCAACTTAGACATCGAATTGGCCGACAAGTACAACTTCGGCATCGACATGCGTTTGTTCAACCGCCTGTCTCTGACGGCCGACGCCTTCTACGACAAGCGTACAAACACGCTGATTGCTGCCACCAACCTGTACTCGAGCGTCATCGGTACCGGCATTCCCCAACTGAACATGGGAGCCACCAATACCAAAGGTCTGGATTTGGGACTGAACTGGGAAGACAAGGTAGGCGAGAACTTCAAGTACTACGTAGGCGGAACCTTCTCGTACCTGCGCACCTGCATCGACGAGAACGGCGAAGGCTACAAACCTTACGACTACCTGTACAAGAAGGGCGACCGCATCGGCCAGCTCTACGGACTGGAAGCCATCGGTTACTTCCGCGACGAAACAGACATAGCCAACAGCCCCAAACAGATGTTCTCTTCTGTCCGCCCGGGCGACGTCAAATACAAGGACCAGAACGGCGACGGCAAGATTGACTCGTACGATGAAGTAGCCATCGGCCATTCTTCCACCATACCGGGCATCTACTACGGCATCAATTTAGGCTTCGAATACAAAGGTTTCGGTGTGGATGCCGTGTTCCAGGGAGTCGGACAATACAGCCGCATGCTGAACACCCAGTCCGTATATTGGCCGTTGCGCAACAACAACAGCAACATCAGCAAATGGTATATAGAAGACCGCGTACGCTGGACCGAAGACACCAAAGGTGTGGCCACCGCACCGCGCCTGACCACGCTGGACAATGCCAACAACTTCCGCAGCAGTACGGAATGGTTGGAGAACGGTGCATTCTTCAAGCTGCGCAACCTCAACATCTATTACAACCTGCCGAAGAAATGGATCAGCAGCCTGAATATGGATCAATGCCAGATATATCTGCGCGGCAACAACCTCTTCTCGCTCGACCACGTGAAGTACCTGAACTGCGAAGACCTCTCGGTGAACTATCCAGACTTGATGTCTGTGTTTGTAGGTGTGAACATTAACTTCTAAAAACAAGACTGAACGCAATATGAAAAAATTAGCTTTGATTATAGCCGCATCCCTTACGTTGGGAGGATGCGATTTCCTGGACTTCGACGAATCACAGGGAAAGACCCAGGAAGAAGCCTATGGCTATTTCGACAACGTATTGGCCTTGGGCAATGCCGCTTACCGCTCACTTCCCAAAGACTTCGGAGACGATATAGGCGGTGCCCTGCGCGAGGCTGCTACCGACAATGCCGTATATACATGGGAAGACAATGCCGTATATGACATCTACAACGACGTGTGGAGCCCGTTGAACCTGATTGATGACCAGTGGAGCAACTACTACAGCGTAATCTATGACATCAACATGTTCCTGCGCGACTATTCAGAAGAGAACCTGGAACGCCACAAGTGGGACTCCAACTATCCGGACAACATCGAGAAAGCCCGCATGTCCTTACGCGAAGTAAGAGTGCTCCGTGCCCTTTATTACTTCGAGTTAGTGAAACGTTACGGCGATGTGCCCCTGCTTACCGAACCGATGGAACTGGATCAAATCAACAGCGTAACGAAAACCAAGGCTACCGACATCCTGAACTTTGTAGCAACCGAATGCGCATCCGTAGCCGACGAGTTGCCGCTGAGCCATAACGACTTCTTCGGCGAAACAGGCCGTGTGACCAAGGGTGCCGCCCTTGCCATCCGTGCCCGTGCCCTGCTCTATGCAGCAAGCCCGCTGTTCTGCACCGGCGACGCCGCAGCCGCCTGGAAAGCCGCTGCCGAAGCTGCCCACGACGTGATTGCGATGAACTACTACCGGCTGCCCGCCATCGATGAAGATCCCTTATACGATCCAAACCTGGGTGATGCCGTGCTGAAGTCGCCGCAGCTGATTTTCGAAACACGTACCAGTGCCAGCCTGACTTTCGAAACCCGCAACCTGCCCATCGGCTTTGCCAATGGCACGAACAGCGGCAACACTCCGACACAGAATCTCGTGGACGAGTTTGAAATGAAAGACGGAACCGCCTTCAGCTGGGACAACGCTACGCACGTACAGAACATGTACTACGACAAGGACGGCAACCCGACGCGCGACTCGCGCTTCTACCGCACCGTACTTGCCAACGGCATGACGTTCATGAAAACCCAAATCGACACGTACGAAGGCGGCCGCTTCGGAGCACCTATCACCGGTGCCACTCTGACCGGCTATTACCTGAAGAAGTTAATGAACGAAACCGTGGTACTGACACCGCCGAACACGGTCAGCAAGAGCCACCACTATCCCACGTACCGTTATGCCGAGGTATTGCTGAACTATGCCGAAGCGCTGAACGAATGGCAAGGCCCCGACTATACCGACGCCAACTGTACCCTCTCCGCCCGTCAGGTTGGCAAGGATCATTTCGGTGTATGCCTGCTTGATGATGATCTGCAGGCCATCCTCGGTGTACAGATACACCACCATATAACGGTCGCCCTGGGCGCTGGCATAGCCGACAAGGATCTGCAAGGAATTTTCATCCCGCAGATGGGCGGTGTTCACGCTTTCCACCTCGCTGGAAAGCCCTTCTGCCGTCTGCGTCACCCGCCAGCCGTTTTCCTCGGTCGGTTCCAGAATAGCCAGGTACACATTGCCCGCAGAGGCATCCAGCGTGTACAGCACGGCGGCTTCATCCTGGCCGTCACCATCCCAATCGCCAAACAAAAGAGGGGAAAGAAAATCGCCGCTGGCAGGGTATTTCAGGGTCGCGGTTACACCAAGGGCGCTGTTGAGCGCCTTTTGTACGGCGCTCGTCTCGCCGGAAGCCTGCGGCGCGCGCAGCAGGGATTCCACATCGCTGCCGGTTACGGCAGAACAGCCGGAAAGCAGCAGCGCCAGCGCCAGAAGGATGGAAAAAAATCGTTGTTTCATTGCAAAAATTCCTTTGGAAAGCTCGTGTTTTCATCTGATTCTATTATTCAAAG
>ERZ780208.2673-NODE-2673-length-11894-cov-5.307712_pt1 | contig 11894 bp, 10 predicted proteins | sample MGYA00511167_ERZ780208 | MGnify/ENA primary metagenome ERZ780208 (study PRJEB29588, sample SAMEA2159202) | human gut metagenome | biome: human gut; feature: human-associated habitat; material: faeces | place: Denmark | collected 2008/2010 ... | reverse complement strand
AGTTATAAAAACTTAAATATCAGAGAGTTATAAATTATTCAGTAAACACTAGTTAGCATAACGGGACTTAATAGAACTGAACAAATCGTATTTTATTTGGAACGGCAGAGCTTTCTCACTACATTTGCATCACAACCGCAGGAAAGCGGAAGTGACAAGACAACTCAGGCCTGTGTGCGAACGGTCTCCCGCACAATGCCGACAGAGGGATAACACGGAGACCTTTATTGTTTAACCATTCAAATAAAGTATGACTATGGAAAAGAAAGAGAAGTGTTGCACAAAGACAGCCGCTACCGGAGGATGCAACGAGAAGAAACAGGAAACAACGTGTCAGGACGACAAGAAGTGTCAGGACGGAAAGAAAGATGGCATGAGCTGCCACACGAAGAGCCGTCCGACGGGCGACCCCATGCAAGGTGACGTCTGCTGAGACAGGTCCGGCACGTAAGGACTGAAGAATGAACGGGACGGCCGGGGCACGGACATACCGGCTCCTCACTACGAAACAATATGCACTATTCGCGCCGTCCCTCATTCCATGTCAAGCCGATTCAGGCGCCTGTGGGCAGGATGGCACAACGGCCGGACTGCCCGCAGGATAGCCTTTTTATTAAGTAAGTCTTCATTATTACTTTATAATAAGTTTTTTGAACACAGAGACACGGAGACACAGAGTTATATTGTCCTCTGTATCTCCGTGTCTCTGTGTTTAAATAATTTAGAATTCAAACATATTCCGTCGTGTCTTCTATTCCGGCTCCGGCCAGCGCCTCGCGCCGCTCAACGCACGTACCGCAACGGCCGCAATGACGCTCCCCACCTTTATAGCATGACCACGTCTCGCTGTAGTCTATGCCAAGGGCATGGCCTCGGCGGGCTATATCGGTCTTGGTTATGCCGGTATATGGAGCCTCAACGGTCACGCCGTCGTAAGTTCCGGCGGCCGTCGCCGCGCTGAACGCTGCGACAAACTCGGGACGGCAGTCGGGGTAGATGGTATGGTCGCCGCCGTGATTGGCCATCATGACGTGCTTCAGACCGTTGCTCTCGGCAATGCCTGCGGCGATGGAGAGCATGATGCCGTTGCGGAACGGAACCACGGTCGACTTCATGTTCTCGTCGGCATAATGGCCCTCGGGAATGGCATCGGCACCGGAGAGCAGCGAGCTCTTGAAATAACGGTGCATGAAGTCGAGGTTGATGACGATGTGGCGTATGCCGAGCCGCTCGCAGTGCATACGGGCGAAAGGAATCTCCCGGGCATTGTGGTTGCTGCCGTAGTCGAACGACAGACCGATGGCGATGCGGTCACGATATTCATAAAGCATGGTGATGCTGTCCATGCCGCCACTTACTATTATTACGGAGTCTTTCATTCTATGATATGTTCTTAGTCCGCGCAAAAGTAATCATTTTAACGGTAAAGGCCAAACAAAGCCGTCAGAATGTCCGTATATTGCAAAGTCAATATTGCATTTTCACAACAATGCCGTAAAAAATATATAAAAACGCCACCGCTGTAAGGCCTTTATTGATTTAATTTGCTAACTTTGCGTTCGCTAAGTAAGATGATTGTAGTATCATATAAACATTTAATATATAGCAATTATGACTATCGAACAATTCAACTTTGCCGGTAAGAAGGCAATCGTGCGCGTGGACTTCAACGTGCCTCTGGACGAGAATGGTAACGTAACTGACGACACCCGCATCCGCGGTGCGCTCCCCACACTGAAGAAAGTGCTCAACGACGGCGGCGCCCTCATCATGATGAGCCACATGGGCAAGCCCAAAGGCAAGAAGAAACCGGAGCTGTCACTCTCTCAGATCGTCAAGAACGTATCGGCCGCTCTCGGTGTCGAGGTTAAGTTTGCCGACGATTGCGCCAATGCCGACGAGGCTGCCGCAGCTCTGAAGCCGGGTGAGGCCCTGCTGCTGGAGAACCTGCGCTACTACGCAGAGGAGGAAGGCAAGCCCGTTGGTGTTGAGAAGGGCACTCCCGAGTATGACGAGGCAAAGAAGGAGATGAAGGGTCGCCAGAAGGATTTCGCAAAGAAGCTGGCCAGCTACGCCGACTGCTACGTGATGGACGCTTTCGGAACGGCTCACCGCAAGCACGCTTCTACAGCCGTCATCGCCGACTACTTCGACGCTGACAACAAGATGCTGGGCTATCTGATGGAGAAGGAAGTTCAAGCCGTTGACAACGTGCTGAGCAACATCAAGCGCCCGTTCACAGCCATCATGGGCGGTTCAAAGGTGTCAACGAAGATCGGTATCATCGAGAATCTGCTCGGCAAGGTTGACAACCTCATCCTCTGCGGCGGTATGACATACACATTCGCAAAGGCTCAGGGCGGCAACGTCGGCAACTCTATCTGCGAGAACGACAAGCTCGACCTGGCTCTCGACATCATCAAGAAGGCCAAGGAGAACGGTGTCAACCTCGTGCTCGGCACTGACTGCATCGCCGGTGACGACTTCAAGAACGACTGCAACACCCAAGTTTGCCAGGCCAACGCCATCCCCGAGGGCTGGGAGGGTCTTGACGCAGGTCCCGAGACACGCAAGAAGTTCGCCGAGGCCATTGAGGGCGCAAAGACCATCCTGTGGAACGGTCCGGCCGGAGTGTTCGAGTTCGACAACTTCGCCGGTGGTTCAAAGGCCATCGCAGAGGCCATCGCAAAGGCAACGGCAAACGGCGCGTTCTCACTCATCGGCGGCGGCGACTCTGTTGCCTGCATCAACAAGTTCGGCATGGCCGACAAAGTGAGCTACATCTCCACTGGCGGCGGCGCCCTGCTTGAGGCCATCGAGGGCAAGGTTCTGCCCGGCGTAGCAGCCATCAAGGGTGAATAAGAAATACACTTACTGATAAACAACAATCCGAGGGCGGCCCAATGACAACACTGAGCCGCCCTTATTGTTTCTTCACGGCCCGGTCCGACGGCCGCGTCCGGCCACGACATGATTTCAACGGCGCAGAACCGGAATAGCGGAATGAAGCCTGTTTGAAAAGTCATCGGAACCGCATGACCAAGTAATATGAGTCATATTGAAAAGTAAAATGAGTCATTTTACCGACCAATATGAGTCATTTTACCGACCAATATGAGTTATTTTACTTAGTAAAATAGCCTGTTTTGCAAAGTAATATAGCCTGTTTTGGTTCATGACGGCGGCGGGGCGGAAGCGTGAGAGGCACGGCAGCACATCGTAAACACACTTATTTAAAACCATCATAATTATGAAAAAGACATTTCTTTCAGCGTCACTCATGGCCGTCGCCATGATGGGATGCGGTTCCGGAAACGGAACGGAGTCCAAAGGGCTGACGACAGACTCAGTCAAGTTTGAACAGAAGACCAAGGCGAGCGAGGTCAAAATCGTTGTCGACTACCCCACCGCCGGCAGTCCGGTGCTGGTCAATGCCATCACCGAATATATGAACGAGAGTCTCGGCGGCACCTATTACGGCGATCTGCTGAAGAGCGACTCGCTCATGGCATACTACGGAAACACCATTGACGGCAAACTGAAAGAAGAACATGGTGACGTCGACAGCGACAGCGAAACGCCCTATTCATTCAGCATGGACATAAGAAAGATGTATGAGACAGGCCGCGCCGTGACATTCACAGCCTCAAGCTACAGCTATATGGGCGGTGCCCACGGCATGGGGTTCGACCATGGTACGACGTTCCGCAAGTCGGACGGACGGCGCTTCTGTGTTGAAATGATGTGCAACGTCAACACCGAAGAGTTCCGCGGCATGATAAAGGAAGGACTGCGGACGTACTTCAAGGAAAACGGCGAAGAGATCACGACCGACGACGAGCTGGCACAGATGCTGATGACAGAAAGCGGATTAGACTTCCTTCCGCTGCCACAGTATGACCCGTATCTGACAAAGGAGGGCGTCAAGTTCGTCTATCAGCAATACGAGATTGCACCGTATGCAGCCGGACAGCCCTCGTTCACCATTCCGTACGACAAGATATGGCCGTACCTGACGCAGTCGGGACGCAACATGATTGAGAAATAAAAATCCTAAACGCAGCCCCAAAGAACACATGACAGCGACAATCATCATCCTCGCCATAACCGTCGTCCTCTTCATCAGCGGCCGCATCCGCGCCGACATCGTCGCCCTTTGCGCCCTGACTGCCATGATCCTACTCGGCATACTCACGCCCGAGGAGGCCCTGTCCGGATTCTCATCCACGGTAGTGATTATGATGGTGGGGCTCTTCGTGGTGGGAGGAGCCATACTCCAGACCGGTCTGGCCAAGGCGGCCAGCCAACGGATAATGAAACTGGCGGCCGGCAGCGAGACACGCATCTTCCTGCTCGTCATCATCGTGACGGCCGTGATAGGCGCCTTCATCAGCAACACGGGAACGGTGGCGCTGATGATGCCCATCGTGGTGAGCATGGCGGCACAGGCCAATATGCGCCCCGGACGTCTGCTCATGCCCTTGGCCTTCGCCAGCAGCATGGGTGGAATGTTGACGCTCATCGGTACACCGCCCAACCTCGTCATACAGGACGCCCTGACAGCGGCGGGATATGCCCCGCTGAAATTCTTTTCGTTTCTCCCCGTGGGCCTGATATGTATCGCCGTAGGGATAGTCGTCATGCTGCCGCTCACGCGGATGTTCCTTCACAAGAAGAAAGGGAGCGCGAAAGAAAAGACGGGTAGCAACAAGACGCTCGACGAGCTGGTGGAGGAATATCAGATTAGCAACAGTCTGAGGCGCTATCAGATCAAGGAACAGTCGGTCATAAGAAACAAGACCGTGGCGGAGCTGAACCTCCGCGGCCAATACGGACTGTCCATCATCGAGATACGCAGCGAGAGCGCGGACCGCAGCGGACTGATACGCAACGTGCGTCAGAGTCTCGCCGGTCCGGACAGTCTGCTCTCCGCCGGCGACATCATCTATCTCACGGGCGACACGGCCGTCATGGACAAGTTCGCCAAGAGCAACGGCCTGAAGCGGCTCGACAACAACAACATCGACTTCTATGACATCGGCATCGCCGAGATTGTGCTCATGCCGACATCCCGTCTCATCGGTACGACGATCCGCAACTCGGGTTTTCGCGAGCGCTATGACATCAACGTGCTCGGCATCAAGCGTCCTGACAAGCACATCACGGACAATCTGCCGGAGGTGAAACTGCAGTCCGGTGACGCGCTCCTCGTGCAAGGCAAGTGGACCAACATCTCGCGGCTGGACGAGCAGGAGAGCGACTGGGTCATTCTCGGTCAGCCCGAGCAGCAGGCACAGCAGGTGACGCTCAACTATCGCGCCCCCGTGGCCGCCGTCATCATGGTGGCTATGGTGACCATGATGGTGTTCGACTTCATCCCCATAGCTCCCGTCACGGCCGTCATGGCGGCCGGTCTGTTGATGGTGCTCAGCGGCTGTTTCCGCAACGTCGAGGCCGCATATAAGACCATCAACTGGGAGAGCATCGTCCTCATTGCGGCTATGATGCCCATGTCAGTCGCATTAGAGAAGACCGGAACGTCGGCCATGATCTCCCACTCGCTCGTGGCGTCGCTCGGCAGCGTCGGTCCCACGGTGCTCCTTGCCGGAATCTATTTCACGACCTCGCTGCTCACGATGTTCATCAGCAACACCGCCACCGCCGTCCTCATGGCTCCGATAGCGATGTCGTCAGCCGTCGAAATCGGTGTCAGCCCCTACCCTCTCCTGTTCGCCGTGACGCTGGGAGCGAGCATGTGCTTCGCCTCTCCCTTCTCCACACCGCCCAACGCGCTCGTCATGCACGCCGGCGAATATACGTTCAGCGACTATGTCAAGGTCGGTCTACCGCTCCAGATCATCATGGGCGTTGTCATGACGTTCCTTCTGCCGCTCCTCTTCCCGTTCTGAATGTGACGGAGGAGACATATGACACACATAAAAAAACGGCCGGATATTTGTTCCGGTCGTTTTTTATTTATACATTTGCAAAAATCAACAGAAAGAATACCGGTATGACAACAATGGAACTGAACCAGTCTCTCCTGCAGGAGATTACGTACATCAGCGACGACGAGAACATGGTGCGCAAGGTTCTCAACTATGTCCGCAAGCTCAGACGCAAGGAAGAAGAGACGGAATATATCACAAAGGAGGAGATTCTGGCGGGTATTGACGCGGGACTGAAAGAGATGAAATTGGCAAAAGAAGGAAAAATAGAGACCTGCTCAGCCTGGGATTTTCTAAATGAACTGAAAAATGAATAAGATAATCCCTTTACCTTCATTCAAAAGAGAAGCAAAACGACTGAACAAGAAGTACGCCTCTTTCGCCAATGACTATGAAAAGCTGATTAGGGAGTTGGAAGCCAACCCCACCCTCGGCACAGACCTCGGCAACGGTCTGCGCAAAATACGCATGCAGATAACGTCGAAAGGTAAGGGAAAGAGTGGCGGCGCACGGGTGATAACCTTCACGGTGATTGCCGCAATGGACGAGACGGACGTCAATCTGCTCTTCATCTACGACAAGGCAGAACGCTCGAACGTAACGAAGAGCGAAATTGAAAGACTACTGAAAGACAATAATCTTATGTGAAGCGGCATCAGCCGATATACCGCTTCACTATTTCCAATAATTTTCCATGATTCTCAACGCTGTTGCCGGCTATCACTCCCGACGGCTTCGTACACGTGAGCGGCTGGCCGGAAAGGTCGGTTATCACGCCGCCCGCCTCTGTGAGAATGAGCGACGCGGCGGCGAAGTCCCACGGACTGAGCAGATATTCGAAGTAGAGTTCACAGCGGCCAAGGGCCAGATAGCACAGTTCGGGAGCAGCTGCGCCAAAGCGGCGGATGTCGTTGCACTCCATGAACGTGTCGCGGATGATGGATGAACAGACGCCGGCGTGTTCTTTATGATATACCGGCAGGGCCGTACACATCACAGCGTCGGCGAACGGACGGGCAGACACGCTGATGCGCCGGCCGTTGAGGAACGCTCCGCGGCCACGTTCGGCGGTGAAGAGTTCGCCCGTGCGCGGCAGATAGACGACGCCAAGCATGATGTCGCGGTCGCGTTTCAACGCCACGCTGATGGCGCACTGGGCTATACCGCGGCTGTAGTTGGCCGTCCCGTCGATTGGGTCGATAATCCATGTCAGGGCATGGGACGTGTCGTGGATGTCTTCCTCCTCGCAGAGGAAGCCACTGCCGGGGAGTAGCGAGGCCAGCCGTTCGCAGAGGAAATCCTGTACGGCAACGTCCGAGGAGGTGACTATGTTTGAATAGCCCTCCTTTTGTGAAATCTCAAAAGTATCGGTCAGCATCAGCCCGGAGGCTTCCTTGACGATGCCGGTGAGCTCGGCTAAAGACGGAATGTTCATGATTACAGGTTCTTTTTGTCGGTTTCATGATTGTTGCGGGAGGACAGCAAGCGTCCCGCCGCTTTATTGTATAACGGCCGAAGAGTGCGGAATATTACTACGGGAGACGTTACTTTAATCTTTTTTCAGCATAAAGAGCGGTTGCCGGCGACCCGGACATGAACTGAAACGGTGTCTTTAACGGTCGGACATGGCGGAAGATACGGTTTTTTATGTACCTTTGCATGACGAAATTTAATTGTAATGACGATGATTAAAAGTTTGTTTTTCGACATCGACGGCACACTGTGCAGCCTCAAGACCCACGAGATTCCGCTGTCGACCATAGAAGCGCTCGAAGCAGCAAAGGCACGCAGAGTGAAAATATTCATCTCCACCGGCCGCCCAATACAGATTATCAACAACATCGGGGCCATCGAGCACCTCGTTGACGGATATATCACGACCAACGGAGCCTACTGTTTCGTGGGTGACGAGGAGGTATGCAGTACCCCCATCCCGACGGCCGACGTGCTGACACTGACGGCTGACGCCATCGCCGAGGGCTATCCGTGTATCGTGGCCGGCGACCGTGGCATAGCCGTCTATGGCAACGCCCGCGAGATTGTCGACCGTGTCTTCCGCGGCGAACTCAACGTGAGCAACCTCGACATCGACAGCCCGGCCGACGAGGTGCTGGCCGGAAAGGTCCTGCAGGTGACGTCGTTCTGCTCTCCGGAACAGGAGCAGAGGCTCATGTCACGTGTCAGCGGATGCGTTTCCGGACGATGGCATCCGGCTTTCACGGATATTACGGCCGACGGGGCGGACAAGGGAAAAGGCCTCGCGGCAATGGCCCGTCATCTCGGTCTCGACATCTCGGAGACAATGGCCTTCGGCGACGGCGGCAACGACATATCCATAATCCGCCGTGCCGGCATTGGTGTGGCAATGGGAAATGGCGGCGACGACGTGAAAGCCGTGGCCGACTACGTAACAACGTCGGTCGATGACGACGGCATAATGAACGCCCTGCGCCATTTCGAGGTGATAGAATAAAGGAGATAAAAGGAGATAAAAGGAGATAAAAGGAGATAAAAAGGAGAAAGAGGGAGATAAAGGACGTATGTCTTGTTGCTGGAACTAAGACCATTGTCCTTTATCTCCCTCTTTCTCCTTTTTATCTTCTTCTATCTCCTTAAATGAAATAGAATTACTCCTTGTCGAGCAATATCTTCATCATTTCGACGGCAGCCTTGGCAACCGATGTACCGGGGCCGAAGATTGCGGCGACGCCTGCCTGATAGAGGAAGTCATAGTCCTGAGCGGGGATGACACCGCCGGCAATGACCATGATGTCCTCACGTCCGGCTTTCTTCAGCTCCTCGATGAGCTGCGGAACGAGCGTCTTGTGACCTGCGGCAAGCGACGAAACGCCTACAACATGGACGTCGTTCTCCACAGCCTCACGCGCAGCCTCGGCCGGAGTCTGGAAGAGCGGACCCATGTCCACGTCGAAACCGCAGTCGGCATAACCCGTTGCGACAACCTTTGCACCGCGGTCGTGACCGTCCTGTCCCATCTTTGCCACGAAGATACGCGGGCGGCGGCCCTCCTTCTTGGCGAACTCCTCCGTCAGCTGGCATGCCAGCTCGAAGTCCTTGTCGTTTTTGCTTTCTGATGAATACACGCCTGAAATAGTTCTGATTACAGCTTTATAACGTCCTACTATCTTTTCGCAAGCATAAGAGATTTCGCCCAAAGTGGCACGAACACGAGCGGCCTCGACAGCCAGTTCCAACAAGTTGCCCTTGCCGGTCTTTACGCATTCGGTGATAGCATCCAGCGCTTTGTCCACATCAGCCTGGTTGCGTTCTGCCTTCAAGCGTTTCAGGTTCTCCAACTGTTCCTGACGAACAGCTGTATTATCAATTTCGAGAATATCAATCGGAGCTTCCTTCTCCAGACGATACTTGTTCACACCGACGATAGTCTGTGCGCCACTATCGATACGGGCCTGAGTACGTGCGGCAGCTTCCTCGATACGCATCTTAGGAATACCGGTCTCGATAGCCTTGGCCATACCGCCCAGTTTCTCGATTTCTTGAATGTGCTCCCAAGCCTTGTGAGCTATTTCATTGGTCAGCGACTCTACATAGTAAGAACCACCCCACGGGTCAACGTTCTTGCAGATGTTGGTCTCTTCCTGAATATAAATCTGAGTATTACGTGCAATACGTGCAGAGAAGTCAGTCGGCAAAGCGATGGCCTCGTCAAGAGCGTTGGTATGCAGAGACTGTGTATGTCCCAATGCGGCAGCCATAGCCTCGATACAAGTACGGCCTACGTTATTGAACGGATCCTGCTCGGTCAGCGACCAGCCAGATGTCTGCGAGTGAGTACGCAGTGCCAACGATTTCGGGTTCTTCGGATTGAACTGTTTCACAATCTTAGCCCACAGCATACGTGCAGCACGCATCTTGGCAATTTCCATGAAGTGGTTGGTACCGATTGCCCAGAAGAACGACAGACGCGGTGCGAAGGCATCGATGTCCAGTCCGGCACCTACACCGGCACGCAGGTATTCCAAACCGTCGGCCAGCGTATAAGCCAACTCAATGTCTGCCGTAGCACCGGCTTCCTGCATGTGGTAACCGGAGATGGAGATAGAGTTGAACTTAGGCATCTTCTGTGAAGTATATTCGAAGATATCAGAGATGATCTTCATTGAGAATGCAGGTGGATAGATATAAGTGTTACGCACCATAAACTCCTTCAGGATATCATTCTGAATGGTACCGGCCATTTCTTCGAGTTTGGCACCCTGTTCCAATCCGGCATTGATATAGAACGCCATGATAGGAAGAACGGCACCGTTCATAGTCATGGACACAGACATCTTATTCAAAGGAATACCATCGAACAAAACCTTCATGTTCTCCAGCGAACAGATAGATACACCGGCTTTACCCACGTCACCTACTACACGTTCGTTGTCGGGGTCGTAACCACGGTGTGTAGCCAAGTCGAAAGCCACAGACAAACCTTTCTGACCGGAAGCCAGGTTACGGCGATAGAATGCATTAGACTCTTCGGCTGTAGAGAAACCGGCATACTGACGAATGGTCCACGGGCGGAAAGTGTACATCATAGAATACGGGCCACGCAAGTAAGGAGGAATACCGGCAACAAAGTCGAGGTGTTCCATCCCTTCCAGGTCCTCTTTCGTATAAACAGGCTTCACATTGATGTGTTCCGGAGTTTTCCAGTCAGCCTGGATTCCGTTAGCCTTCTGCCATTCTGCACCATTAACGGGCTTAAAATTGGCATATATATCTAAGTTTTTAAAATCTTTTCTCATCTTACTTCAAAAGTTTAGCATTGTATTCTTTCAGGGTTTCCAGCACGTTGACACGGACATGGATGAAATTCTCGATACCGGCAGCCTTCAGTTCGTCCATGCAGGCAGGAGCACCGGCCACGATAAACATGGCGCGTCCGTTCAGAGCCTTGAAGGCAGGAATTGCATACTCGGCATATTCATCATCGCTCGAGCAAAGAACCACAATATCGGCCTTGGCAGCCATGGCTGCATCAATGCCTTCTTCGACAGTAGCAAAGCCCAGGTTGTCCACAACTTCGTAACCGGCGCATGCCAGGAAGTTGCAGGAGAACTGAGCACGTGCCTGACGCATAGCCAGATTACCGATAGTCAGCATAAATGCTTTCGGACGTTTGCCTGATGCTTCAGTTTGCAGGCGCAATGCTTCGAACTCGCTTGCTGCACGGTCGAAGTTCAGCGAAGGAACATCTTTTGAGCAAGTGTCTTGACCGCCTCCGCAGCAGCATACGGCTTCCAACGGACGTTTGTCGCCGGCCAGTTCTGTGAAGTTAGGATATTGGTTGGTACCCAACAGAATCTCCTTGCGTCTGGCCACAGCTTCGTGACGAGCTTTGTTGCTGTTGTTGACAGCCTCCTGAACCTTGCCAGCCTTGACAGCTGCATAGAAACCACCTTCGTCTTCAACGGCGAGGAACAGATCCCAAGCCTGCTTGGCAATAGAAACAGTCAGATTTTCGATATAATAAGAACCGGCAGCAGGATCGATGACCTTATCGAAGTGAGATTCTTCCTTCAGCAGCAGCTGCTGGTTGCGTGCCAGACGCTCGGAGAATTCATCGGGGGTCTCGTATGTCTTGTCAAACGGGGTAACTGTCATTGAATCCACACCTCCCAAAGCAGCACTCATCGCTTCGGTTTGCGTACGAAGCAGATTCACGTGTGCATCAAACAAAGTGAGATTGAATGTGGAAGTTTCGGCGTGACCCGCCATTTTTGCAGCGCAACGGCATTCACCGTTAGGACCTTTATTGTCGCAATCACGTACACATTCGGGCTTATAAGAAGCTACGATATTCGCCCAAAGCAGACGTGCGGCACGGAATTTTGCAATTTCGAGGAAGTAATTGGAGCTGATACCGAAGTTGAACTTGATTTTCTTGGCAACAATAGCAGCGGGAATACCGGCCTC
>ERZ780208.2668-NODE-2668-length-11916-cov-3.092235_pt1 | contig 11916 bp, 9 predicted proteins | sample MGYA00511167_ERZ780208 | MGnify/ENA primary metagenome ERZ780208 (study PRJEB29588, sample SAMEA2159202) | human gut metagenome | biome: human gut; feature: human-associated habitat; material: faeces | place: Denmark | collected 2008/2010 ... | reverse complement strand
GGTCTACGATAGAACCGGCGATACCCATGCAGACACTGCCGAAAGAAAGATAGCTCTTTCCACGCATATTGGCAACAGCCATGGCAGCGCGGGCAAAACGCAACAGTTTTTCGGCTACATCTGCCGGAATGGTATTGTCATCCAAATCTTGTACATCATGTCCGTAGATGCCAAAAGCAGGAAGACCTTTCTGCGCATGTCCTGCCAATACTGCTGCCAGATATACGGCTCCCGGACGTTCTGTTCCGTTGAATCCCCATACGGCTTTGGGCCAATGCGGGGTCATGTCCATTGTTTCGGAACCATAGCACCAGCTCCTACGCCTTCGCGTTCAAATTTCTCGGCACAGGCGGCGCTTTCGCCTACACGTCCGATGGTGCTGTCGGCAATGACACATTCCACGGGACTGCCGTCACCATTCTTCAGGTTAGTAGAAATCAGTTCGGCAACAGCTTTTGCCAAATTCATAGTCTTTTCTTCAAGGCTTTCACGAACACCGCCCTGGCGGCCGTCGATAGTGGGACGAATCCCGATTTTCGGATACTTTTTCATGATATTGTTGATAATAAGTTTTTAACTATATGCTTTTTATTCTTGTTTTTCTGTTATAAAGAATGCCTGATGTGTACTTCTGTCGGCAGGTATTCTTTTATTTCTTTGCCGGACAGAACAAAATCTGCTGCCAGCTTTCCCATTTGCTCCCAGTCAATACTTATGGAAGTGATGCCTTGATCGATTACTTCATAAGAGGGAGTGTCATTGTAGGCCAATACTCCGAAATCGCTTCCGCATTTTAATCCTTCGGCGCGACTTTTCTTAATGATATTTACCACATCTATCTGGCGTATGACTATATATGCTTCTCCTTTCTTTATGTTTATTTCATCGGTATTGTCAATAATTTCTCCTTTCAGTTGTTTCTCACGGCAAAACTTTATAAAATACCTGCCACTGCTGCCGGGATGCTTGCTTTCGCTGGGAAGCAAAAGGATGAGTCTTTCATATTTGCCCAATTGCTTTTCCAGACAGTTCAATGCCTGATAAAATCCATCATCAAAATCCTGGCATACATACGAATATTCCTTTTTATCGAATTTTCCGAAGTCCAGTAGCAATAGTTTGGACGGCTCTATCTTATAAAGATTGCTGGAGAACTTTTCATTGTCGAAGTTCATCACGATATATTTGTTGTATCTTCCCGATGATTCGCGGATAATGGTGTTGAACAGTCTTTCATTATATTGGTGGAAAAGCAGGTCCACTTTATAATTAATCGATAATTTCTTGATGAAACTGTTGTAAAGTGAATATTTGAATTGGGAGTATTCATCCAGCAGCAATAAAATATTCTTCAGTTTGTTAGTGACATAGTACCCTTTTCCGGGAGTGGAATCAATCATGCCGCGATCTTTCAAGTCGATAAAAGCTTTGAATACTGTATCTCTCGAAACATGATAATTACGGCTTAATTGATTGATAGAGGGCAATGCACTGTCTGATTTATAGGTACCCATGGAGATTTCTTGGCTGATTAAATCTGCCAATTGTTTTACTTTCGTTGTCTGTTGTCCAAAGGTTATTTTCATGTGCTATTCAAGAATTTAATTCAGACGCTAACTGTGCTGAACTGTCCCGATGCAAAGGAATGTAATTTATTTATAAACAACAATATGATTTGGTATGTTTTGCAACACGGTTTTGCAGAGATTAATCATTATATTTATCTTTTGCAGGAATAATATCTTAAATTGTGTTGGATGATATGTGGCAATTGGTTACGTTTGTCACTTGGGTCGATATTAAAATTAGTCAAACACTTTAAAGGTGATGAGAAACCTCTATTTATTAATCCTGTTCTTGGGATTGTCCTTTGAAACTCTTCAGGTACACGCACTGAACAAAGAGCAGTTCGGGCAAAAGTCTGAACGTTGTTATCGACAAAGAAAATGAGATGGAAGTTTTGACGGATTCTGTGGATGCTACCCGTGGGGCAGAGCATTTACAATGGGCAAAGAAACTTTATCAGGTTGCTTTGGAAAAGAAAGACGAGTATCACAAAGAAGAGGCTTTGCGTGAGATTATGGCTTATTATGTGACCTTGAAGAACTATTCTGAACTGTATCAACCAAATAACGGAAGAAGGACGCATCGTTGTCTCTTATTGCTTAAATCCGGAGAAGAATGTAGCTTCGGTTTTGATAGCCGGAACAGGAAATATATCTGTCGCCGGTGCAGTCTCTGCAGGTACCAATGATGATATGACTTGGCTCGTATGCAAAATGATTGCTGAATGCATGAATGCTCATTTATGGAAAGATGAAGAATTTAAAGACGGGTTGCGTTTTATCTTCAAACTTCCACAATAAAAAAAAAGTGAAACATGATTCATTGACAGGGCTTTTTTGTACCTTTGCACCTGTAAAAGCAAGGATAAACTTTAAACAAAAATAAGATTATGAGCAAAAAAGCCCTTTTAATGATTCTTGATGGCTGGGGTATCGGCGACCAAGGTAAAGACGATGTAATCTTTAATACTCCTACTCCTTATTGGGATAGTCTGTTGGCTGATTATCCGCACTCTGAGTTGCAGGCTAGCGGTGAAAATGTTGGTTTGCCTGACGGACAAATGGGTAACTCTGAGGTGGGACACTTGAATATCGGTGCCGGACGTATCGTTTACCAAGATTTGGTAAAGATTAACCGTGCTTGTGCTGACAATAGCATCATGAAGAATCCTGAGATTGTTTCTGCTTTTTCATACGCTAAAGAAAACGGTAAGAATATTCACTTCATGGGATTGACTTCCAATGGTGGTGTACACAGTTCATTTGATCACTTATTCAAGCTTTGTGATATCGCTAAAGAATATGGCCTTGAGAATACATTTATTCACTGTTTCATGGATGGTCGTGATACAGACCCGAAGAGTGGTAAAGGTTTTATCGAACAACTGACTGCACATTGCGAACAGTCAGCCGGAAAGATTGCCTCTATCGTAGGTCGTTTCTATGCTATGGACCGTGACAAGCGTTGGGAACGTGTGAAAGAAGCATACGATTTATTGGTTGAAGGTAAAGGAAAGCAAGCAGCCGACATGGTGCAGGCTATGCAGGAATCATACGATGAAGGTGTTACCGATGAATTTATCAAACCCATCAACAACTCTACGGTAGATGGTACCATCAAGGAAGGTGATGTGGTTATCTTCTTCAATTATCGTAATGACCGTGCTAAAGAATTAACAGTTGTACTGACTCAGCAGGATATGCCTGAACAGGGTATGCATACTATTCCGGGCTTGCAGTTCTATTGCATGACTCCGTATGATGCATCATTTAAGGGCGTTCACATTTTGTTTGATAAAGAAAATGTTCAGAACACATTGGGCGAATACTTGGCTGCCAACGGCAAAACTCAGCTTCATATCGCAGAAACAGAGAAGTATGCCCATGTAACTTTCTTCTTCAATGGTGGTCGTGAAACTCCGTATGATGCTGAAGAGCGTATTCTGGTTCCGTCTCCGAAGGTGGCTACTTACGACTTGAAACCCGAAATGAGCGCTTACGAAGTGAAAGATAAGTTGGTGGAAGCTATCAATACTCAAAAGTTCGATTTCATTGTAGTTAACTATGCTAACGGTGATATGGTAGGTCATACCGGTATTTACGGAGCTATTGAAAAGGCTGTAAAGGCTATTGACGAATGTGTGAAAGATACAGTGGAAGCTGCTAAGGCTAATGGCTATGAAGTGATTATCATTGCTGACCACGGTAATGCCGATCATGCACTGAATGAAGATGGTACACCTAATACGGCTCACTCTTTGAATCCTGTTCCGTTTGTATATGTGACAGAGAACAAGAATGCCAAAGTGGAAAATGGTGTATTGGCAGATGTTGCTCCTTCTATTTTGCATATTCTGGGCATGGCTCAGCCGGCCGACATGACTGGAAAAGATTTGATTAAGTAATATAATAAACCCGATAAACGAAGCGGGAGAACTTTTGCGTCTCCCGCTTTTTTAGTTGTAATAAGATGATTCAGATAGATGATGTTGTAATATCTTTGGACGTGTTTCGTGAAAAGTTTCTATGCAATTTGGATGCTTGCAAAGGTGAATGTTGTATAGAAGGCGATGCCGGCGCTCCGGTAGAACTGGATGAAGTGGAGAAGTTGGAAGAAGTACTTCCGGTTATTTGGGAAGAACTGTCTCCCGAGGCACGTGACGTGATAGATAAACAGGGAGTCGTTTATACCGATGAAGAGGGCGACTTGGTGACTTCCATTGTCAATCACAAGGATTGTGTCTTTACCTGTTATGATGAAAAGGGATATTGCTATTGTGCTATTGAGAAAGCCTATCGAGCCGGAAAGACTGATTTTTATAAACCGGTTTCTTGCCATCTTTATCCCATACGCATCGGTGATTATGGTCCTTATAAGGCTGTGAACTATCACCGTTGGGATGTCTGCAAGGCTGCTGTTTTGTTGGGAAAGAAAGAGAACTTGCCTGTTTATAAGTTTTTGAAGGAACCATTGATTCGTAAGTTTGGCGAAGAATGGTATAAAGAAATGGAAATAGCAGCCGAAGAGCTTGAAAGGAGAGGGCTGATTTAATTCAGTCCGCCTTACTATTTGCCGGGAGGGAGGTCGGCAATCGTTTTTGTTAAATCTAATACTAAGAAATATATTATGAAAAGAACATTCTTGTCATGCTGTATCCTGTTGTGCACTTTATGTTCTGTTTGCGCACAAGAGCAGCCTTTAATCAGTCCGGATGATTCCATCCGAAGTTTGTTAGGGCGTATATTCCCTAATACTAATCCCAATCTTTCGGCACATATGAATTTGGAGTTTTACACTTCGGGAGCCGCTTATTTTACAGATGGCAATCTGGATGAGGCTGCTTTTAAGCTGAACCGTGTGCGTTTGGAAATATTGGGTTCTTTTACAAAGGACTTTTCTTATCATTTTCGTCAGTCTTTTAATAAATACAGTAATCCGCACTCGCTGGATAATCTGTCCTCTTCTATCGAATATGCGTATATGAACTGGAAAATGTCTGATAGGTTCAACCTGACAGTGGGTAAGCAGTTTCTCTCTTTGGGCGGTTATGAATATTATGTAAATGCCATCAAAGTGAGGGAATTCAGTGAGTTTAATGATAATGTACCTGCTTATCAGGCAGGAGTAACAGGCACATTCAATTTCTCACCGACTCAAGAGTTGGTGTTGCAAGTGCTTAATAATCGTAACGGTGAAGATAATGATACTTACGTCTATGGGCTTCCTGCCGGAGTCAACAAGACAAAGATTCCTATTATAACCACTTTGAATTGGAATGGTCTTTTTGTAGATAAAGCACTTCAACTGAGGTATGCTGCCGCATGGGGACAACTGGCCGAAGGCAAGAATATTTATTACCTGACTGCGGGAAATGTGTATGAGAAAGGTCCGGTTATTGCCTATATTGATGTGATGTATTCTCGCGAAGGGCTAGATAGTAAAGGCATAATCAGTGATTTGCAAGGTCCGGTCGTGGTTACTCCTGCTACAGCCGAGAATGCAGAATACTTCAGCACCATTGCCAATTTTGATTATCGTATTCATCCCAATTGGAATGTGTATGTCAAAGGAGCATACGAAACGGCAAGTGTTTACAAGGCAAACGGCATCTTTGAGAAAGGTCTTTACCGTACTACCTGGAATGCCCAAGCTTGTGTGGAGTATTTCCCGATGCGTAATCGTGAATTGCTGATCTTTGCTCACATGCTTTATAAAGGTCATCATTTGACAGACCGTGCCAAGGCGTTGGGAGCAGTGAGCCCCGATACTCAGCGCTTTTCCATCGGCTTGGTGTATACGATTCCGGTCTTTTAGCCCCCTTCTTTCTGCTACAAGCGGTTGGTGATAATTGCTGTTACTTCCGCTTCCTTGCTTACTTCCGATAGTGGCTCCGAATGTATAGGAAGCTCCTATCGTGACAGAAGTAGGGCTGTACGAGTTGCTGATATTCATTCTTTCACGCTACATGATAGAAAGAAAAAAAGCGAACAGTAAACCTACCAACCATTCTATTTTAAGGATTGTCGAACCATTCAAAAATAATCCGACAATCCATCTAAATTATTTAAATCGTACCACTGCATGCAGGCCCACCTCCCCACTGAGATGAGCTTTTTACACAATACTCTCTATTACCGTTTACATCTCCACTACAAACGCCTGTATTTTTGGAAGGGTCTGAACTAACCTCGCAACCCGCCAATGCTTCCACATCAGCCAAAGCTCAATCAGACATTATATCCGATTTCTGAACGTTATACATCTCTTCGCTTCATAATAATTAAAGAAAAAACTGTTCTAAGACTGATTGTTCAACATTAAAAGCATATACAGAACCTGACAGTTTGCGGAAAATGCATTCAAACTGATTCATCTTGTTGATTGACAGCTTGTCGCAATACCTTCTCTTTTTCATCATTCACCCCCTAACCGTTCGTTCTTATAAAGCAGCTGCATGGCTCGTGCATAAAGTTGGCGGTCATTTATGTGTGCCTATTCCCCTGTTCCTTAGTTGCTTTGTACCTGTTTTCAGGTTCATGATTGCTTAGCCACCTAGGTGGTTAAGTCTAACCACGAGGGTGGTTAAAGTTAACCACCAAGGTGACTATACTTAACCACGGACGTGGTTAAGCAATCGCAATATGCTTTTCTCCAAACCATAAGAGTAGGGAAGAGCATACTTAAAGGTAAGTAAATGGGAATTACCCCTTTGGGGAAATGCTGATATGACGTGGAAAATATAAAAACAAACGTGCGAAGATACTGAAAAGTATCTCCGCACGTTTGATATATGGAGTGAGGAATCTACAGATTAATATCTGTTTCTTCCGCCACCGTAATTGTTGTCTCTATTACCACCGCCGTAGTTGTTGTCTCTGTTGCCATATCCACCGCCACGGTTTCCGCCATGGTATCCACCGCCACCGTTGTTGTTATAGCTTCGACGCGGTCCTTCTGTCTTGGGACGTGCTACTGATACTGATAATGTTTTTCCGTCAACTTCTGCGCCGTTCAGTGCTTCGATTGCTTTGTTTCCGGCTTCATCTTCTGCCATTTCAACAAATCCATATCCTTTGGAACGGCCTGTTTCTCTGTCCATGATGACTTTGGCTGAAACTACTTCTCCATACTCTGCAAATAATTCTTCTAATTCGGCTTCGCTCAAATTATAGCTCAGTCCTGCAATAAAAATGTTCATTTTAAAATAAATGTTTTAATAATAAAATAGGGAAATTATGCGATAAGGAATCTTATGAAGATAAACATTTCTACATTAGTCACCATGCGAATAAAGTTGGAAAAGTAATATTGTTCTTCTATGAGAATACTTAATGCTCGGCAAATGTACATAATAAGATTTGAATGAGAAACTATTCGGATATTTATTTTGATAATAAATGGCTTTTCTTCATTTATATTTCGTTCTGTGCCCGAATCGGTTAGAAGCGGGTATACAGAATGAAATGATTGGCGGGAACAGTGACTTTTTCCGTTACAGTTTCGTTTTGTCCGGTGAAGTAGTTTCTCCATTCTCCTGTGGGCCCCGGGAAGGTGACGTCTGTATCGGCATTGCTGAAGTTGCCGACAACAGCAATAGCTTCTCCGGTAATTCCGCTAAGATAGAGGGAGCGTCCTTGATCCCAATCAGATGCGCCTGCTCTCCATGTCAGGGTGGCGTTTCCTTCGAACAAGGATGGCTTTTCATTGCGCAAGTCAATTAATTGGCTATATATCTCAAAGAGTTCTTTGCGTGTGGCATTTTCGTAATAATCCCAACGGATGGGTTTGCGTGATGTACGGTATTCTTCGCTGACGGCTGTTCCCGTTTCGTTACTGTTGATGCTGAAATCATATCCCAGTTCGCCGAACTGCCATATCATCTTGGGGCCCGGAACGGTGAAAAAGAAAGCTGCGTTGGCAGCCAGTTGGCGGATGCGGGTCGGGAGGTCGGTTTGGAGGACTCCGTTTCCCCATTGGGTTTGTTTGTAGCCCATGCGCTCTTCGTCATGGCTTTCCATGAAGCCCACCCATGAAGGGGTGCTCTCATACAGTCCGTCGAAACCGCTGTTTTCTTTCCAACCCATGGCAGACTGGCAATAGGCATTGTTCATGTTGCGCCACAGGTATATCCCTTCTGCCGCCAATTCTTGTTCTTCTTTCTTTTCGCAGAAGTGCTCGAATATGACGAGGGCATCGCTCTTTGCTGCCTTCACTGCCGAGTGGTAGTCCTTCAGGATGGCTATGCGGGCGGCATCGTAGTTGGAGGCGGTGGCTTCGGTAGATGCGGTTTGGGTGAAGCCTTTGGTGAGGTCGAAACGGAAACCGTCTATCTTGTATTCGTCCAGCAGGAACTTCAGGTTGCGCTTCACGAACTTGCGCACCAAGGGACTTTCATGGTTGAAGTCTTGGAAGACGCTGTAAGGATGCGGGGCGTCTGTGTTGAAGTAGGGATTGTTTCGCGCGGTCTTGTTCTTTGCGCTGTCCCAATACAGGCGGGCAAAAGGCATGTTGCCGGTGGCATGGTTGTATACTACATCGAGAATGACGGCCATGCCTTTGCGGTGGCAGGCGTCAATGAAGTCTTTATACATTTTTGGGGTGCCATACGCCTTATCGAGGGCGAAGAAGAAACACGGGTTGTATCCCCAGCTGTCGTTCCCGTCAAACTCCTGAACAGGCATCAACTCGATGGCGTCGACGCCCATGTTTTTCAGGTAATCCAATTTCTGCAGGGCGCCACTGATACTATGGTCGGCAGTGAAATCGCGCAGGTGCATTTCGTAAATGACCGGTTGTTTGGGATGTTGCATCTTGAAATCGGGTACACTCCAGGCATAGTTGTCTCGTTGTATCTTGAATACCGAAACAATTCCTTTTCCGCCTTTTGGGTATCTTTTGTTGTCGGGATAGGTGGATGCCGGGATGTCATCGTCATGCCCCGGGTCGAGAATCTTTTCGCAGTAGGCATCTGCCAAACGGATGACTTCACCGCCTTTGGTCCCTACATAGTATTGAAATGCATATTCTTTTGTCGGGTTGAGGTTGTTCAGGGTTATCCACCAACATCCGGCGGCATCGTCGCGACACATCTGGCAGTCCTCCTTATTGGTCAGTTCCCAGTTGTTGAAGTCGCCGAGGACGTGTGCAAAGTCTTTGTGGTTGCCTTCGGTGTCTTTGTCATAGAGTACAAGAGTCACGGTGGTGTTGTTGATGACGTTGTCCTCTTCCGTATCCACCTGCTTGCCGTCTTTCCATTCCGTTTTTTTGCCGAAGGCCACAGGTACGGGCAAGAAACGGCAGTACTTGCGAAGCAACTCTTCAATCTTGTTCTTTTCCAAGAACTCTTTGCAATCGTCATCGATGTACATGATGATGTCCGTTCCGCGGTCGGCTTTTTCTGTTTCTTCTATTTCATAGGAAGGACTTCCGTCACAGCTCCATTTTACGGCCTTTGCTCCTTCTTGGTAACTTTTGGTCACGATTTCCACTTTCTTGCTCACCATAAACGAAGAGTAGAAGCCCAAGCCGAAGTGTCCGATGATGGCATTGGCATCGTCTTTATATTTATCCAAGAAGTCATTGGCGCCGGAGAACGCGATTTGGTTGATGTACTTGTCTATTTCTTCTTCTGTCATACCCAGTCCCCGGTCGCTCACCGTGATGGTACCGTTGTCCTTGTCCACTTTGACACAGACTTTCAGTTCGCCCGTTTCGCCCTTGAAGTCTCCTTTGTTGGCCAATGTTTTCAATTTCTGCGTGGCGTCTACGGCGTTCGACACGATTTCACGGATAAAGATTTCATGATCGCTGTACAAGAACTTTTTGATGACGGGGAATATGTTCTCGGTCGTTACCCCAATGTTTCCTTTTTGCATGATATTTATTGCTTTTATTGTATGAAATTATCTTCTGTTCGGCTTTTTGAAAGCCATTGATGAAGAAACAAAAAAAGTGCCAGACGAAAACATCGTCCGGCACTTTAACATATATTTATTGTTATTCTTGGGCAAGGCCATGTGTGATCCGGAGTTTGTCTCCCTCGGCGGCACGTACGGTCAGGATTTCGCCTTCCCGCAGTTCGTCATTGATGACCAGTTCGCAGATGGCATCCTCCAGATAAGTCTGCAAGGCACGTTTCAACGGACGCGCGCCATATTGTACGTCGTATCCTTTGCGGGCAAGGAACTCCTTGGCATCCTCTTCCGTTTCCAGCGTATAGCCCATTTCCTTCACGCGCTTTACGATGGGTTTAAGTTCGATGTCCACGATACGTTTGATGGCTTCCAAGTCCAGTTGGTCGAAATTGATAATGTCGTCCAGACGGTTCAGGAATTCCGGAGCGAACTGTTTGTGCAACGCCTTCTGGATGACTTCGCGGCTGTATTGCTTGTCGGCTGCCGACGTGTCCGGGCGGCTGAACCCGATACCCTTGCCGAAATCTTTCAACTGACGCGTTCCGCAGTTCGATGTCATGATGATGACCGTGTTCTTGAAATCCACCGTCGTGCCGTTGCTGTCCGTCAGTCGTCCTTCGTCCATCACTTGCAACAAGATGTTGAACACGTCGCTATGTGCTTTTTCCAACTCGTCGAGGAGTAGGATGGAGTAGGGCTTGCGACGCACTTTTTCCGTCAATTGTCCGCCTTCTTCATGTCCCACGTATCCCGGAGGAGCCCCCACCATACGGCTTACGGTGTGCTTCTCCATGTATTCGCTCATGTCGATGCGTATCAGGGCGTCGGCACTGCCGAACATGTATTCGGCCAGTTTTTTAGCCAAGTACGTCTTGCCCACTCCCGTAGGGCCGAGGAACATGAACGCCCCGATAGGCTTGTTCGGGTCTTTCAGTCCCACGCGGCCGCGCTGGATGGAGCGCACCAACTTGTCGATGGCCTCGTCCTGTCCGATGACTTCCCGTTTCAGGTTGACGGCCATGTCCTTCAGCTTGTGTCCTTCTGCCTCTCCCATGCGCTGTACAGGGATGCCCGTCATCATGGATACCACTTCGGCTATCTGGTCTTCGTCCACAGTGACCCGCTCGCGGCTGAGTTTCTCCTCCCATGCCGCTTTTATACGGTTCAGTTCCTCTTGCAAATTGGCTTCTTGGTCACGGTAGTCGGCGGCCAGTTCAAAATTTTGGTTCTTTACCGCCTCGTTCTTCAAGGCATGTACGGCGTCGATACGCTTTTCCTGTTCCTCCATTTCTTTCGATACGGGAGAGTGGGTGATGTGTATGCGCGACCCGGCTTCGTCCAGGGCGTCGATGGCTTTGTCCGGGAAGCAACGGTCGGAAACGTAACGCTCCGTGAGCCGTACGCAGGCACGGATAGCCTCGGGCGTGTAGCGCACATTGTGATGGTCTTCGTAACGTTCCTTGATATTGTCCAGTATCTGTACGGTTTCCTCCGGTGTGGTCGGTTCCACCATGACTTTTTGGAAACGGCGTTCCAAAGCACCGTCTTTTTCGATGCTTTTCCGGAATTCGTCCGTGGTCGTAGCCCCGATGCACTGTATTTCTCCCCGGGCCAGCGCGGGTTTCAGCATATTGGCCGCGTCCATGCTGCCCGGTGCCGAACCGGCTCCGATAATCGTGTGAATCTCGTCGATGAAAAGAATCACGTCCGGATTTTTTTGCAGTTCGGTGAGGATGCTGCGGATGCGTTCTTCAAACTGCCCGCGATACTTCGTGCCGGCCACTACGGCCGCCATGTCCAAGGCTATCACGCGTTTGTCGAACAGGATGCGCGATACCTTTTTCTGCACGATGCGCAAGGCCAGTCCTTCCACGATGGCCGATTTGCCCACGCCTGGTTCACCTATTAATATAGGGTTGTTCTTTTTCCGTCGGCT
>ERZ780208.2661-NODE-2661-length-11933-cov-3.234635_pt1 | contig 11933 bp, 13 predicted proteins | sample MGYA00511167_ERZ780208 | MGnify/ENA primary metagenome ERZ780208 (study PRJEB29588, sample SAMEA2159202) | human gut metagenome | biome: human gut; feature: human-associated habitat; material: faeces | place: Denmark | collected 2008/2010 ... | reverse complement strand
AAAATAGAATCATCATTTTCATTATTGGATCTATAATGTCGAGTTTTATTCTCTTTGAAAATTATATTTCTTCTTAATGCATTCTCAATATTATCAAGTCTTTGCAGAATATATAGCAGAGAGTCTGAACTACCATTTTGCGATGAGGACTGTATATCTTTGATAATCATGCTTTCCGTTTTCGCTCTATAAATAGGATTATCAACATCACCATCTGCCAAGGCAGCTTGTAGTTTATCTTTAAGCTCTGATCTTAACCTAGTTGCACCATACATATCATCGGAATAAAATATAGTTCGTTCTGTTGTAATATCAAATGGCAATTTGGTTCCATGTTCTGCTATACATACAACCGGCTTTTTGATGGCGTGCCTTATAGCCAATTCATACATGACATTTGGGTTCAATCCTGTCAAATTTGCAATTACCATTTTTGAGTCCAAAACACTCTGGACCACTTGGTTAGTAATTGAACCAAGCTTATCAATTTTATGTGCAGGGATTGCTACCATATTTAACTCATTACAGACCGGTTCCAAAACATTGTCTATAAGACCATCTGTTTTCTTTCTGATCACACTACCTTCTTCTCCAATAGGTGTTATAATAAAGCAAATGTCGCGTTCTTGAGGTTCGCATCCTTCTTTCTTGGCTTCTTCTTCCATAATGATTAATATTTAGGTATCATATATTCTATTTTACCAATCCGTATGAGTCTGCACCGGCATTGTCGGCAACCATACCCAGTTGGACATCTCCTTTTTTCATTGATCTCAGCTCGTTTTTTAATTCACCAATTTCTTGATTAAGTAAATCAATCTTTGCCATTAACTCTGAATTTTGTTTTTTTAAGAAACTAGTGACTTCGAGTCCTTCTGTTGAACTAATGTCGGATATCATTTCACCTTCACCTGTCAGCAACCACCGAGCATTTAGTTCTTTATAAGTATATAGTATTTTTTCAATATTATCTCCATTTAAACTCTTTCCTCTTTTACGAGCAGAATTAATTGCACCAATGGAAAGTCCACATTGATTAGTAACTCTATTGTCATTTAACCCCGCATAAGCCATGTATTGGTCAAGTCTTTCTATTAATTTTCCGTTCATATTGAAATAATACAATATAAAGCTTGCGTATATTGAAATTCTTCAATATATTTGCAGCACGTTAATAAATTCACATGGCTAAGTTAGTGAAACGAGCCTTATAAGCAAGCGATTAAATTAAATATTTCAAAATTATGGTATTTACAGACTATATGAAGAACTTGCCCAATCAGCAGCAAGAAACAATCAAAAAGCTGGCAGAAATCACCGTATCAACACCAGCTGCTGTATATCGATGGATAAATGGACAAAGCAAACCTGCTCCAATCAAACAAAAGATTATTGCTGAGTATTTAGGTAAAAGTGTAGAAGAACTATTCCCCACTGAACAATGAATATTTTATCGAATACAGAGTTCTATGCTACTCCTGAAGGATCCGTCATGGTAAAACCTGTAGGGCAACCGGCTTACGAGCTGAAAGAGGATTGTCGGGAGGTTGTTTGTGCGATGCTGGCTATCATTCGGGAACGCTACCCGAAGGCTCATGCAGCACTGATGGATCTGTACTCTTCGAGTTCGATGAACCGCACCTGGTATGAATACAAGGTGGCTCACCGTTTCATTAGATGCAACTTCGGCGACTATAACCAAGGTGCCATTGATATCAACCATCACGGGGTGTTCCAGTTTGAAGAAGTTGGCTGTCCGCTTCGAGGCGAGTGCCCCCTGGAGGGCGTGGTATGCAAGCCGGAACTGGACACGCAACTCACAGAACGGGAGACGGAGGTATTCCGCCTGTATGCCAAGAACCTGCAGACGGAGCAGATAGCTGAAGAACTGCACATCTCACCCTGCACGGTGAACCGTCATCGGGAGAACATCAAGGCCAAGTTGCGTGTAAACACCGTTGCCGAAATGGTCGCTTACTGGTATGCAAACCATCTGAGATAAACTCATGATAATTTGTTTTGGCAAAAGCCCGAGCCACCTGTGAAGGCCGCAAGGGCAACACCCCGCAACTACGTCCGAATGGCGGACGGATGGTAAACTACATCTTCACCGGCGGTTCGAATCCGCCTTGTGGGACATGACGATTTATGAACCAATAAAACAGTATTGAAATGGAAAACAATAATCAAAAAGGTTTTGCCTCCGTATCGACTCCGGACGGTAGGTACAGAATCTGGATGCCGCGGCCTACCTCCAGCGGTCGTCTGGTATGCTCATGCAGCTTTGCGCTGAAGAAAAGGCTACCGCTGGTGGATGCCATCGATGCCTTGCCCTACATTCAGGTGGAGGAAATCCGAGATATAGATGAAGATTACAGTACGTTCATCATTACGTGCAAGGAGACGCCATATCATACCTGCATGGAAAGGCTAATAGAAGACCTGCCGAAGCTGATGGAGGAGCATCTTAATTAGTGCCATGCAAATCCGTTCATTTGACATCGATTCCAGACTGGCCAGCGCACTGATGCAACGTATCCGGTTAGCGCATTTGCCGATTCACTTACAACGAGGTATTCCATTCGTATCGGAAAATGATAACCAGATGGAGACTATCCAAATAGAATGCGCGGATGATTATCCGTTCAACGAAGTATTGTCAGATATCATTAATCAAGAATTCAACTTATCAAAAGGAGAATAAACCATGAAAAAAGGAACCCGCGTCCGCGTTTTGCGGACAAATGAAATAGGGACAATAGCTTGTACTGAACTCATTCGAAAGAATGGTCAAGTGAGACAATATTGCAAAGTCAAGTTGGACAAAAATCCAGAATTGGATACTTGGTTCTTTGCTAATCAATTGGGAGACACGAAAGAATGTGCCACCGTGACGCTGGCCGACAGAAGAGGTCGGAAACTCATTATGTCAGTGACGCAACATTACGACAAGTCTCCCGGCAAAAACGATATGAATATAGTCCTGAAAGCCGAAGGAGACGGCAATCTACGGGATCACGAAGGCGGCCTTCACTTCTTCTTAGCTGCTTTTTTGATGAAGGCCCTAGTCGGAGAGTCTGACGAATAATTCCGTCCTTGACCCTCCCACGAGAAACTATCACTTTTGCTACATCCCTCAAAAACAATGAACCATGATCAAAGTCACTGACATCTATGCTGCCACTCGCCACGGACTGGATATCATTTTATATTACTATCCGCAAGCGGAAGGATGCATAGATAACAAAAAGAAATTCAAGCGCCGCCCCGACGAGGACGATGCTTCCGCCTGCCTCAAAAAGTACGACGACTGTTACAAGGTCACCGATTTTGGCGACAGCGGTACGGCCATGAGCCCTATTGACATCTGTATGCAGGAAGAAAACGTGCGATTTCCGGAAGCCATATCCATACTGGCCTCACGCTACAACGTGACAGACGAATTGAAGCGATCCGTGAACAAGCCAGACATTCGCAAACGGCCGGCAACCGCTGATGAGAAAGAAGGAAGCCGGTTCTTCGAACTGGAAGAGAAGTTCACCGCCGAGCAACTGGCTATCCTCGGCCCGCGGGTGAAGCAGGAACATGTGGATGCCCTGCACTGGTTTGTGGCCAAATCTATCTCCTACGTCCGGAACCGGGAAGTGACTACCAAGTACACGACAGCTACTTACCCAATCTTTATGCGGGAATGTACAGTGCGTAAGAAGGATGGTTCGATGGATAAGTTTTACAAGATCTACGAGCCCTTGAATCCAGACAAGCAATGGCGATTCAGTTACACACCGGACGGAGTTAAGCCCAAGCTCTACATCAACGGCCTGGCTGAACTGCAAAAGGCTTACCGTGACTTCAATGCCCAGGAGGAAAAGTTGTTCTATAATGATCCCAAGAACCAGGACCAGCCTTACAAAGAGAAGAAACTGGACGAATGTTTCATTTGCAGTGGTGAGCGTGACTCACTATGCTTGCGCGCCCTGGGCTACCATCCGTTATGGTTCAACTCGGAAACCTATAGGGTGTCTCCGGAAGAAATCAAAGAGATTTATAAATACGTAGAACGTATCTATAACATCCCAGATATCGACGGAACTGGTGTTCGCAAGGGACGTGAATTGGCTTTACGCTTTCTGGACATACATACTATCTGGTTGCCGTCGTGGCTCGCCCAGCATCGCGACCGCAGGGGCAAATCACGGAAAGATTTTCGTGACTTTGTAGAATTGCGCCCAACAAATGAAGATTTTCGCAATCTGATGACGCTGGCCATGCCTGCCCGCTTTTGGGAAGAAAGCTGGAGTGAACGCAGCAAGAAGAAGACATACAGTATCAACACAGCCTATCTGCACTACTTCCTTACATTAAATGGATTCTACGCCCTGCACGATGACAATATAGACAACGTGCGTTACATCCACATTGATGGCTGCACCGTCAGCCAGATTAAAGCCAAAGACATATCAGCCTTCCTGAAAAAGTTCACAAGGGAGAGATTCCTACCCGTTGAGATACGTAACCTGATACTTGACTCACCACGAACCAGTGAGGCCTCACTGTCGCAACTGGATGAGATTGACCTGGACTTCACCAACTACACAGCTACCAGTCAATACTTGTTCTTCAAAGATTGTAGTTGGGAGGTCACCAAAGACGGTATCACACAGCACGAAGACATGCTGCCCGACAACCGCAGCGTGTGGGCCGGCAACGTCATCCCGCACAAGGTGAAGGTGCTGCCGCCCATGTTCAGCATCATTGAACAGGCCGACGTGGAGGGAAACCCCGTCTTCGACATCACAGTCACCAGACATGACAGTTGCTTCTTCAATTACCTAATTAATACAAGCCGCCTGTACTGGCGCAAGGAGCTGGAGGAATGTTGGCGGGACAAAAGTGTGGACGAAGCCGACCGCTACCGCGCGGAACACAAATTCGACATTGCCGGGCCGCTTCTCTCCGCCGAAGAGGCTGCTGAACAGAAGCGGAACCTTATTAACAAAATATACGCCATCGGCTATAACCTCCACCGCTACAAGTCACCATCCCGTGCCTGGGCACTCTACGCCATGGACAACAAGATAGGCGACGAGGACGAATGCAACGGGCGAAGCGGTAAGTCGTTCCTTTTTAAAGCCTTCCGCTTCTTCATGCGAACGGTCAACCTGTCCGGACGAAACCCCAAGCTGCTGGAGTACCAACACCTGTACGACCAGGTGGACCAACACACGGACTTCATACTGGTGGATGACTGCGACCGGTATTTCCCCATGACGCAGTTCTACGACGTGATTACCAGCGGCATGACGGTCAACCCCAAGAACAACAAATCCTTCTTCCTGGAGTTCGAGGAAAGCCCCAAGTTCGGCTTCACCACCAACTACGTTCCCCGCGAATTCGACCCTTCCACCAACGCCCGTATGCTCTACATGGTATTCTCCGACTACTACCACGAGAAGACGCAGGAGAACGACTACCTGGAAAGCCGCAGTATCCGCGATGACTTCGGCCGCAACCTGATGACAGCCAACGACTACACAGAAGAAGATTGGAACCAGGACTGCAACTTCTTTGCACAGTGTCTTCAGTTCTACTTGTCTATGGCATGCCGTGGCATTAAGATTCAGCCTCCTATGGACAACATTGTTAAACGAAAATACAAAGCAGACATGGGTGCTAGCTTCGAAGATTGGGTATATGGGTATTTCGCAGAGGAGGGTGAGAATGTAAATACATTCGTTCAACGTACTAAAGCATATGATGATTTCATAGCATTCGCTAAGGTTAGCAAAGGGTTCTGGAGCATGCAACGATTTACAAAAGCTTTGCGTGGCTTTGTGGAACTATGTCCATATATCGATGAAATGAACCCCAAAGAATTTCTTAATAAAGACGGACGCTTACTTAAGAAAGTGGATGGTGAGACGAAGGAAATGATTTATTTGCGAACTAAGGCAAAAGATGGAGTATTCAACCCTAAAGTAGAAGAAGATGGAAATCTCCCGTTCTGAATATATACGCAACTATGACAAATATTTGTCTGATATGTTGCGGAATAATACTGCAGCTGAATATATACACCAGGTTTATGATTATCTGGAACTAATGAAACCTAACACTCGTATTAACCTGCAGGCAACCTCGGATAAACTACCATGGTTGCTTGTTGCAGTGGGGGCATTTCTGGCAGCATCTGATCATTGGGTGGATTTCGAATTGAACGATGATTACACCAAACTTAAACGAAAACACGTGCCGCCAGACATTTGGGCAGCAACAATCCGTGGTACATAGATAACATAAGCAGAAGCCGCTGGCACAAATGTCAGCGGCTTTTACTTTTCTTATTAGCGTAGTCGGGGAATGCCCTTAGTTGGTTTTCCACACCTTTTCCTTTTTTACTACTAAATTTTTGTAACTCTGTAACCTTTGTTTGCAAAAGAGAGTTATCATTTGAAAAAGAAAAGATTAAAGGAGTTACAAAAGCGGTTACAAACTTAGGTTACAAAAAATCAAAGTTTGTAACTTTAGTCGATACACAACGATTAAAGATGTAAGGTTACAAAGTGTATCTGGAGTTACAAAGTCTAATTTGTTTTTTTTGTGTAAAATTTAACGATTTGTTATTCAGCCGTTTATGGGTTCGTTGGATACAGGTTACAAAGTATCGAAAAAATCCTGCAAAATTATTATCTATCAGGATAATTAAAACTATTATCATGCAAAATCAGGATCAAATCAGTTGAGAATATAAAGATTTGTGATTTTCAATATTAATATTGTAGAAATTCAATATTATTCGTATTTTTGTATATAAACCAATTGATTATGAGTAAGAAAAGAGACCGATTTGTGTGTTGGCTCCCTTGCAAGCCATATGTCAAACAATTCCTCCTTGCTAACTTCAATGCTCCTGATGAAGTCTGGGATGAGATTGTAGATCTGTCTTCTGACAGAGAACTTCAGGTTGATTTCTTGGGTCGGTTAGGAAAACAAGGTCGTTGGGAGAATAAATATCGGAAAAACATCCGTTATACAGCCAGCGTACCTATAGAAATCAGGAAAGATGATTTCTACCGATATGGCTGGAGCATCAGCAATTCGGATGTTGTCGGCTTTGGCCTAAAAGTGGAGAGACGGATCAAGCAGATGCTATTCTTGTACTTGGATACCAACGTATGCATGGGCTTGCCATTGTCGGCAGCCATACGCAAATTCCAAAGCAAATTCGGATTCACCGAAGACACTTGGGCGTATGATACCATTCGCCGGGAATACAACCGGCATAATGGGAAAAAAGACGCCGAAAACCAGACCATTTTTGAGTATATTGATAAAATAATCATGGGGAAGTTGTCCGATTATGGGACAATTTCCCAGCAAGGCAGAATCGTTTATGAAAACCATTAACCTTAACACCGACAATTTGGGTGGATTGTTGCATTTGTATGCCATTCCTCCTACCTCTTTCCATCGGATTCGGAGGGATTATGTGAACGACCTAAATTACCTCGAACTGGTGCAGCGTGATGACGTGATTGATATTCCCATCTTTGCCAACGACACCTATATTTATACTGAAGAAAAAAGCACAGGAGATGTCGGAGACTATTGGAGTATTACGATAGAAGGGGTTATTCCGCGTCTTTCACAGGAGAACCAGCCGGTCATTGAAGAACTCGAACGGGGGCTATGGTATGTAGTTGCGCAGGACTCGAATGGTGAAATACATTTCTGTGGCCAGGAAGATGCGCTATTGTTGTTTACAAACAGCAAAACATCCGGGCAGTCAGCTTCCTCAAGAAACGGTACTTCTTTCTCATTTGCCTGTATTCAGGATGCTTCTTCCATTTTTCTAACGGATTTTGAGGAAAACACCTTGTAAATTAAGCGTTATGTGCATTTTCGCAGTGCTCAATGTCCTTGAGCACTGTTTTTTTTGCGTTTTTCTTTGCGTAAAAAATAAGGTATGAACGAAGTTGTAATCACTCTTTTCGGTTCCATCAGCCAATACTGGTATGACAAGAACTACATGAAGTATTTTCTGGATAAGGCAAAGGGTAAACCTGTCCGCCTGAAGGTGACAAGTTATGGCGGCGACGTCGCCGAAGCTGTAGCTATCAGTAACCTGCTGGCCGAGCATGGAGACGTGACCGTAGAGTTTATCGGGTTCAATGCCTCGGCCGCCACGTGGATGGCTTTCGGAGCCAAACGCATCGAGATGCACGCCGACGGCATGTGGCTGGCACACAAATGCAGCGTGGGAGTTGATATCTACGGTTCACTCAATGCCGACCAGCTGGATGACAAAATCAAAGAACTGCAGAGCAGTAAGCAGAGTGCTGAAGCCATCGACTTGATGATTGCAAAAAAATATGCCGACAGATCCGGCAAGACGGTAAAAGATGTGTTGTCACTGATGAAAGAATCCAAGTGGATTGCCGCTGACGAAGTGAAGGAATGGGGCTTTGTTGACGAAATCATTCCAGGCATCAACAAGCGGGTTAAGGTGACCGACGAACTGACGAACTGTTTCAACGCTATGGGGCTTCCGCTTCCTGTCATCGAAGAGGCGAAGCCGGACAGCACGCCATCCATGGTTGACCAGATAGTTGCCGGCATCAAGGACTTTTTCAAGCCCAAAGAGAATCCTATTACTAACCAAATTGTAACGACCATGCGAAAGGAATTTATTTCTGTTAACCAGGTTCTTAATATTGAGGGCTTGGAAGAGAACGAGGGTAAGATAACCCTCACAGCCGACCAGGTGAAGGCCATCAACGATGCCATCCAGTCGGCAAAAGATGGGCAGACCACTGCCGAAAATTCACTGAAAGCGGTTGTGGACGACCTCGATAGCCTGAGCGACCAGGTGAAAGATGCCGCCGACAACAAGGCGAAAGTTCAGGTGATCCGGAACGTTATCAACAAGGTACCAGGCACCCAGACCTCCACAAAACAGGAATCCACCGAGGTCAACAAGTACGCTGATATCGCTACCGACCCTATCAACAATTATGAAAATGAATAACTAACTTAAACCTTAACTTTATGGACTTTAAAGCACCTATTGACATTACCGCTGTACTGACCGCGGTAAAGAAGCACAAAGACATCCTGAAGGCCGTCGATAAGCTTGACGCCAGCGAGGTTTTGAAACACTTCACACCGATTCCGGGCATTACGGATTCTATCGAATTGGGCAAGGTAGAGGGCGGTACGGTTTCCAGCAAGTACACCGGTACCTTTGCAGCTGGTAAAAGCCAAGGTAAGATTGTTCCACGCCGCCTGATAGTCCGTCCGGTCGTGATGGAGATGGCAGACGAGCCGGAACGCTATCGCCGTGCCTACATTGCTGAAGTTCCGGGTACAATCCGCAATGATCATCCTTTTGAATTGTGGCTCATCAACCACGGTCACGAATTGGCCTCTAACGACCTGCTGTTCGCCATCTTCACCGCACGCTATAGTGCCGATGAAGAGAAGACAGACATCAACGATTCCTTCGACGGCATGGGTACGGTCATCGAAGATGCCAAGGCTGTAGGGGATGTCTCCAGTCTGGAGGGCAACGTTTACACGACCGGCGAACTGACACGCGCTAACATCGGCGAGAAATTGCTGGAGATGTGGCGGCACATGCCACGCACCTTCAAACGCAAGAAAAATATCAAGATGTTCATCAGTGATGATCTGGGAGACATGTACGACGACTGGCGTAAAGATGAAGGTACTATCGTGATTGGCATGAAAGAGGACACCAGTGATACGCAGCACCTGCTGGGCTCCAACAACCGTTGCGAATTGGTCCGTCTGCCAAATCTGCCGGACAACAGCCAATTCGTGATGCTGACAACCAAGGAGAACTGCTGCTATGGTTTCGACAAAGAGAGTGATTTCAAGTCTATCACTCCTTTCTCTTCAGGTAATCCCTACAAGTTCACGGCAGCAGGCAAGTATGTCATCGGTTTCCAGGTTGTCAGTGTACATAAGGCAGAGTTCTGTGTCAACGATCGTCCGTTGGATCCGGCAGTGACCAATGAATTTGGTTACATTGAAGTGACTATTTCCACTGACTTGGCTATCAACAATGGTGCCAAGTGGCGTATTAAGGGGGAAGAAATCTGGCGCGAGAGTGGTACCTACGTGGCTGTTCCGGGCGGTACCGAATACACTATCGAATTCGGAGCGGCCGCAGGCTATACAACACCGGCTGAGGTAAAGAAGACTCCCGCCAAAGGAAGTGTCGAGAAAGTATCTCAGGAATACACCCCTGCCGGCTAAATTAAGAAGCGGTAAGGGAGGCGACTCCCTTACACGCATTGTCTAACGATTAATACTTGTATAATATGGCAGAAGTAGATCCCAAAGAATGCATTGCTCTTGATGACATCAACGAAGCAATGGATTGTGAGAATCCGGATAACATGGGTGGTATCGTCCCGCAAATCATCTTCGGATATCATGCCGATGTGGCAACCTGGCCGGACTATCCCGCCAAGACAGAAGCAGCTCTCACGCTCGAAGAAGCAGGAACACTGAAGGGTGATGTCGTCATGAAACAGGGCTGTAAGGCTTATAAGATGGACTTCACTGACGATGTTAGCGAGTTCAAGATTACTGACCAGGGAGAAAGTGGCGGAGAATCCTTCCTCTACGACTTGAACATCATTTCGGCCAAGATGCGCAAAAAGATCTTCGGTTTCGAGAATGCGACCAAAGGCCGTAAGATGTTTTTCCTGGTACAGGACAACAATGGTACCTGGTACCTGATGGGCGACAAGCGTCGGGGTGCACTGCGTGCCAGCGGTGACGGTTCGACGACAGGGTCAAGTTCTACTGCCCGCAACCAAAATTCCTTGCATTACACATTTACTTCGCCTCGAAAGTGTGTGTACGAAGGTGACGTTGAAACGTTGCTGGTTGCTGCACCTGGCGCATAAGAATATCTCCATTTTGCACATAATTGGTTTTCCCGCTTCTCACCGTATTGGTGGGGGCGGGTTTTTATTTGTCCTATACCGGCAATAAAAATCGCAATAGATTTGTGGCAAACAAAAGAGTAGATATGGAAATCAATCAAGCTTACATCGAGGCCAGGCGCGAAGGTATCGACTGGCTCAATTCTTCTAGACGGGACTTCCGTCAAGGTGTGAACATCCTGCAAAAGTCCGGTTACAAGCCCATTGCTGTTGGCAAAATGGCACGCATCGGAGAAAAACCGCATACTCGCGAAAAACTCCTCTACGAAATGCGTCAGATGATTAAGGTATGGTACAATCCCAATGACCCGCGGTTTGCAGACGTGGACCTCGATGACGATGCTAAAGTCGGCGAGGACGGTGGCAACGAGACAGTTCCCGAAACAGTGGCACAGAATATCCTGACCGAAGCCGCTGCAGACCTGCAACGCGAAGAAGATGAACAGCCGGCCTATCCGCCGCAGATTGCGAAAGTGATACATACCTTCGCCGAACGCTACAAGCAGCGTTCCATCCTTTACCGACAGATGCAGGCACTGGGCGAGACAAATACCACCGAGGTTATGAAGCAGCGCAAGGATCTGGTAGCCCGTATAGGCGCACTGAGTGACAACATGAAGCTTCTGGCCGCCATCCGTGACAGCTACGAGAAAAGGATCGCTGTCACGGAAGAAGAAATCGATGCTGCCTTGGCCGAGCCGGTAGTGGAAGAAGAAAAGCCTAAAGAAGATGATGATGACGAAACCGACATCTCTTCCCTCAGTATTGAGGAGCTGAAAAAAGCCAAAGCAAACGCCAAAAGCAAAATCACCAAGGCACAGAACATGCTGCTCTATTCCAGCGAATCCAAACCCAAGGACGGGGCAGAGAACCCGCTGCCGGACTGCCCAAAACGGGTAAAGTACGAGAAGAAAATCGAGCAGCAGAAAGCTCTCGTTGAGAAGATAGAATATC
>ERZ780208.2652-NODE-2652-length-11955-cov-4.002353_pt1 | contig 11955 bp, 9 predicted proteins | sample MGYA00511167_ERZ780208 | MGnify/ENA primary metagenome ERZ780208 (study PRJEB29588, sample SAMEA2159202) | human gut metagenome | biome: human gut; feature: human-associated habitat; material: faeces | place: Denmark | collected 2008/2010 ... | reverse complement strand
GTGGTGGAAAGGCTCCACTTGGTGCCGGGGAAGCGGTAGGTGAAGTTGACGGTCGACGACTTGGTGTTCTCCGTGAAGGAGTTGTTGTAATAGGTGTTGAGGTCGTTGCGGGTATAGCCCGAGGTGGTGAAGTTCACCGAAGCGGAGAACGACATGTTGGGGTTTGCCTTGGAATCCATGGTGTGGTTCCAGAGCACGCGGAAGTTGTTCTGCTTGGTGTAGTCGGGGTCTCCCTTGTCGCCGGAGACGGTGGAGATGTATGAGATGTCGAACGAGCCGTTGAACTTGTAGCGCTTCGTATATGTGGAGTGTGCGGAGAGTCCCCAGGAGCCTTTGGTGTAGATTTCGCCGCGGAGGGCGAGGTCCACGTAGTCGCTCAGGGCAAAGTAGTATCCGCCGTCGCGCAGGTAGAATCCGCGGTTGTAGTCGTCGCCGAACGAGGGGAAGATGACGCCGCTGCTGTATTCCTTGGAGAAGGGGAAGAAGCCGAAGGGCAGCGCTATGGGGAGGGGAACGTCGGCAAGGACCATGTAAGCCGGTCCGGTGACGATGTTCTTCTTAGGGATTACCTTGGCCTTGGTGAGCTGGAAGTAGAAGTGTGGATGGTCGTGGTCCTCGCAGGTGGTGTAACGGCCGTCGGCCACATAGAAGGTGCCGTCTTCCATCTTCTTGGTGGCGCCGCCCACGAGGTATCCTTCCCCCTGCTCGGTGACTACGTCGCGTATGTATCCGCGCTGTGTCTTGAAGTTGTACTTCATGCTCTTGGACTCGTAGGTGCCACCCTTGTCGGAGAATACGGGGAAGCCCTGGCCTATGGGGTTGCCGGCCGAGTCGAGCTGCGCCGTTGCGTAGACCGTCGAGGAGTCCATCTCCATGTGTATGTTGTCGGCGTTGAGCTTGAGGTCGGCGTATTCCACGGTGCTCTGGCCGTAGAGGAAGGCGTTGTTCTGGCCGAACATTACCAGGGAGTCGGAGGCGTGGAATGTCACGACGTCCTCGATGTCCACCTTGCGGCGGTCGATTACGGAGATGGTCTCGCGCTTGAGGATGGTGTCGCGGTTCAGGGTGTCGCCTGTTATGAACCCCTCCTCGTGGATGTCTTCGGTGGTCTCGTCTACGGTCTCTTCGGGCACGGGAAGGGTGTCCGCGGCGTTGAGGGCCGCGGAGTCGGGTGTCTCCATGGAGTCGGGGAAGATGCCGTCGGAGGCACGGCGCGGCGCCATGGAACTGTAGCCGGCGTAGGCTACCGCCACCGCTATGACGATGAGAAGGTATATAACAGTTCGCCTCAAGATGCGTATTATCAAGTGGTTGCGACGTGTGCCGGAGGCCGCGGACGTTCCGCGCGGCGATGTGCAACCGGTGTTTCAACCTGCAAAGTTAGTAATAATAGTGAATACCTCCCAAATTTACAGTGGAAATTTTCGTTTCTTTTTTATCCGAACTCGCGGTGCAGGGCGTCGAAGCGGTCGAGGCTTGCGGTGCCGAAGCGTTCCATCTGTGCGCGTACCTTTTCCAGGGGTTTCTCTTCTGTGAGACGGCCGGGCGTCTTGGAGAAGAACTTGTCGGCGTAGCATACGAGGCGTTCCACGGCGGTGCGGGGCGTAAGGTCGCGGGCCGGGAGCGGCAGGTGCTGGTCTCGGATTTCCTTTGCGGTGAGTCCGGAACCGGTATGGCGCTCACAGACATCTGCGCAAAGATAGAGGCCCAGGGGACGGAGCATGGCTGCCCCCGCCATGCCGTGGGCCAGGTACGGGAGAGTGCCGTGGCAGTGGATGGAGGGTGCGTCGGTGCGGATTATGCCGATGTCGTGGAGGAGGGCGGCGAGTTCCGCCGTGCCGGGGTCTATGCCTGCCATATTCCGTTTTTTGAGGCAGTTCAGGACCTTGTCTGCCACCGCGCGTGAATGTGTCCAAAGGAGGTCGCGGAGTTCCCCCGCGGGATAAAAGCAGTCTATGACGCGGCGCGCCAGCTGTTCGTTTCGGTTCATGGGAGTCGGTTTTTAGGAGAATCAGGGGAATTAGGCTTAGTTAAGATAGCGCGTCTGCGGGATGCTTCTGCCGCGAGGCAAGGCTCGCACACGTTTACAAAAGTTGGCGTCGCCAGTAGCGATTAGCCACGTGCCGCCCGCTCCGCGTCCCTGCAGCCCTTGGAGAAAGAGGGGTAGCACCTGCGTGGCGCTGCCCCTCCTAACCTAAAAAATTTTAAAAAATGTTTTTCTTAGTCGAGTACTTCTACCCAGCCGTGCTTGTCTTCGCGGTCGCCGCACTGTATGCCGCGGAGTTCGTCGTAGAGCTTCGTGGACCAGGGACCGGCCACGCCGGGCTGTCCGAAGGTGTACTTGTCGCCGGTATCGAGGTCGTCGATTTCAGCGATGGGGGAGATTACGGCAGCGGTGCCGCACGCGCCGGCTTCCTCGAAGGTGCCGAGTTCCTCGAGGCCGATGTGGCGCTGTTCCACCTTAAGGCCGAGGTCGCCGGCCAGCTCGCGGAGCGACATGTTGGTGATGGAGGGGAGGATAGAGGGGCTGCCCGGAGTAATATAGGTGTTTTCGCGGATGCCGAAGAAGTTGGCGGCGCCGCATTCGTCGAGGTATTTCTTCTCTTTGGGGTCGAGGTAGAGCATTACGGAGTAGCCGAGCTCGTGGGCCTTTTCGCCGGCTACGAGCGACGCGGCGTAGTTACCGCCCACCTTGATGGAGCCTGTGCCCTTGGGAGCCACACGGTCGTATTCGCGGCTCAGGCAAACGCGTGTCGGCTTGAAACCGTCCTTGAAGTAGGGTCCTACCGGTGTCACGAGCATGATAACCATGTATTCGCTGGCGGGTTTCACACCCACGCGGGCGGTTGTGCCTATTTCGAGGGGACGGATGTAGAGCGAAGCGCCGGAGCCGTAGGGGGGTACGAAGCGTTCGTTGAGTTTTACCACCTTGCGTACCATCTCGCAGAAGAGCTCTACGGGCATTGGCTGCATGGAGATGCCCTCGGCGCTGCGGATGAAGCGCTTGGCGTTCTCTTCCATGCGGAAGATGCGTATCTTGCCGTCCTTGCCGCGGAAGGCTTTCAGTCCCTCGAACGATTCCTGGCCGTAGTGCAGGCAGGAAGCGGCGATGTGGAGGGGTACATACTCGGAGTCGGATACCTGGATCTCGCCCCATTTGCCGTCTTTGTAAGTGCAACGCACATTGTAATCGGTGGGCATGTAGCTGAATGACAGATTGCCCCAGTCGATGTCTGTTTTTTTCATTTGGTATGTTAGATTTAATCTTGTGGTGCAAAGGTAATAAAGAAAGTTGGAATACGCGCAAAATAAAGAGGAAAAATTTTAGCCGCATGCGCGAAATAGGGGTACTTGCGCCGGTTTGCGGCTTTTTTATGGAAAAATAGCGCGCGGTGATGTAACTTTTTCGGTAAACGTGCGTCTAATATGAAAAATAAATTGTAATTTTGCGAGCGAAAACCTCTAAGGCATGAAAATGAAACGTCGTCTCCTGTATCCCCTGCTGTTGAGCTGCGCGCTGATGTGCGCGGCAGTCCCCGCCTTTGCCGCCGGACGCAGTTGGGAGACCCTCCGCACCGAACGCAGCGACGCGCGCGCCGTGGCACGCGACTCCGAGGTGGAGATAAAGACGGCAAAGAACACAATCGTGGTGACCTGCTCGAGGGCCATGACGGTGAAAGTCTACACAATCCTGGGACAGCTCGTTTCCTCCGACACGCTACCGGCCGGCACTTCGCAGCTTCACATCCCCGGCCACGGCGTCTATATAGTGAAAATCAATTCCCTGACCGTAAAAGTGGCCCTCTGACCTTCCGGTTGAACGCGGATTTATGTCCCGGGACATCCCTGTAAATCCAAAATTATCCCAGAATCTCTTTATCCATTTGATTCATGAAAGTAAAATATTTATTATCAGTACTGTTGTCAGCAGCGCCTTTTGCGGCATGGTGTCAGCACTATTGTTATGTGAACGCAGATAAGCTCAATGTGAGAAATGCACCGGATTCCTCAGGTGCAAAGGTTTCTTCGCTGACGAGATATGACGTGGCGGAAGTCATCGAGCCGGGTGACGAGTGGACCCGTGTAAGTTTCAAAGATTATGACGACAATTTCGAGGAAGTGCGGCGCCAGGGTTACGTTGCTACGCGGTATGTCAGCATGTTGGAGCCGTGTCCGGTGACGGATGCTCTCGCAAACCGTGATTTTGTCTTTGCGGAGAGCGAACCCCGGGATATTGCATATTCTCTTGAAATATAGGATGATAACGGAGTGCTCAGATATGCATACCGGTTGGCGTCCATCGAGATGCAGGGAATGGGCGGCTCCGGCGCATTGGACTGGGGGAGCGGCCGTATAGCGAGCTATGGCGGCGACTTTTATTCCGTGACGGATACTTCGATGTCTTCCGAAAATGGAGCCAAGCAGCCGTTGATATATGACTGCCGTAACGGGATGCTGTATCTCTGCGGCTACCTTTGGCAAGTAAAATAACCGGGGCCGGTTTATAGTCGGCCCCGATATTCGCTGCCGGTAACACCAATCGTCGGCAGGCTGGTTTTAACCCGGCGGCAATACTTATTGCAAAGAAAAAACGGTAAAAAAGTTTGTATATCAGAAATAATTGCTAACTTTGCACCGTCCAAAGCATTGTGCCTTAGGGAATAATGCGCGGACACGAGATTTATTAACATAATTATTAACTATTTTTAATGAGCGAATTGAATAAATTCACATCTCCCATCGAAGATTTCGACTGGGATGCCTACGAAAATGGCACAGAAGCTGGTTCGAAGAGCCGCGAAGATCTGGTGAAGACCTACGACGAATCTCTTAAGACAGCTAAAGACAACGAAGTGGTGACCGGCGTGGTCAAGTCCATCACGAAACGCGAAGTGCGCGTGGACATCGGCATGAAGAGCGACGCCATCATCCCCGTCAGCGAGTTCCGTTACAACCCCGACCTCAAGGAAGGCGACGAGGTGGAAGTCTTCATCGAGACCCTCGAAGACAAGAACGGCCAGCTGAAACTCTCCCACCGCAAAGCCTGCCAGACACGCTCCTGGGACCGTGTCAACAAGGCTCTCGAAAACGACGAAATCATCAAGGGTTACGTCAAGAGCCGCACAAAGGGCGGTATGATTGTCGACGTATTCGGCATCGAAGCCTTCCTCCCCGGCTCGCAGATCGACGTGCGCCCCATCCGCGACTACGACGTATTCGTTGACAAGACAATGGAATTCAAGGTCGTGAAAATCAACCAGGAATACCGCAACGTGGTAGTCAGCCATAAAGCCCTCATCGAAGCCGAACTCGAAGCACAGAAGAAAGAAATCATCTCCAAGCTCGAAAAAGGCCAGGTACTCGAAGGCAAAGTCAAGAACATCACCCCCTACGGCGTGTTCGTTGACCTCGGCGGCGTGGACGGCCTCGTCCACATCACCGACCTCAGCTGGGGACGTGTTTCCGACCCCAAGGAAGTGGTACAGCTCGACCAGGATATCAAGGTCGTCATCATCGACTTCGACGACGAGAAGAAGCGTATCGCCCTGGGCCTCAAGCAGCTCCAGCCCCATCCCTGGGACAGCCTCGACCCCAACCTCAAGGTTGGCGACCATATCCATGGCCGCGTAGTGGTAATGGCCGACTACGGTGCATTCGTCGAGGTTCAGCCCGGTGTCGAAGGCCTCATCCACGTTTCCGAAATGTCCTGGAGCCAGCACCTCCGTTCCGCCCAGGACTTCATGAAAGTCGGCGACGAAGTGGAAGCCGTGGTACTCACCCTCGACCGCGAAGACCGCAAGATGAGCCTCGGCATCAAACAGCTCAAGAACGACCCCTGGGAGAACATCGAGACAAAATATGCCGTCGGCAGCCGCCACACCGCCAAAGTGCGTAACTTCACCAACTTCGGCGTATTCGTGGAAATCGAAGAAGGCGTGGATGGCCTCATCCACATCTCCGACCTCAGCTGGACAAAGAAAATCAAACACCCCAGCGAGTTCATCCAGCCCGGTGCCGACATCGAAGTGCAGGTGCTCGAAATCGACAAGGACAACCGTCGCCTCAGCCTCGGCCACAAACAGCTCGAACCCAATCCCTGGGACGAGTTCGAAGGCGTATTCACCGTCGGCTCCATCCACAAAGGCAAAGTCGTTGATGTCATGGACAAAGGCGCCGTCATCGCCCTCGAAGGCGGCGTAGAAGGATTCGCTACTCCCAAACACCTCGTCAAGGAAGACGGCACACAGCCCAAGGCCGGCGACGAACTCGACTTCAAGGTAATCGAGTTCAACAAAGACAACCGCCGCATCATCCTGAGCCACAGCCGCATCGCCGAAGACGCCAACAAGGCCGAAGCCCGTGCCAACCGCGCCGCCCGCCGCAACAACCGTCGCAATAACAACAACGACGAAGAGACCGTAGCGGCACCGCAGATCGAAAAGACCACCCTCGGCGACCTCAGCGCCCTCCAGGCCCTCAAAGAGCAACTCCAGAAAGAGGAAAAGAAAGGCTGAAAAACAAACCCGCGTTAACAAAGGTTGATTCCACGCGAATCAACCATTACCCGATATAAAGCAGCGACCCCCACTCCGGGGCCGCTGCTTTGCTATTTTAGAAAGACAAGGTTTAGAAAGACAAGGCGCATAGGCCGGATAGGCGTAGTAAGCCAAATAGGCCAAATAAGGCGAGTGGGGCAGATAAGCCCGCTACCTTTGCTGCTGCTTCGGGGGGAAGGGTATAGATAATTTTCGGGGAGGTGATAGAAACCGGAGACGGCATCCGTCTGTTATGATACCGAAACAAATAAAATCTATTCCGCTATGAACATAATGGTATTAGTATGGGCCTGCGTCATCGGCTATCAGATTTACCGTCACCGGCAGACACTCCTCGACCTGCTGCTGGAATTTTTCCACCGCGTTAAGTGAAAGGCGGGGGCAAGCGAGTGAGGATTAGCCGCTGGCGCGACTCCGGGCGGAGGCAGGAATGCCTCCGTTCCATAATTTTGCTATTTTAACACAAATTAACTAATCGAGGAGGAGGTAAAACGGATTTTTTTGCTTAACTTTGTCGCCGTAAATGAAGAATTATTGATTTAAGTCCGATAAGAAGTTAAGTCTCATAATTCCGAAGGCAAAAATCCACAATTACTAATTAAAATTTTTTACATGAAACATTATCTTTCTACGGCAGCCCTGCTTGCAGGGACGATGCTCGCCGTAACATCATGTTCAAACGAAGACGCCCCTTACGGCGGCGATGGGGGAATGACCGTCATTTCGGTGAAACTTCCCGACGACCTCGGCACGCGAGCCTCGTTCGGCGACGCCCCGTCCAACCAGGAACTCAACGTTGCCATCTACGAGGCCGGCAACACGGAGAAAGCCCTCTTCACCTCCATCAACGGCGTGACATCCGAAGGGATGACCGTGGAGCAGTTTGCCTCCGACGGCCTTACGGCCACGGTGAAAGTGCCCCTTGTGAAAAACAAACAGTACGACCTGGTTTTCTGGTCGCAGGACAAGACCAACCGTTACTATACGTACACTGAGAACGGCCAGACCTTGACAGTCGGTTACGGAGAAGGTGAGGGCGCCACGGTACAGAACTACAACGACGCCCGCGACGCATTCTTTGCCTCGAAGACGGTCACCTCCGGCGACGCCACGAACAGCCAGGCCATCCAACTGAAGCGTATGTTCGCGCAGATCAACGTCGGCACCAACGACCTGCAGGCCTACACCAACGCCGGGGGCAGCGACTCGTTCGGAATCACCGTCAGCGGCGTGGCTACTGAAATCAACCTGAAGAGCGGAATCGTGAGCAATCCCACCGGCACCGTTACGGCCACGACGTCCAACGCCGCTTCTTCGTCCACTGACTTCCCTGCAATCACCGGTTATACCGGCAATAAGCTGCAATATCTCTCGATGATATACGTGCTTGTGGGTGACGGGGCAGTTGCCAACAAGACGAATGTCGACGTGTCGCTGTACGCCAACGGGACTGACGGTTTCGCCACTTACGCCAACGTGCCCGTTCAGATGAACTACCGCACGAATATCTACGGCGCGCTGCTGACGAACCCGGAAGTCTTCAACGTGACCATCGACCCGATTTTCGCCGGCGAGTATAATAAGGAGATAACCTTCGCCGCAACGGCAGAGGAATTCACCTCGGCAATCGAAAACGCGCAGGACGGAGACGTAATCCGCCCGACCGCCGATATGAGCCTTGCGGAATCCGGAAATGTGACTATCAATAACGATATTACAATCGACGTTCCCGAGGGGGTAACCGTGACAACGGCACGTACCAATAATCAGGCTAATATTATAGTAGCCGCAGGAAAGACGCTCAATCTCACCGGCAACGGCACATTATCAGGTGACAACCGAATAGTCGATACCAACGGTACGCTGAATGTTGACGGCCCGACTTTTAATACCACTACGGAAAACAGGGGCTCTGTCATAACCGTGAATCCGGGCGGCAACTTGCTTTTCAAGTCAGGAACAGTCAACTCTCCGTATATGGCATTTTATCTTAATGGAGATGCCACTATCGAAGGAGGTACATTCAACCTCACAAGTAAAAATTCAAACGCTGACTATGCGTATGGAATCCAAGCTAATGAAGGTAGTAATCTGGTAATCAACGGTGGTGATTTTACCGGTATACAAGGTATTGTGGCCTCCATTTCCGGTGGAGAGGTTACTATAAACGGCGGTTTTTTCAGAACCTATAACTCACAGGATCATAGGGATGGTTTCTATTGTGTTTATGCAGCCAATGGAGGCATTGCTACAATCAACGGAGGCTATTTTTACGGAGCGAACGATAGGTCCGGTAATGTCACAGAGGGACTGAGCTGTATAGTCAGCAGTGATAACGATGTCGCCGGGCAGACTCTTGGCATCCTGAAGATATCAGGCGGCTATTTCAGCGGCAAGCCTTATGAGAAAGTTACCAACGGTGCTACTACTGTAGTATCTCCGCTGACCGGCACATACGTGCCGTGCAGTGTAGAGAAGAACGGTTATACCTTCACTTGGACAGTAGGCCAGTAATCGCAATCCCCCAGATAACGAAAATAAAAGCCAGGGCTTTCGGGCCTTGGCTTTTTTGTCGGCGCGGCGCGTACGGGCGCCGCAGGTTTCTCTCTCTTTCTCTTTTCTCGTGCCTTTTATTCGGCGGCGAGGGGCGAGGGGGTGTTGAAGGTGCGCGAGGCGAGCTCGCGGTCCAGTTGGTAGAGGCCATTGCCGTTTTCGCCTATCAGACGGTAGGTGTCCAGGAGCTGACGTGCTGTTTCTTCCTCTTCCACCTGCTCGGAAACGAACCAGTTGAGTTTCTCGCGTGTGGCGTAGTCGTGTTCCTTCTCTGCCAGGGCGAAGAGGTCGTTGATCAGGGCAGTGACTTTCTGCTCGTGGGCAAGTGTTGCCTCGAAAGCATCGGCCTCGTTTTTCCATTCTGTGGGGACTTCGGCGATTGGCCGGAGCACCACGCGGCCGCCGCGCTGGTTCACGTAGTTCATGAATATCTGTGCGTGGGCGAGTTCTTCCTGGAACTGGATTTTGAACCAGTTGGCCACGCCGGGGCGTCCGGCGGCTTCGAAATGCATTGACATGGAGAGATAGAGGTAGCCTGACCAGAACTCTGCGTTAATCTGGTTGTTGATGGCTTCTTCGATTGATTTCTTTAACATGATGTTTCTCTTTATGTTGGTGTTGGGTGTCGGGGTTCGGCCCCGGCACCTGTTTTCGGATGTGCAAAGTTACTCATTTTTCGGGGAAGTCCGGGAAAAATATTGCCACAAAATTGGCGGATTGAAAATAATATGCTAACTTTGCAGTGCAAATGGGAGGTGTAAGCCCCTCATGGGAAAGATTCTTCACCACAGCAATTTCATGCTTTCAAAAGCTATGGAAAGTGAAGGGACGGCGTTCTTTCCCCTCCTCGCGCAACGGAACCACAGTTCCCGGCGCCGGATATCTTGAGAAAACATTGCCTGAGTCCCGTCTTGCAGGCTTAGCACATCCGGACCTGTGAGGTCCGGAGAATGCCCTGTATGACGATAATAACTATAAATAAAACCCTACTCAGCAATGGAAAGAATTACTAAGTTTATTTCAGTTATGGGATTGGCGGCCACCGCCGTCCTGGCATCGTGCGGCAACAAACAGGCATCCGGGACCGGCACTGCTCCGGCTGCTGACACAGTGGTTCGTGAAACATCTGCTACAGACACGGCTCCGCTTCAGGCAGCCCCCGCCGCTGAAGACACGATGCCCTCCGCGGCCGCCGAGCCGGTAAAGGAAGACACCTCTGCCGCCGACATAGCGCTGATTAAGTCGCTGTATTCAAAATGCGTATTCGGAGGGCCGAACGCCGGATACCTTAAGAAGGTATGCACAGCGAAAGTGCTGAGTCGGCTGGCCGCGGCCAACGAATACGACGACGGCGGATATGCCGCGTGGGAGTTCCGTTCCGGGGCGCAAGACGGCGACGGCCCCTCAAAAGTGAACTCAGTGACACCCGAAGGGGACGGCTGGTACAAGGTCTCGATGCTCGACATGGGTATCAAATGCACCAAACGCCTCCGCGTCACTGACGGCAAAATCTCGGATTATCGCTGACAAGAACCTCCGCGCACGCCAAACACAGAAGCCTCCTTCGGGAGGCTTCTGTGTTTGGCAGGGTATATATGTCGCGGCGGGGGCGGCAGAGTCCCTCAGTCGGGGGAGGAGAGCATGGCGTTTTCCTCGTCGAGGGAGCGGCGGTAGGCCTGGCGGTCCTCCTCTACCATCTTGAGGAAGCGGTCCGAGAACTCGCGCATTAGCTCGCGGTGGTCTTTCCACCTTTCGGAGAAAACGGCGGCAATCCAGCGCCGTTCGCGGTCGGAGAACTGTTCGTATGCTTCGGAGAAGACGGCTTCGGCCTCTTCGAGCGATTCGGCTTCGCGCACGCGCCGCACGTCGTCGGCCGTCACTATCTGCCCGGCCACGTCCATCCACTGCGTGTCGGCCGGCATGGAGCCGTTGTCTTCGGGGAAAGGGGCGTCGCCGAGGCGTGCCTGGAGGTAGTGGGCTATTGCCAGCTCGTAGTATTTCTTGGCGCGGTCAAGCGCCGAGGCGCGGAATTTCATCCCTTTGTGGCGTATGTAGAGGTCGTCGTCCACGCCGCGCCCCAGCAGCTCGTCGATAAGGGGGAAAGCGCGGAGCATACGGCTGACGGTGGCGGGGTTGAGGACGGTGAAGTTGATGCGGTCGTGCAGCGGGATGCGGCGTTTGAGGCGCCGGTCGCGCGTGGGCCATTTCTTCTCGTCGCGGGTAAGTCCGCAACTGCGGAGCATCATCCCCGGCACCACGGTGGTGCTCCCTTTCTCGTCGCCGAAGAGGTAGGAGAAGGGGAAGTCGGAGGCGTCGGGATGGTTCTTGTGGACACCCATGAGCAGCGAGAAAGCGCCGATTTTCGCTCCCCACATTACATAAGAGGAGGAGGCGGTCTTGACTCCGCGCTGCATTATGCCCCAGTGCACGGGGCCGAGCTTGTACATGTGGTTGCTCTGGTTGGTGCCCGAGCCGGCGTTCATGAAGGAGGTCTCGCAGCCGATGAGCAGGCTCGACTTGTGCATGGAGACGGTGTAGGGCCCGGCGAAGACGGCGCAGGCCTCGCCGTTTTCGAGCGAGGTGTTGGCGAACATGAGGGTGTCGTGGGCGGTGAACCCCTTGTCCACCTCCACACCCTGCCCCACATAGCAGTGGCGCAGCAGCGAGCCGGAGTCCACGCGGCCGTCCTCTATGATGAAGTGGTCGGCGTCTACGCCCGGGCCGACGTAAGCCATCGCCCGGCCGTGCGGCGCGTTGTTGACTATCATGCCGTTGCGCAGCGAGCGGGCGCCCTCTATGTGCACTTCGGGGTCCACACGGACGTTAACTATCGGGCCGCAGTCGC
>ERZ780208.2650-NODE-2650-length-11965-cov-2.715953_pt1 | contig 11965 bp, 10 predicted proteins | sample MGYA00511167_ERZ780208 | MGnify/ENA primary metagenome ERZ780208 (study PRJEB29588, sample SAMEA2159202) | human gut metagenome | biome: human gut; feature: human-associated habitat; material: faeces | place: Denmark | collected 2008/2010 ... | reverse complement strand
CGGACAATACGGCGCAGGAACTTTGCAGACAGCTGATGCAGGCGGGATTTGGCGGATGCCGGGCGTATGTCGGAGAAAAGCTTTCCTATCCGGAAGAACGGATTGTGTCCGGAACAGTTCGGGAAATAGCAGAAAAGATATTTGAGCCACTGGCGGTGCTGGTGGTGAAGCGGGAGAAAACGGCAGACGATATCGGAAACGATACGGTATCTGTGAAAAAGGATTCTGAGAATTCTGTTACGGGATCTTACTGGCGGGAGCGTGCAAAAACACATGGTCCCGGACTTTTGGATGACTGGTTTGTCCGGGGAGAGGTTCCAATGACAAAACAGGAGGTGCGTGCAGCTGCGCTTGCAAAGCTCGGGGCGGCAGGCGCGAAAGTCCTTTATGATGTCGGTGCAGGAACCGGTTCTGTTTCTGTCGAACTTTCGCTGATGGCAGGACAGGCAGACGTGTATGCGATTGAGTGTGAGGAAAAAGCAGTAGAATTGATTGGGAAGAATCGGGAGCGGTTTGGCTGCGGGAATTTGCATGTGGTTTTTGGAAAAGCGCCGCAGGCATTAGACTCCCTTCCTGCGCCGGACGCTGTGTTTATTGGCGGGACGAAGGGGAATCTGCCGGAAATTTTATCCATCCTTTTTGAAAAAAATCCGTCCGTCCGGATCGTTGTGACCGCGATTTTGCTGGAAACAGCACTGCAGGCATGTGAAAGTCTGGAAGCGTTTACCTTAAAGCCGGCAGAAATCATGCAGCTTCAGGTTTCGCGGTCGAAAAAGGCAGGAAAAGGTCATATGCTTTGCGCCAATAATCCGATCTTTATAATCAGTGCCGGAGGATGTGCAGATGAATAGGATTTTATTTGCAGGTCTGTCCAGCGGAAGCGGGAAGACGGCCGTTACCTGTGCGTGCCTGCGGGCGCTGCAGAAAAAAGGAATCTCTGCGGCTTCGTTTAAGTGCGGACCGGACTATATCGATCCGATGTTCCATCAGCGTGTGCTCGGCATTCCGGGAGAAAATCTGGATCTGTTTTTTGCAGATGAAAAAACACTGCAGCGCCAGATTGCCTGCTATGAACAGCGGTGTAAAATTGCAGTGCTGGAGGGCGTGATGGGATATTATGACGGTCTGGGCGGCGTGTCGGACCGGGACTCTACATGGGATGTTGCGTGTGCAACAAATACTCCGGTAATTCTTGTTGTGCGTCCGAAAGGTGCGAGCCTGACGATTGCCGCACAAGTTCAGGGAATGCTTTCTTTCCGGAAAAGAAACCAGCTTGCAGGCATTTTGCTCAATGGCTGTTCGGAAAGGATGGCGCGGCTGCTTGCACCGATGCTGGAGGAACAGACCGGACTGCCGGTTGTTGGTTTTTTGCCCTATGTGGAAGATGCTTCTTTTGAAAGCAGACATCTAGGGCTTGTGACAGCGCAGGAGGTCGGAGCGCTGTCGGAAAAGGTGGACAGGCTGGCTGATACTTTTTTACAACATGTTGATCTGGAGCAAGTGCTGCGGATCGCAGCGACAGCGGACAGCGTGGCAGAGACAATAAAAAGCGAAGCAGCGTTAAAAAGCCCGGATTGTTCGGATTCTCCACAGTTTCCTGCCCCGGATAAAGAGTGCCTTCGAATCGGCATTGCACAGGACACAGCATTTTGTTTTTATTATGAAGAAAACAAAAGGGCGCTGCGGCAACAGGGATTGGAGCTTGTGGAATTTTCGCCGATGGAAGATAAAAAGCTGCCGGAAGGCATCTGCGGACTGTATCTGGGCGGCGGATACCCGGAGCTGCACGCCGGGAAGCTTTCTGAAAACAGTGGGATGCGTCATGCAATTTTTGAGGCGGTCCGTCATGGAATGCCGACGATTGCGGAATGCGGCGGCTTCCTGTATCTGCAAAAGGAACTGGAAGACGCTGACGGACAGGTCTGGGAGATGACAGGCGTTTTGGATGGAAGCGGATTTCGGACGAACCGCCTGCAGCGCTTTGGATACGCAGTCATGACAGCAAAAGAAAATTCCATGCTGTTTGAAAAAGGGGAAAGCATTCCGGTGCATGAATTTCATTACTGGGATTGTACGCAGAACGGGACAGCGTTTGAAATGAAAAAGCCGGTCGGAAACAAAACCTGGGAGGGAAGCGTAGCAGGAAGCAGTCTGTATGCAGGCTTTCCGCATTTATATTTTCTGGCAGAGCCAAGGCTGGCAGAACGGTTTGCCAGGGCAGCGGCAAAATGGCAGGAAAAGCAAAGGGAGAAGGCATTGTGAATTTGGAAAGGTTATCAAATCAGCTGAATCAGATATCGGAGCCGGACAAAAAGGCAGCGTCGGAAGCGAAGCAACGATGGGACAGTGTGGCGAAGCCCCTGGGAAGCCTCGGGCTTTTGGAGGATGCACTGATTCGGATTGCAGCGCTGACAGGGAGCGCGGACATTGATCTGTCGGTGCGCAGATTGTATCTGATGTGTGCGGATAACGGCGTAGTGGCACAGAACGTCACACAGACCGGAAGCGAAGTGACCGCGCGGATGGCAGACAGCTTTGCCGCCGGAAAAAGCAGCGCCTGCAGGATGGCAAAGGTGGCGAACTGTCAGGTAGAGGCGGTCGATCTCGGAATTTTAAATTATCCGGGAAATCCTGGAGTCCGAAACTGTCGGATCGCCAACGGGACGGCGGATATTACGCAAAAGCCGGCGATGACAAAGGCAGAGCTGTACCGCTGTATCGAAACGGGAATCGGGCTTGTAAAGTGCGCAAAAGAGGATAGGGTAAAGCTTTTGGTGACCGGAGAAATGGGAATTGGCAATACGACGACGTCCAGCGCGGTTGCTTCGGTTTTGCTTGACTGTGATCCGCTGCTTGTGACGGGACGCGGTGCAGGCTTGTCTGACAGCGGGCTTTCCCGTAAACTGGAGGCAATAAAAAAAGCGATAAAGCTTCACCACCCGGATCCGGAAGATCCGCTCAGTGTGCTCTCTATGCTTGGCGGGTTCGATATTGCAGGAATGGTCGGCCTCTACCTTGGCGGCGCGCTGTATCAGGTTCCGGTGCTGATTGATGGTGTGATCTCTGCAGTGGCGGCACTTTTGGCGGTAAAAATCTGCCCGGCTTCCAAAAAGGCAATGCTGGCAACTCATGTATCTGCGGAACCGGCCGGATGCATGATTCTGGATGCAATCGGTCTGGAACCGATGATCACGGCGGGCATGCGTCTCGGAGAAGGAACCGGTGCGCTGTGCGCGATTCCGATGCTGGATATGGCATGCAGCGTCTATCAGGGTTCTACATTCGGAGAGCTTTCGATCGAGGCGTATGAAGAGCAGGGCAGCCAGCTGTAAGGAAGCAGAAAACGGAAAAGAGGAAGGATATGCTGACATTGATTGTGGGCGGAAGCGCGAGTGGAAAGAGCGCTTTTGCGGAAAATTACGCGATGGAAGCCGGAGAAAACCGTATTTACATCGCAACGATGCAGCCGATGGACAACGAGTGTCTGGCACGGATTGAAAAACATCGTGGGATGCGCGCACAGAAAAATTTTCAGACTGTGGAATGTTATACCGGTTTAAAACAGGTGCGCGTTCCGAAAGACAGCGTCGTTTTGCTGGAATGTATGAGCAACCTGACTGCGAATGAAATCTACGCGCCGGAGGGCGTCGGAGAGGATCGGTGCAGCGAAGAAATTCTGGCAGGCGTAAAAGCTCTGGAAAACCAGTGCAGGCATCTGATTATTGTCAGCAACGAAGTGTTCGAGGGCGGGACAAATTATGATCCGTCTACGGTGCGGTATCTGGATATCCTCGGAAAAATCAACCGGGAAATTGCAAAAATGGCGGATGCGGCAGCGGAAATTACAGCAGGGTGTTGGATCTGGCATAAGCAGGGAGGAAAAATCCAATGATTTCGACAGTGATCGTGGCATTTTCGATGTTTTCGGCAATTCCGATGCCGCAGACAGAATGGACAAATAAAAGTATGCGCTATGCGTTGTGCGCGTTCCCGCTGATCGGCGCAGTGATCGGCGCGCTGGTGTGCCTGTGGCGTTTTGTGTGCCTGCGGATGGAGTTTTCGGAATGGATACTGGCGGCGGGAATCTGTGTACTTCCGGTGCTTGTGACCGGAGGTATTCATCTGGACGGCTTCTGCGATACGGCAGATGCGCTGGCAAGTCATCAGGATACAGAAAAAAAACTACAGATTTTAAAGGACCCGCATATGGGCGCGTTTGCGGCGATCTGGCTGGGCTGTTATTTTATCGCCCAGCTTGCTCTTGCAGTGACGGCAGCACAAATGCAGGCAGATCTGACGGCGCTGGCGTTTGGCTATTGTATCAGCAGAAGCCTTTCCGGGCTTGCAGTTGCGAGCTTTCCTCTTGCGAAAAACAGTGGTCTGGCATATACTTTTGCAGAGTACGCGGATAAAAAGAAGGTGCGAACGTTTCTTGCTGTCCTGGCAGCAGTCCTTTGTGTCCTTTGCTGTATTTGCTGCGGAAAAAAAGGCATTGGCGTAAGCATTGCCGCAATCGGGACTTTTTTGTATTATCGGTTCCGGCTGATTGGAAAATTCGGCGGCTTGTCGGGGGACCTGGCAGGATGGTTTGTCCAGATGTGCGAACTTTTCATGCTGGCAGCAGTGGTACTGACAGAGTATCTGTAGTGCGGCAAAAAAACATCGCAGATGCGATCTTGTAAATGGCGCTGGCGAAGGGTAGTTTTTGCAGGAGAAGGGAAAAAAACAGGCATGATTTATATTTTTGGACCATATGCGGCCGGAAAACGGGAGTATGTCCGGGAAACTTTCGGCTATACGGAAGCAGATTTTTCGACAAAAGCAGAGGATAACTGCAGGGTGCTTTACGATGCACAGCAGCTGGCTTCCAAAGTCGGAAATCGGCCGGAAGAGCTGGAAAAGCTGGCGGAGCAGCTTTGCAGAAAAGAAGTCGTCATCGCAACGGAAACCGGGTGCGGTGTCGTACCGATAGATGCTGCAGAGCGGGAGGCAAGAGAAGCAGCCGGACGGCTGTCGATTCTGCTTGCAAAACGGGCGCAGAAAGTCATTCGTGTCTGGTGCGGCCTGCCGGAAAGCCTTCGATAACAGCTGGCTGGACCGGCCGTCAACAGGGTAGGTGTGGCAGAAATGAGAGGAAAATATGGAGCAGAAGATAGAAATCTGGCTGATCCGTCATGGAAAAACGCCGGAAAATGAGCAGCACCGTTATATCGGGTGGCTGGATTCCTCCCTCGGAAGTGCTGGAAAAGCGGAGCTTATCCGCGCTTCGGAAACCTTTTCCAAAGTATGGGTGACGAACAGACGCAGGACACAGGAAACGGCGCAGATTCTGTTTCCAGGAGCAAAGCAGATCCTTGTACCGGGGCTGGAAGAAATGAATTTCGGCAGTTTTGAAGGAAAAAATTTTGAAGAGATGCAAAATGACAGTGCCTATCGGAGCTGGGTGGAGAGCGGCTGCCTGGATGTCTGTCCGGGCGGGGAGAGCAAAGCAGTTTTTTGCAGCCGCGTCTGCAGCGCTTTTTTGGAGCTGACCCAGGGATGGCAGCAGAAAGAACCGCAGGCAGTTTATCCGGTTGTGGCCCACGGCGGCACGCAGATGGCTCTGTTAGAACAATTCGGAGAACCGAAAAGAAGTTATTATGAAGGACAGACGCAGGCCGGGGACGGCTGGAAGCTTGTCTGGGAAAACGAAAGGCTCTGGATAAAGGGGCAGCTTTCGTTTCGCAGGCAGCAGGAAAAGAGAGGAAAAAGATGAGAATAGCAGCAGCCGTTTTATGCGGCTTTTTCATGGATTTGTGCCTGGGGGATCCGGACTGGATGCCGCACCCGGTTATTTATATGGGAAAAGCAATCAGCGCGCTGGAAAAATTTCTGCGCAGGAGGTTTCCGGATACCCAAAAGGGACTTCTGATGGCGGGGGCAGCCCTGGCAGCGATTCTGCCGCTTGGAAGCTTTCTGATGGCGGCAGCCGCAATTTATCTGGCAGGTCTGGTGCATCCCGTGCTGGCATTTTTGCTGGAAACGCTGTGGTGTTGGCAGGCGCTTGCGGTGAAGGGACTGTATACAGAGAGCATGCGGGTGAAAAAAAAGCTGGAAGAACAGGATCTGCCCGGCGCCAGGAGCGCGGTGGCAAGAATTGTCGGAAGGGATACGCAGAATCTGGACGCAGCGGGAGTTGCAAAGGCTGCGATTGAGACGGTGGCGGAAAATTTTTCGGACGGTGTGGCAGCACCGCTTTTTTATCTGGTGATCGGAGGTGCGCCGTTGGGACTTTGCTATAAAGCGATCAATACGATGGACAGCATGGTCGGCTATAAAAATGACCGGTATCTGTACTTTGGACGCGCGGCAGCAAAGCTGGACGACGTTGCAAACTATATTCCGGCGCGGATTTCTGCTTTTTTGATGATGTTTGCAGCATGTCTGAGCGGGCAGAACGCAAAGCATGCGTTTCAAATCTGGAAGCGCGATCGTTACAATCACGCAAGCCCGAATTCCGCCCAGACAGAAAGCGTGGCGGCAGGAGCGCTGGACATCCTGCTTGCAGGGGATGCATGGTATTTTGGGAAGCTGGTAAAAAAGCCGACGATTGGAGAAAATCTGCGGCCGGTGGAAGCAGCAGATATTATGCGGATTAACCGGATGATGATCACAGCGAGCCTGATCGCGCTCGTGTTGTTTCTTGCGGTCAGATGTGTACTGTGTATATTGTTATAGAATATATAGATGGCTTGCGGGGAAGGTGCAGAAGAATGCACAAAAGAAAGCTGTGTAATCTGTGCGCAGGCAGAGGGAGAAAAGAATGGAACTGATTCATGGCGGAGACTGGGCAGGACAAGAGGAGCGCCTGGGAAACCGCAGCATTCGGGATTTTTCTGCAAATGTCAGTCCGCTGGGCGTGCCGGATGGCGTTCGGGAGGCGATCTGCCGGGCGGCAGGGGAAATAGACCGTTATCCGGATCCGTTATGCAGAAAACTGATTCAAAAACTTTCGGAGGAGCTTTCCTGTCCGGAAGAATGGATTGTCTGTGGCAACGGGGCAGCGGATCTGATATATCGGCTGTTTCAGGCGGAAAAACCGAAAAAAGTGCTGCTGACAGCTCCGGCATTTGCGGAGTATGAGCAGGCGGCAGGACTTGTCGGGAGCAGGATTTATTTTTATGAACTAAAAGAAGAAGATCAGTTTCAGATTCAGGAGGATATTCTGGGACAGATTACGCCGGATACAGATCTTGTTTTTCTGTGTGAACCGAATAATCCGACCGGGCAGTGCACAAAACACAGCCTGTTGACAGCAATTCTGGAGCGCTGTCGGGAATGCAGTGCACTTCTTGTGCTGGATGAGTGTTTTCTGGAATTTTTACCGGATCGGAAGGAGCGGACGCTTTTGCCGTATCTTGGACAGTATCCGAATCTGGTGATTCTGAGGGCGTTTACGAAGCTCTATGCGATGGCGGGGGTCCGGCTTGGATATTGCGTGTGCAGTGATGCAAAGCGAAAAGAACAGCTGATGGAAAGCGGACAGCCGTGGGGAGTGTCGCTTCTGGCACAGGAAGCCGGAGTCGCCGCACTTTCGGAGCAGGCATATGCAGACCGGGTGAGAAAACTGGTGGAACAACAGCGACCGATCCTGGTAAAGGGTTTGCGGCAGGCAGGATTTACAGTCTGGGAGGGAAAAGCCAATTATCTGTTGTTTCGCAGTCACGATGCGACGCTTGGAAAAAGAATGGAAGAAGCAGGATTCCCGATGCGGGATTGCTCCAATTATCATAACCTGCAGCCCGGGGACTACCGGATTGCAGTGCGCACAGAGGAAGAAAACCGTGGGTTTCTGGAGGCACTTTTTTTGTGTCAGGGAAAAGGGCAGCTTTGAACCCGATTGCGTCGGGACTGTCTGAAGGCGTTTGCGGAAATGGAATGAGGAAAAACAATGAAGCAAAATATTATGATTCAGGGCACGATGTCGAGTGCCGGAAAGAGCCTGATCTGCGCGGCACTGTGCCGTATTTTTACGCAGGATGGTTTTAAGACTGCACCGTTTAAAAGCCAGAATATGGCGCTCAACAGTTTTATCACGGAAGACGGGGCAGAGATGGGGCGCGCGCAGGTCATGCAGGCGGAAGCTGCGAAAATCAGACCGGATGCGAGGATGAACCCGATTCTGTTAAAACCTACCAGTGATGTGGGAAGTCAGGTTATTGTCAACGGGCATGTGCTCGGAAACATGCCTGCAGCGTCTTATTTTAAATATAAAAAGCAGCTTGTCCCGGAAATCATGAAAGCTTACCGATCCCTGGAAGAGGAATATGACATTATTGTGATTGAGGGCGCGGGCAGCCCGGCAGAGATCAATTTAAAGAAAAACGATATCGTCAACATGGGCATGGCGAAGATGGTGGACGCGCCGGTGCTGCTTGCCGGAGATATTGACCGGGGCGGCGTTTTTGCGCAGCTTTACGGGACAGTTGCCCTGCTGGAAGAGGAAGAAAGAAACCGGGTGAAAGGACTGATTATCAACAAGTTCCGGGGAGACGTTGAGATTTTAAAACCCGGACTTGCAACGCTGGAGGAGCTGACGAAAATTCCGGTAGCAGGTGTCATTCCGTGGATTTATGCAAAGCTGGATGATGAGGACAGTCTCGCGCCTCGTCTGTCCCGGGTACAGGCGGGGGCAGGCGTGGATATCGCAGTGGTCCGTCTGCCGCATATTTCGAATTTTACCGATTTTAACCCGTTGGAGCAGCAGCCCGGAATCAGTCTGCGTTATGCAGGGGATGTAAAAACGCTCGGGCAGCCGGATATGGTGATTGTACCCGGAAGCAAAAATACGATGAGCGACTTGAAATGGATGCGCCAGAATGGTATGGAAGCCGCCATTTTGAAGCTTGCGGCAGCAAACGTGCCGGTGCTGGGAATCTGCGGGGGCTATCAGATGCTGGGCGAAAGCATCGAAGACCCGGGCGGGGAAGAAGAGGGCGGAAGCCTGCATGGAATGGGGCTTTTGCCGGTTAGAACCGTTTTTGAAAAAGAAAAGGTGCAGACGCGGGTGACAGGAGAAATTCTTCAAAACCCGGGCGCAGGAGACGGACTGTTCGCTGCGCTTTGCGGCAGTGTATTTTCCGGTTATGAAATTCATATGGGACATACAACAGGAAATGGAAAAAACTCGTTCTCCAGAATCCGGAAGCTGACAAACGGAAGCACAGAAGCAGAGGAGGACTGGCAGGCAGACGGCGCAGTCTGCGGCAATGTTGCCGGTACTTATGTGCACGGACTTTTTGAAGACGGGTCGCTGACAAAAAATCTGTGTAGCGCGCTGCTTTCCAAAAAGGGAATCTGTGCAGAGGCGCTGACGCAGGATTATGCGGCATTTAAGGAAAGTCAGTATGATCTTCTGGCAGCTGAAGTCAGAAAAGCACTGGATATGGAACAGATTTACCGGATGATGGAGAAGCAGGAGGGCGACAGATGAGCTATCAATACGTACTGCCGGGTGAGATTGAAAAACGTAGTTTTGAGATCCTTACGAAGGAGCTGGGTGACCGGAAACTTTTACCGGAAAACGAGCCGGTTATCAAACGGGTGATTCATACGACGGCAGATTTTGACTATGTAGACAACCTTGTTTTTTCGGACGGCGCGGTAACAAAAGCTGTGGAAGCATTCAAAGCCGGGGCTGGAATTGTGACAGATACGCAGATGGCCCTTTCCGGCATCCATAAAAGCACCCTGGAGAGCTTTGGCGGAACCGCACGTTGTTTTATGAGCGATCCGGAAGTGGCAAGGCTTGCGAAAGAAAGACAGACGACCCGCGCGTGGGTGAGTATGGAGGAAGCGGCCAGGCTTCCGGGCAGATGGGTTTTTGCGATCGGGAATGCGCCGACCGCGCTGATTCGCCTGCATGAGCTGATCCTGGAGAAAAAAGTGGATCCTGTGCTGGTCATCGGGGTTCCGGTGGGCTTTGTCAATGTAGTGGAAAGCAAGGAAGAAATTCTGAAGGATCCGGTGCCGTATATTGTGGCGCGTGGACGAAAGGGTGGTTCGAACGTAGCGGCGGCAATCTGTAATGCCCTGTTATATACCGCCGCCGGAAGGACGCTATAGGCAGATACGGACTGTATTTGGCGGCTGTAGGCATCCCGGCAGCCAAAGCTGCGTCAGTGAAAAAAGAAATCGGAACGGCACACGCCTGTGCGTTTTTGCCAACCGGAGCAAAACCGGTTGCTTTGGCATTTCATAAGCCCGAGCTTCCATAGAAGCAGGCGTTCGATGTCCTGTCTGGATATGCAGGAAGCGCCGGGACGGCAGGCGGTTGGCAGCGTGCAGGCCGGACGGCCGGAAGCAGGGCGGGCGGTTTGCGTACAACAGCCCGGAGAATCACCGCTGCAGCGGCTGGGAACGTTGTCTGCCGGGCAGCAGGGAGAACAGGGAGAACACATTGGTCTGGCAGGCTTCGTGGACGGTCTTGCCGTTCAGGGTAACGGTGAACGGGTGGGCCGGACGATAGCACAGGCCGTTTTCCAGCTCGAAAACAGCGCTGCGCGTCATGGAACGGATAAGCGACAGATTCATGGGAGAACCTCCTGATGGTTTTGTCTTGCCCGCAGGAAGCGGACATGATATGATAAAGATTAGAATGAAGGGAACCCCTTCCGTTGAACCCTCGCGGGTTTGCCACTTCCATCCGTGATGGAGGCTTTGGCATACCGGAAAGCTTTTCCTCTTTGCCAAAGGCTCCCTCTTTGAGGGAGCTGGCGCGGCATCAGCCGCGACTGAAGGAGTTACCTATGAGATCAGAACGTGAAAAGATCACCGGCAAGGTGGCCGCTGCCACCCTGCGGCTGAATGCGAACCGCTACGAACTGCCGCCGGATGAGGACACCTGCTATCTGCTGCTGGTGTCGGAGGGCAGCGTCACGCTGGAATACGAGGGCGGGAATGTGCTGGTAAACCCCGGCAGCGCCGTGCTGCTTGGCCCCGGCGGCTGCCGCTTTGCACAGACCGGCAGCGCCGTGCCGCAGATCGTGGGGTGCCACTTTCCGCTGGGGATGCTGCATGATTTGAAAAACACAGCCGGGCGGGATTTCGGCCGCCTGTTTGCGCCCGGGGAGCGCACAGTGCTGTATGCACCGGTGCAGTGGCAGAGCCGCATCCGTACCCTGCTGGAAATGATGGCCAGCGCCAGCACCGAGCAGGATTACCCCGGCCCGCTGTACCTGCTGCTGATCCTGCACTATGTGGAGCAGGAGTGCATTGCCGAGAGCAGCGCCGTGGCGCGTCCCCACAACGAAACGGTGGAGCAGATCTGCGCCTACCTTGCGGCCAATTACCGGCAGAAGTTTTCCCTCACCGAGGTGGCGGCGCAGTTTTATCTTTCGCCCTACTACCTGAGCCGTTTGTTCCGGCGGGTAACGGGCCAGTCCATCGTGGATTACATCAACAACCGCCGCATCGAGGCAGCCCAGAAGCTGCTGGAGACCACGGAACTGAGCATCAGTGCGGTGGCCGAGCAGACCGGTTTTGCCAGCGCGGCCCATTTCCGCCGCGTGTTCCACGAGGTGATGGGCACCGGGCCGCTGCAGTACCGCAAGGCACATAAGAAATGATGGGTTTTCCTGCGGAAAACAGGATGCAGCCCAGCGGGCTAGGATGTCTGCCTGCGGCAGAAGAGGTGTGCCTCACGGCACAATGTTGTGCAGCGTGCAGCATGTTCCGGAAGGGGATACATCATTCACAAATAAAACACCCCCTGTGCCCTCTACGGGAACGGCACAGGGGGTGTTTGTTTGTATCAGATGATCTTATGCTGTGCGGGGAAAGGGCTTAGCCCTTGACGGCACCGGCAGAGATACCTTCAACGAACTGGTCCTGTGCACAGAAGAAAACGATCAGCTGCGGCAGGATGGAGATCAGGGACAGCGCCAGGATCTTGTTCCAGGCAAAACCGGTATCACCGTCCATGGAC
>ERZ780208.2647-NODE-2647-length-11974-cov-6.815756_pt1 | contig 11974 bp, 8 predicted proteins | sample MGYA00511167_ERZ780208 | MGnify/ENA primary metagenome ERZ780208 (study PRJEB29588, sample SAMEA2159202) | human gut metagenome | biome: human gut; feature: human-associated habitat; material: faeces | place: Denmark | collected 2008/2010 ... | reverse complement strand
TAGACGGGGTCGGCAACGTCGCCGGCAACGAAGACGCCGGGTATTTTTGTTTTCGGTGTGCCGTCAATCTTCTTCAGATATCCAACCTCGTCGGTGTCGAGCCACTCGCGGAAGACGTCGCTGTTGGGCTTGTGACCGATGGCGAGGAAGAAGCCGTCGATGGCGATGTCGACCATTTCCTCGTCCGGCTCACCCTTGCGGCGTACGAGGTGAGCGCCTTCGACACCGTTTTCGCCGTAGAGACCGACGGTGTTGTGCTCAAAGAGAATCTCGATGTTCTCGGTGTTCATCACACGCTTCTGCATCACTTTTGATGCGCGCAGATAGGGCTTGCGCACGATCATGTAGACCTTTTTGGCGAGGCTGGCCAGATAGATGGCCTCCTCACAGGCCGTATCGCCGCCGCCGACCACGGCGACAACCTTCTTGCGGTAGAAGAAACCGTCGCATGTGGCGCAGGCCGAGACGCCCTGACCGTTGTATTTGCGCTCATCGTCAAGCCCAAGATACATGGCAGATGCTCCGGTGGCGATGATGATGGTGTCGGCCTCCACTTCCTTTCCGTCCTCGACGGTCAGGACATAGGGAGCCTTTGACAGGTCGGCCTTGACAATCTCGCCGTCGCGGATGTCGGCACCGAAGTGCTCGGCCTGCTCACGGAAGTCCATCATCATCTGGTTGCCGTCGACGCCCTGCGGATAGCCGGGGAAGTTCTCGACAATTGTCGTCTGCGTGAGCTGGCCTCCGGGCTGTAGTCCGCTATAGACAACGGGGCTGAGATTGGCTCTTGACGCATATATCGCTGCCGTATATCCGGCGGGTCCGCTTCCCACGATGAGACAGCGGACGTGTTCTCTGTTATCGCTCATTAGTTCCTAAAATTCTTAATTCTGAGTTATCAATTATTATTCTCTCCGTGTCCATGCCATCGCTGACAGGCTCATGTCGCAATCATCAGTTCACGGCCAGACCCCGCCACGGGATGGACCCGGGAATTATTCATTCTTCATTTTTCACTTTTCATTTCCCGAGCAGTTCCTCGATCTGTTTCTCGATGTTCTCAATCTTCTCGGTCGGCTCAAATCGTGCCACGACCATTCCGAACTTGTTGGTCAGGAACTTTGTGAAGTTCCATTTGATGTCCGGCTTCTGCTTGTAGTCCGGGTCTTCCTTTGACAGCATGTCTTCGAGAATCGGCGCAATCGGATGGCTCATGTCCCAACCGGCAAATCCCTTCTGCTCCTTGAGGAACTTGTAGAGCGGATCAGCGTCGTCACCGTTGACTTTCAGTTTCTTGAAGCGTGGAAATTCAGTGCCGTAGTTCAGTTTGCAGAAGCTGTGGATGGACTCATCTGTTCCGGGAGCCTGCTGACCGAACTGATTACAGGGAAAGTCGAGGATTTCAAATCCGCGGCTGTGATATTTCTGATACAGTTTCTCCAGTTCCTCATATTGCGGCGTAAATCCGCACTTGATGGCGGTGTTCACGATGAGAAGAACCTCATTTGAATACTCCTTGAGTGACACATCCTTGCCTTTTCTGTCCTTGACAGAGAAATCATAAACAGTTTTCATTTCTTATTTATTATTGTTACGTGATAGATGTCAAATATGTTTGTGAGGCAAAAGTAAGCATTTTCTATCTTTCTCCCAAATCTTTCATGGTTTATTATGTTTTTTTTGATTGTCATAGAATTTAGTTACAACATTGCATGATGAGCCCTTATTTATGGTGGTGGAAGTCAAAAATGAATATCAGATCCTAATAATGATTACATAATGATTAAATAACGTGGCTTTGCCGGCGTTCTTGATATATGTCAAAAACAGATGCTTTTTGACACTTTTGGATATGAAGAATATATCTGAAACGGACTAATCATTGTAATTTTGCATCAACAAAAAGAAGAAAGAAACGGTGAATCGTTTGAGAGATATACCCCGAAAGGGGAGAAAGCATAGAAACAAGGAATACAGGTTTTTAGTTTTTTAAGGTAACAAAGATTTTTCAGATGATTTATTTCTGTGTGAACAGAGCTTTTAAAAAAGTTTAGTGGTTAGTAGTATTAATGGTTTAGTAGTTAGTAGTAAAAACATCTGCGGGTTGGCATCATCGGTGATGTCAGCCCGCTTTTCGTCTTGCCGCTGCCATGGTTTCACTCTGTTTCCTGTCCGGACACGTCTCCGTCCGGACCTTATCAATATCTTATTCATGCCCCGTAGAGTATCCGCCTCTAAGGATTATGATACGCCCTTTAAAGTAAAATGAGTCATATTACCGACTAAAATGAGTCATATTACCGACTAAAATGAGTCATATTACTTTGCAATATGACTCATATAGCAAAGTAATATAGCCTATATTACCGTGTAATATAGCTTGTTTTACCGGCCAATACAGGCTGTTTTACTTTGCAATACAGCCTGTACTGCTCCGTCGCGCAGTGTCGGAATGAGGCCGTTGTCCGGCCTGTCCAGACAAGTGTCGGTACAAAAAAAGAAAGCGCTCCGTGCATATGCAACTACACGGTGCGCTTTCTTGATTGTTTCTTCTGAAGAATAATTTGAGTGTATATCTTATTTCTTCGAAGCCTTACCGTAGCGGCTCATGAACTTGTCGACACGACCGGCGGTGTCAACCAGCTTGCTCTTACCTGTGTAGAACGGGTGAGAGGTGCTTGAGATTTCGACTTTTACCACGGGGTAAGTCTCGCCTTCAAATTCTACTGTATCATTAGCCTTGCATGTAGAACGTGTAAGGAACATATCGCCGTTGGACATATCCTTAAATACGACGGGGCGATAGTTTTCGGGGTGAATACCTTTTTTCATTTTAGTTTTAAATAAATATGTAATGTTATATATAGTTCTCTTTTGGTGTGCAAATTTAATGGTTTTTCCTCAAACGGACAAATTTTCTGCGGCATTTATGCGCCTATTGTGCTGATTTTGGCCCGATTGCGGTTTCTTCTGACTGTCTTTCGGCTTTATCGGCGTGTTTCCGTGGGCATGATGCCGTCTGTTTCATGTCTTTCCCTCTGTCTTTTCAGGCGTCAGAAGCCCCAGTAGTTGTATGCGACGCTGCCCTCGACCTTGTCCTCGATGTCGTCGGGAAGGTTGCAGAAGAAGTCTATGCCCGTGAGACGTTCCAGCTCGTCGATGGTGACGACATATCTGTTCAGCGGGTCGTTGGAGTGGTCGGCGTTGATGTGCTCGACCCAGAAAGCGAAGGCCGTAAATTGGCCGCCTTTCTTCAGCAGCAGGGCCATGTAGAAATATTTTGGCACAATCATCTTTCCCTGTATGCGCGTCAGGATCTGACTGTCGTCGTCGATGGTGCCACCCTTGCAGACGTAGAGCGTGTCGCCGATGTCCTTTGGCGTGATGTCGCGCACCTTCTGCTCCATCTTTGCCCACAGTTTGGCGTTGAAGGCGTTGCGCTGCGGCTGCATGTTGGTCATGTAGAACGTCTGATAGTTGGCTTCACGGGAGTATTGCCGGTCTGCCGACGGGCAGATATGTCCGTGGTCGTAGCCTGAACGGACGAAGAGGTCCTCGCTCCAGCGGTATTGCTCAGGCAGCTGCGGGTCCCATGGATATTGGCGTTCGTCGCGATGGTTGCCCGGATTTGTCATAGGGTCATAGCGTCCGACGTTGCCGGAATATGTGTGCTCGCGGTCGTTGTTGGAGTGGTGATGGTCCACCATGAAGTAGCACGACCATCGCTGCGATTTCTTTTGGGTGTCCCATTCAACGCAGTAGTTGAGTCCGTAGGCGTCGCCGGAATAGTGGCTGATGACGATGCTGTTTCCGCCCTTTAGCTTCGGAAACTCTATACGTGATGCTTCGGGACAGTCGGCCGTTGGCGTGTTCTTGTTCGCTCCGCCGTCGCCAATCCATTTTCCGCCGCCGTTTCCGCCTTGGTTGTCGTCGTCACTACTGCACGATATGGTCGCGATGGAGAGGAGTGCGGCGAACAGCAGGGTGGGGATGTGCTTGATATTCATCATACTTTTGATAGTTTCATTTGTTTCTGAAATGCAAAAATAGCGATTTTCCACGTGTTGTCCAAATGTCCGGCCGTGTTTTGGGAGGATATATACAAAAAAGGAGGATGCCCGACGGACATCCTCCTTTAAATAAATATGTATTCAGTCAGAATATTATTCAGCGTAATTGATTGTAAATGAAACAATGCGTAACTGGCTCGGAGCACCGCTTGTTGAAGAAGTGTTCGTTATCAAGGTTTCATTTGCATTGATAGCATTAACTGTAACGACTGTACTGTTCGTATTAACAGAACCGGGAGCAGCAGATATGTCTCCGCTTGCGTTGTAGATTGTTCCATCAGCAAGCTGGTCGCAGTTTAAGATGACAGAAGCAATCTTTTTCGTTGATGTTATTTTTACGCTGTTTTTAGGATATATGCGGATGTTTTTACCGCTATTGTAGTATTTCGGGACATTGGTGTTGCCGCCGCCATCGAATGTAAGAACGGTACCGTCAGCAAGGGTTCTTGTTCCCATTTCAACACCATTTTCTAAACCGAAAGATACGGCAGTCACGGTTATTGAATTTTCTGTAACCTCTCCGCCGGGAGTATCACCACCTTCCTCTTTACCTTCTTTCACGGTGAAGTTCTTAACTTCCCAAGTACCGGATGATTCTTCGCAAGCGTAGTAGAGAGCGAATACTACATTGTTTTTACCCATGATGTCAGCAGGAACATCGGCCGTGAACTTTGTCCATGTTTTCCAGTCTCTGACTTCGGTCAGTGTTCCGGTGATGTCAATCCACTGTGTGGTGGTCGGGTCACCGGTGTAGTTGCTCGTTACAAGGACCTTGTTCTCTATGCCAGCGATAGGCTCATCATAGTTTGTGACATAACGCAGAATGTAGTCAAATGAAACCTTGGCTTCTTTTGCAGAAGTCATGTTTACGGCTTTCGATACGATATAGCTTGCAGAAGGAGTTGCCGGTTGTCCTTGTGCTACAAAGCCTGTCGCCTTTGCATATCCGTAGCTGTCGATTGTCCACGGAGTTCCTTTGACTGTATTTACTGTGAAAGAACCAAACGAGTTCGCAAACGTCTCGTTGATATATGTACCGTCAGTAGGCTGGTCGTCACCGCTGTCACCGCCAAAGTCTCCACTACCGTTTATGGATACGACATAGTTGCCGGTTGTGAACTCCAAAGTTCCACTGTAGTTGACGAGCTTTCCGCAAATCACTACAATGTCGCCGGGTTTGAGCGCATCTTCTCCTGAGAACTTTGTTCTGTTGGGACCGGCATATCCGTTATATACGCGGAATTGATTGCTCGTCGTGCCATTATCAGAAATGTAGTATTTCAGACTTCCGTATGTGGGGTCGAAACTACCTTTGTCCACCGAGACCACAATACCTTTTACATACATGTCTGTAGTCTCACTACCACCATCTTGAATATATTTAATGGCTGCTGCTACGTTGAACGGATTAGCCTGTGTACCGTCACCTGAGGGTTCTGCCGTAGCGGCATCACCACCTCCTATTTCTTCTCCCGGTATTCCGTAGGGCTCGGGAACATCCTCACAACTTGTGAATGTGAATGCGGCCATTGTGATGGCGAGCATTGATAAAAATATCTTTTTCATAAATGTATATTATTGTTATGTTGTTATTGATTTGTTTCTTTATTCTGCAATCTCAACGTCGGTACCTTGGCGGAGAAGTATCTGCCAAGTATAGCCGTAGTTCTTAGGATTGTTGGCATATACGGTGAAGATGCCGGTCAGATTGACCTTCTCTTTCGGCATGACCTGTGCGGCGAAGTCGGCGTAGGTGCTTGAGCGGACAACGAAAGAAGCATACTGACCGCTCATTGGAACTTTGCCGTCAACGGCGATACTGCGGCTGACACCGTTGCCTGCGTCTTTCTCAGCATCGCTGGCCCATACCTTAACGCCGTCAGCCTCTGCCATCGTCACACCCTTGACGGTCATGAGCTTGCCGCGGCATGCCTTGACATATTCTACGTCCTGCATGCGTGTCACGTCAAACTCTTCCGGAGCTACTTCGTGTGTGAAGCCGGCGTCGACATACTTGAAGTGCTTCTGCCAGATATTGCGGTTCATGCGGCTGGGGAACGTCTTTCCGGAAGCGTTGGTGTAGGCCACGCCGATTTGCGGTTGGTTGCCATAGAGTCCGATGTGGAGTCCCTTGAGGTCGACGAGAATTTCCTTGCCGACGGGCAGGTAGCCGTAGAGGCCTCCCTGGGCGATGCAGATAAGGATGGCGCCGGTCTCGTCCTTGACGGCCACCTCATTATATATATTGCCCTCGATGTCGTTTCCTGTGACGATGACTTTTATCTGGACGTCCTCACGTATCATGGTCGTGTCGTTGGCAGCGGTCATCGGGTCGACATAGCGGCTGAGCAATTCCTTCACGGTGATGACGTTGGTCTCCTGCAGTTCGGGATTGCCGTATGCGTTGTCCGTGTCCGGAGCGCTCCAGTCCGTGTCGAAGCCATAGTCCTCTCCGGCCATGCACCCTGTCATCAGTGCGCATACGCAGGCAATGAGGATATATTTCATCTTTTTCATATTCGTAGCGTTTAGAATTTATATGTAATGTTCAACATTCCGTTGGTTCCGTAGGCGTAGAACTTCATCGGATTCTTCGAGAACTTGTATGTGCGCGTGTTTCCGCTCTGAGTGTAGTCGCTGCGGCTCTGCTCATAACCACCGGTGACGATGTCGCGGTTGTTGAGAACGTTGGTCAGAGTGAGGTTGATCGACAGCGAACCCTTCTTCAGATAGATAGACTTTCCGATAGAGGCGTCGAGCATGAATCCGCCCTTGCCCTCAGCCTGGTCAAGAATACCGTCGACGATGCTTCCGTCCGGAGCATAGACGTCTCCGTATGCGTCCTGACGGTTCTTCAGGCTCTTGCCGTAGCGGAAGCTGGGAGAATAAGACAGATAGATGCGGTCATAGTAGTTTCCGTTGAGGTCGATGAACCATCCGCCGGCGTGATAGCTCAGTCCGAGACTTAAGGCAGTGAGCGGCGTGCCGTTCTCGCGCATATCCTTCGTGTAGCAGATGTCGTCGACATATTCGGCCGACGTTGAGTTCATGTAGCGCACGTTGGTGTTGTCGGTGTATTTGGCCTCGCTGATCTGTCCGAGCAGCTTGACGCTGAATGCGGAGGTGAGCTTGATGTTCGCTCCGAGCTCGGCTCCGTAGTATTCCTTTTCTACGCCGGTGAACGATACGTATGAGAACGAGTTGATGTCGTCATAGTAGAAGTTCTGCCACTCTGTTCCGTCCTTTACGCGTGAATAGTATCCGCTGAGCGAGAGGTTCAGCCATGAGGAACGCAACTGGTAGCCCAGCTCGGCCGACATGACCTGCTCGTTCTTCAGGTTGTTGACGAAGTCGTTGTTGATTTCAGGAGAAGCGAATGACGTCGCAGCGGTCGGAGTGCGCAGCTCATATCCGGCACCCAAGGCCACTGTGTTTCCACGTCCGAGGTTTATGTTCAAGCCAATCTTGCCTCCGCCGTCGAGGAAGCGTGCTGTGCCGCTCTTGCCGTAGGAGTTGTTCGCGGCCAAACCGTTGCGCATCTTACCGTCGCGCTGCATCGACGTGGCTCCGACACGTCCGCTGACGAAAGCGTGTATGAACTTGAAGTCGTGCTTGTATGTAGCCCATACGTTGGCCTTGTCAACAAGCAGGTTGTAGTTGTAGCCGAACTTGTCACCCTCGCGCACCTCGCCGTTGGGGTTGTTCAGGTCATACTGAACCTGCTCAGAGCCGGTGGCGTATGTTCCCAGTGCATACGTATTTATATTGTGGAATACCGATGCGCCCAGCAGGTCCTCCATCGTCTGATAGTGCATGCCCTTTGTCGTCTGCAGGGCCAGGCCAAGGTTGAGGGACGACTTCTTCGTCAGGTCCATCTTCAGTGAAGACGACAGCGTGAGCATCAGCTGGTCGTTGTTCTTGGCCTGAATGTAGTACATGGCGTCCTTGCCCTGGGCTGCGAGCTGCTGGTTGGAGTAGTAGAGGCGGTCCCAGTTGATCTGACGGTTAGCCTTCGACGCCGTCCAGAATTCGTATGACGACTGCCAGTCGGCAAGGTTCTGGTCCGTGCGGTTCGTGGCGTCCGTCTCGTCCCACACGTCATAGAAGCTTGACGGCAGGTTCTTCCAGTAGTTGGGGTGCGGGTTGTCGGAGTTGCTGTAGTTGAGCTTCGTGCTCTTATAGTGGCTGTACTTTCCGGTCAGCGCCGTCGTCAGCTTCATGTAGTCGTTGATTTTCCAGTCCCATGTCAGCAAGGCTGTCGGTGCGAAATCGTTGACCACGCGCGAATTGCGCTTCTTTCCGTTCTGATATCCCCAATAGGGGTTGTAGTAGCGGTCGTTTGCCAGCCAGTAGGCCTCGTCCGTCGCAGCACCCTGAGAGGCGCGTTCGGTCGGGTTGCCCCATGTGACGAGTGAAAGGCTGTGCTGGTCGTTGAAGACCTTCTCCACACCGAGGAAATAGGACAGCGAGTTGTAGAACGTTCCTTCAACATATCCGCGGTTAGCCCATCTGTACATGACGGCGGCAGAGTAGGCCCAACCTTTTTCACTCAGACCGGAGTTGTAGGTATATCCGGCGCGGAGAGTATAGTTGCGGTTGGCGCCGCTCAGTGTCACGCGGTTGCCGACGGGCTGTGAGGAAGGTCTGAAGTTGTAGTTGTTTGAACCGCCCATGGCCGGCATGGAGAAGTTGTTGGCCTCAAACGGCAGGGCGAACTCCACATTGCGTGTCTGCGGGTTTAGTCCGCCGATCATGGAGTATCTGAACTGTCCCGACTCCATGTCGTTCATCGGCGCACCGTTGATGTAGATTTCATTGTACTTCTGATTGAAGGCACGATACCTGAATCTGACGGGGCTGAACAGATAGCCCACCTGACTCGCGTAAAGGTTGCTGTTCGAGTTGATGATGGTCACGTTCTGTGACATGTCGTCATCCTCGCCAAGCTGTGCTTCTGTGAAAGTGAAAGCCTGTTCGTCGTCAGAGGCGGTGTTTTCCTTCGGCAACTGCCCCGTGGGCTCCTGCGCGAAGGCCGCTGACGTGCAACACAATGCAATCACTGCTAATTTCAGCTTTTTCTGCATAGTTTAAATTTTAGTTATTATTCATTGATTTGCAGCGACAAAGTAACTAAATTAATGTGACAAATGAAAGAAAAACTTATAAAAATTTAATGAAACCTATCCTTTTTTCATTTTAAATCCCGATATTTGCAGTATAAAACGAAAAAACAATAGCGACAATGAACAAACTCATTTTGGTTTTAACGATGCTGCTCCTTATCGGAGCCGGTTTGGCAGATGCTCAGGATAAGAAATTCAGCGTCTATGCCGTAGGTTTCTACAATCTTGAAAACCTTTTTGACACGTGTCATGATGAAGGCAAGAAGGACTATGAGTTCCTTCCCAACGGTTCCTATAAATGGAACGGCCGCAAATATTCCCATAAGCTCCGCAATCTTGCCCGCGTCCTTTCGGACATGGGTACCGATGTGCTGCCAAAGAGTGTCGGCTGTGCCGTCATCGGTGTGAGCGAGGTGGAGAACTCAAAGGTCCTTGACGATCTCACGGCCCAGCCGGAACTGGCCGCCCGCGGTTATAAGTATTGTCACATCGAAGGCCCCGACCGCCGCGGTGTCGACTGCGCCATGCTCTACAATCCGAAGCTCTTCACCGTCCGTGACGTCAAGCTCGTGCCCTACGTTCCGGAGCTGGAGAAGGACAGCGACTACTGCACCCGCGGCTTCCTCACCGTCAGCGGAACTCTGGCCGGCGAGCATGTGACGGTTGTCGTCAACCACCTGCCCAGCCGTTTCGCTACTTCTTTCTACCGTGAGTGCGGCGGCCGCCAGCTGCGCGCCCTGAAAGACTCGCTCATCAAGGACGACCCGCAGGTGAAGGTGCTCGTCATGGGCGACATGAACGACGACCCGATGGACAAGTCAATGGCTGAGGCGCTGGGTGGAAAGCGCGAAATCAAGGAAGTTGGCGACGGCGACATGTACAATCCGTGGTGGAACGTACTGGCCAAGGAAGGCCGTGGCACGCTTATGTATAACGGCGCGTGGAATCTCTTCGACCAGATAATCCTCTCGCCGTCGTTGCTCTGCCGCGACGGAAGGAAAGACTATTCGACGCTGAAGTATTTCAAGCATCAGATTTTCCGCCGCGACTACATGATCCAGCAGGACGGCAAGTATAAGGGTAACCCGCTCCGCACACATGCCGGCGGCGTCTGGCTCGACGGCTTCTCTGACCACCTGCCGACAATCGTATATCTGGTCAAGGAACAGAAGAAATGAAATAATCGCGCAGTGAGAGTGACACGTTCAAAAGAAATCTGAAATATAGCGGTTTTGTCAGATAGAGTTTAAAGCATGACAGCTTTATGACCGTCTGACAAAATCGCTATATTTGTATTTATACACCTCATAATCAGAACAACAATGAAACATTTCCTATTGGCTGCAACTTTACTCTCGGTTCTTGGGGGACGTGCAGAAACACCATCCGACACGCTTTTCGTCTATATGAAGAGTGGCGGCTTCAATGCCTTTCCGATGGCCGTTGTCGAACGTCAGACGACGGAAGCCGGACGGCTCGTGATCAAAACCGCTGCGGGAGCAGAGTTCTCCTACCTCTTGGACGACGTCGAGAGAACCTCTTTCGAAAGCCCGGCCGGTCCGTTGCCGTCCTTCACGTCGTTCACCATACAGAGCAAGCATAACGATGAGGTGTATGCAAACATAGAGTCGACCATCACGGACGACTCGGAGATAAAGATTACGGTACCGTCTATCGGCCGTTGGCTCACCCCGTCTTTTGAACTGTCGGACGCTTCGGCCTCGGCCTATATCGACGGCCGCAGACAGCAGAGCGGCGTGAGCCGTGACAGCTATCGCGACGGCAAGACATTTGTGGTGGCGCGTCCCGGTGAACTCATATACACCAATACAAGCGACACGGGCACGGAATGGGCCATGCGTCCGTACGGCCGCCATTACCGTGTGACGGCCGATTGGCTTGTGGACCGTGTGACGAATGTGCCTCGGATGGACATTGACATTGAGAACGGTGAGATGGTGAGCATCAAGGACGTGTATCTTTCGGCTAAAATCACGATTGATGGTGCGGGCGTGTTCCCGTCGATGGACGCCACCGACGTTCAGATAAAGGGACGCGGCAACACCAGCTGGAGCAGCAATCCCTGGGACAAGAATCCTTACCGGCTGAAATTTGTGAAGAAGCAGGCGCCTTTCGGCCTGAAAAAGGCCAAGAGCTGGGTTCTTCAGGCCAACAGCCAGACGCGCTCGATGATGGCCAATGCCGTCGGTATGAAAATTGCGCGCATGGTGGGCACGGCGGCTGCAAACCATGTCATCCCCGTTGAACTGTACATTAACGGCAACTACCGCGGCAGCTATATCTTCACGGAGAAGGTCGGCGTGTCGGCCAACAGTGTTGACGTTGAGGATGAGACCGTGGCCGCCTTGCTCGAACTGGACACATACTACGACGAGGCGTACAAGTTCAGGACCACCCGCTATAATCTTCCGGTGAACATCAAGGACCCCGATCTCAGCGAGACAGAGACACACCTGACCCTTGACGGCATAAAGGCCGACTTCAACCGTTTCACCGATGCGCTCTACCGCAAGGAGGACATATCGCCGCTGGTCGACGTGGACATGCTTGCGCGCTATCTCATGGTCAACGAGCTTATCGTCAACTATGAGATACAGCATCCCAAGAGTACATATGTATATAAGGCCGACATGACGGACAAGGACAGCAAATACGTGTTCGGCCCGGTGTGGGATCTTGACTGGGCCTTTGGTTATGAAACCAATCGTAATTAGGGTCTGCTGAATAATTATCTGTTCACAGACAGAGGGGAGCAGACGT
>ERZ780208.2645-NODE-2645-length-11988-cov-2.779938_pt1 | contig 11988 bp, 10 predicted proteins | sample MGYA00511167_ERZ780208 | MGnify/ENA primary metagenome ERZ780208 (study PRJEB29588, sample SAMEA2159202) | human gut metagenome | biome: human gut; feature: human-associated habitat; material: faeces | place: Denmark | collected 2008/2010 ... | reverse complement strand
TGCATCCTTTTTAACTTTACGGTCGTGCGTCACCAATCCTTTATCATTGATACCCGGACGATCCCCTTCTGTACGATGAGCTGCTCCGAAATCAAACATATTCCAAACAAAACTGCCCCAAACGTATGGACGTTCACTAATAATCTTCCAATTCTGAATATGATATTCCGTCTGCCAGTTTTCCGGATGCCACCAACTTCCCGGGCTGGTTTGTACCAATGAATCCTGCTGATGATAAATACTTGCTCCTGCCCCATACTCACTGATAGCAATCTTTATTTCAGGGTGTGCCTGATGTGTCTTGTCCAGCCATGAAGCCAATGTCGCCGGAGTTGCTCCATACCAACCGTCATATCTGTTCCACGCAATATTATCTGTTATGAAATTAATGGCACCGCCTTGGTTACTGGCTGATGTGGTGGGACGTGTAGGATCTTCCTGATGTGCCAGCACATTCAGTTCTTTAATGTACTCCAACGGATTATCTCCATTTTCTTTCAGTTCATTAAATAACCCCCAAAAACATATACTCGGATGATTAAAATGTTGACGGATCATCTCCTTCAACTGCTCCTTACCATTTTCACGAAAAGAAGGCTGGTCGACAAAACCTTTATCAGCATAACCTCCGGGACCGACAAACGGTATCTCTGCCCAAGTCACAATTCCATTCCTATCCATTAAATCATACATATAAGTAGCTTGTGGATAATGAGCCAGACGAATGGCATTTACCCCCATTTCAAGCATCAATCGAGTATCTTCTTCATGATGCATCGGACGAAGTGCATTTCCCACCTCTGCCCACTCCTGATGACGACACACCCCAGGCAAATGTTTTCCATTAAGAAAGAAACCCCGATCGGCATCTGTCGCATAATAACGAAGTCCCAACGGCTGTTCCACTTTGTCTATCTCTTTTCCATCCTTCACCAGGGTTATCACTGTCTGATACATAAAAGGATCTTCCCTGCCATTCCATAAACGAGGATTCAGCAAGGTAAAACTCATTTCTTCGGGTTGTACGCTGGTATGAGGTGCAACAGTCACCTTTTTATCCGCCTGATAAACCACTTTATCTCCTTCTTTTACTTGGAGCCTAAGAGTTGCCTGCCGGGGATGTTCCGTTCCGTTCGACAGGTTAATACGAGCCAAAACAGCGGCTTGTTTCTCACCCACATGCTGCTGAAAAAGATATACTCCCGGAGAAGCATAATCCAAAGGAGAGATACAAATATCTTCCGTAACAAGTAAATGCACATCCCTATAAATCCCCCCATAGAAATTAAAGTCACCTACCAAAGGCATGACATCAAGCTGTTCACCATTATTCACACGAACCAGCACGGTATTATTTTTCCCATAATTCACCTTATCGGTGATTTCAAAAATAAATGCCCCATAGCCGCCCCGATGCTCTCCTATCTGTTTGCCGTTGATGAAAACATTGCTTACACAGTTTGCTCCTTCAAAACGGAGAAACAGTCGTTTGCCTTTCCACTCGGAACGGATAAATAGTTTTTTGTCATAATTACCGATTCCTCGTTTATAGTCGGGTTTGCCACTCAAAGCATCTTGTGCATTCCAAGTATGAGGCAAATCTACCCGGCGACTTGAATTCTTATCCACTTGATGGGAGAATCGGAAGTTCCAATCCTGATTGATGAGTATATTTTCTCTTTGCGCAAGAGTCTGCATACTTACTGCCATGGCAAATAATGCAGAGAAAGTCAGTCGAAGGTGTTTCATGTTCTTACCTTTTAATATCCATGTAATCTAAATTCAACAATACCATTACCTCTACAAAGGCTTTGTTATACAAAGATAGAATAGTATCACTACCGCCAACTATAACTTTTGTCGGTTTTATCTCATAAATTTGTCCAAATAAGGGAAGAACGAGGTATATGGGCATAAAAAAAGGAGCAACGCCTTGCTCCAACCTTTGTTAACCTTAAATCTAATACTATGAAAAACACAGTGCAAATATACGGACTTTCGGGAATTCTGCAATAGTTTATCTGTATTTTATGCAGCAAAACAATGTTATTTAACATAAATCGGTATCCCGTTTACAGCTGTTTGCAAAACAGGGATACCAATTTTAATTTCATTAAAAACTTGATTAATAAGTATGGCCGTCTTTTTCCAATTCTTGTGCTGTAATAGGCTTTCGGTCTATTGCACGCCAAGCATAAACAATGTATGCCAAAACAAAAGGTACCAAAACAGATACATAAGCCATGACGCGCAAAGTAAACTCACTGGAACAACTGTTGGCCAGTGTTAATGAACTTTGCAGGTCAGCAGTAGAGGGATAATATGCCGTGTTATTATAACCCACGCAAAGGAGCAGCGCCAAAACCGTCAGCACAGTACCGATGCCCGCAAACCAGATACCGTTGGTAGATGTCTTGCTGAAGACAGATTTGCCGATGCCGAACAATACACCGACCACTCCTATCAGGAATAAAACCAACAAGACAGGCATATCAATGAAATTCATAAAATACTTGTAAGGTTCCATATATACTTCCTGCGTATCGGGACTGACAGCAAAACCATCACTCAATAATGTATGTATCACAAATGCCAGGAAAAGAATCAGGAAAGGAATCGTATCTGTAATCAATTGGCAACGGCAATGAGGAATCAATTCTTTATCACGGATATTATTGATAAAATACAAGTTGCCCAATATACGTGCCAAGAACAAAACAGCAAAGCCCAAAACAAGATTCCATGGATTAGTCAGTGCATCCAACCCATGCCATCCATTGGCCCAACTGCTGATGACAGGCATCAGTTCATTACCCATATTTCCTTTATTCACCAAGAAATTAGAGCCCGTAAAGAATGTAGCCACTGCTCCTCCCAGCAATAACGGCCCTACAACTCCGTTGATTACCAGGAACCATTGATAGGTACGCTTGCCCAAAATATTACCCAATTTAGACTGAAATTCATAAGAAACAGCCTGCAACACGAAAGTGAACAAGATAATCATCCACAGCCAATATGCACCACCGAAGCTGGTGCTATAAAACAAAGGAAATGAAGCGAAAAAAGCTCCTCCGAAAGTAACCAACGTAGTAAAAGTAAACTCCCACTTACGTCCTGTGGAATTCACCAGCATGGTACGCTCTTCGTGAGTGCGACCCAAAGTGAACAGTAAAGAATTGCCACCCTGCACAAAAAGCAGAAACACCAACAGGGCACCCAGCAATGAAACCAGGAACCACCAATAATTTTGTAGAAATATATAGTCCATAGAATTTTATTTAAATGATAAATAATGGAATTACCGCATACAAAAGTTATTCACCTTTTATTGCCTCCGGTCCTTTCTTTATGGCCTTAACCATAATATTGATTTCAGCAATCAGCATAATAGTAAACAATATCAGGAAAATAAAGAAAGTTATCTGCACGGAGCTCGTCTGCAACTTGGAAATAGCGGCTCCCACCGGCAACATATCCTGAATAGCCCACGGCTGACGACCTACTTCGGCTACCACCCAACCGGCTTGTCCGGCAATATACCCCAACGGGATAGTCCAAAGTGCAAGTTTCTGTAACCACCCTGCATCTTTCAGTTTGTCTTTCCGAGACAGGACAAGTACCACAATAAAGAATAAGATGAAATATCCTCCCAACCCTACCATGATGCGGAACGACCAGAATGTCAATCCGACAGGAGGAACCAAATGAGCAGGATCTTTGATATATCCGTATCCGAAATAAGCCACATTCTCATCCAATGTCCGGCGTGCTACACTTGCAGCCTCTTTATTACCCTCCTTCTGCGCTTTGCGGAAAGCATCCAAAGCAGCAATCGCCTTTTGACCGCGCTCTATTTTCTCTTGTGCAGAAAGAGCGATGGTTCCCTCCGGAGTTTGGTAACCGCCTTCCAGTAAATTATTGATGCCCGGCACATATCCGTCTATGTCATGAGTGGCCAGAATAGAAAGCATTTTTGGAATCTTTATGTCGCCTACCACCGTAAACGGCATCCCATTGCCACCCTCTTGAAGTCCTTCGGCCGCAGCCATTTTCATCGGCTGCACTTTGGCCACCTGAACGCCGGAGATATCTCCTGTCCATGCCACTATCAGCGAAGCTGCCAACCCAAAGACGGCAGCCACTTTGATGCTTGCTTTCGCAAATTCAATCTCGCGCTTGCGAAGCAGATACCAGCAACTGACACCCACTACAAACACTGCACCAAGTACCCAACCGCTCAGCACGGTATGGAAAAACTTAGCCACAGCCATCGGCGAGAGTGCCACCGCTGCAAAATCCACCATCTCATTACGCACTGTCTCAGGATTGAATGCCATGCCCACCGGATATTGCATCCAAGCGTTGGCAACCAGAATCCACCATGCAGAAAGTGTTGCACCGATACCTGTCAGCCATGTAGATGCCAGGTGGAAACGTTTACTTACTTTGTTCCAGCCAAAGAACATAACGGCAATGAACGTTGCCTCCATAAAGAAAGCCAGAATACCCTCGATGGCCAGCGGAGCACCGAAAATATCACCTACAAACCAAGAGTAATTACTCCAGTTCGTACCGAACTCAAACTCCAGAATCAATCCCGTAGCAACACCTACGGCGAAGTTAATACCGAAAAGCTTCATCCAGAACTTTGCCGTGCGTTTCCAGAATTCCTTACCTGTGACTACATAGAAAGTCTCCATGAGCCCCATAATCATAGCCAGTCCTAATGTAAGAGGAACAAAAAGCCAGTGATACATGGCCGTCAGTGCAAATTGCGCCCGCGACCAGTCGATTAGCGAAGTGTCAATGTTTTCAAACATACCGATATTAAAATATTTATGGATTTGCGCGTTTAATCAATTCTTCCCCTACATATTGCTGCTTCTCCTGAGGGGTCTTCTCCTTTAAAAAAGAAGGAAAGAAAAAGAGTTTCAAAATAAAAAACATAATAAACAGTTTAATAAGAATAATGGCCCAAAGCGTCCGGCCAAGGGTCATCTCACGGAAACCGTCCCGATAGAACGTCCATATACGAACTAACAAAGTATTACTCATAGAAACTTATCTTAAACTTGTAATTATTACAAAGAAAAATACTTTATCGGTAAAAAACAAGTTTTTGTCCATAGAAATGTGCGGGGAATCTATATTTATTGCCGATAAAAGCAATGTCCCCTACATTTGCAGTAACAAATTAAACCGCAAAAAGGATGAAACAACGAGTAGTATATTTAGCAATTAGCTTATTAGCGACCTCTTCATTGACCGCTCAGGAAGTAAAAAAATGGACTCTGAACGACTGCATTGAATACGCTTTGGAAAAGAATATCCAGTTGCAACAGGATAAAATTTCATTGGAAGAAAGTGATGTGGATGTAAAGACTGCGAAAGCAACCCTCTTCCCCAGCCTATCGTTCAATACCGGACACAACGTAACAAACCGTCCGTATCAGGAAAACAGCAGTACTGTAAACGGCACTGAAATTATCAGCAGCAACAGCAAAACGACTTATAGCGGCAACTACGGACTGAATGCTCAATGGACGGTTTGGAATGGGAACAAACGCATAAACACAATCAAGCAAAAAAAGATGAGCCGCGAAATAGCGGGACTTACCGTAGCACAAACGGAAAATTCATTGCAAGAACAAATCGCACAAGTGTTTATCCAAATCCTGTATGCCGATGAATCGGTGAAGATTAATGAGAATACCTTGCAAGTGAGTCGCGCCACTTATGAACGCGGTGTAGAACTCTTCAACGAAGGAAGCATCTCCAAGGCCGACCTTGCACAATTGGAAGCTCAGGTTGGTAATGACCAATATCAACTGGTTACAGCCGAAAGTTCGCTCCGGGGTTATAAGTTACAACTCAAACAACTGCTCGAACTGGAGGGAACCGAGGAAATGGATCTTGTTCTCCCCACTTTGACAGACGAACACGTGTTGCAACCTTTACCCGGCCAAACGGATATATATCAGCAGGCACTGGCTTCGCGTCCCGAAATACAAAGCAGCAAACTCAATATCGAAAGCTCAAAGTTGGATATTTCCGTTGCCAAAGCAGGCTACTATCCCACCATCAGTTTAAGTGCCTCTGCAGGCAGTACCACCAATAGTGCCAGCGAAAACGGTTGGGGAAAACAAATGAAGTATGGTTGGAACAACATGATAGGAATTAATCTCAGTATTCCTATATTTGATAACCGCCAAAACAAAAGTGCTGTTCAGAAAGCACGTCTGCAATACAGCAGCAGTCAGCTCGACTTAATCAATAAACAAAAGGAGCTTTACAAAAATTAAGCTTAAAAGTATAAGAATTAAAAAAAACAATGGTACTATGATCTTTTTTCTTTTTGTTATCGCTTGTTCTTTTCCCACTTTTATTTTTCAACCTCTATATAATCTTCCGGTGCTGACGGCTGCCGAGAGCAAACTGAAAAGCAGCCGAATCAGCTTTGATATGGTAAACGAACAGTTCAATCTGGGCATGAAGAATACCGTAGAACTCCTGACCGAGAAAAACAACCTGCTCAGTGCACAGCAACAACGCATCCAAGCCAAGTATATGGCTATCCTGGACCGCACCTTGCTGAACTTCTATGCAGGACAAGAAATAAAGTTATAATACCGAAAATATAAACGTTATACATAGTAATACAGTATGGAAAAGAAGAAAACGATCCTTCTCAGTGCCGCAGTCGTCATGGTTGCAGTCGGCGGTTTTTGGATGCTTGGAAGCTCTGAAGCAAAAAGCACAGTGAGCTTTGCAACAGAAAACGTAAAAAAAAGCAATATCAGCAATTCAATCACTGCTACAGGAACCATCGAACCTGTGACGGAAGTCGAAGTCGGTACTCAGGTATCAGGCATTATCGACAAGATTTACGTTGATTATAATTCTGTGGTAACCAAAGGTGAACTGATAGCAGAAATGGATAAAATCACACTCCAGAGCGAACTTCAGTCTGCCCGGGCTACTTACGATGGCAACAAGGCTGAATACGACTATCAAAAGAAATTGTACGAACGCAACAAGAAGTTACACGACAAGCAGCTCATCAGTGATACCGATTACGAACAGTATGTATATAACTACGAACGTGCAAAAAGCTCTTTCGATGCCAGTAAAGCCGCCCTTGCCAAAGCCGAGCGCAACCTTTCGTATGCCACCATCACCTCTCCCATTGACGGAGTGGTAACCAGCCGCGATGTGGAAGAAGGACAAACAGTTGCCTCCGGTTTCGAAACTCCGACTCTCTTCACCATTGCCGCCGACCTGACCAAAATGCAGGTAGTGGCAGATGTGGATGAAGCCGATATTGCCGGAGTGGAAGACAGTGCCCGCGTCACATTCACCGTGGATGCCTATCCCGATGATGTATTTGAAGGTTATGTAAGACAAGTACGTTTGGGAAGCACCAACAGCAGTAGCAGCAGTTCCACTACCGGCACTACTACAGTTGTCACTTATGAAGTAGTCATTACTGCCGATAATCCCGACTTGAAGCTGAAACCCCGTCTCACAGCCAATGCCACTATCTATACATTAAACAAAAACAATGTATTGACTGTGCCCGGCAAAGCACTGCGGTTCACACCGAATAAAGACATTGCCAAAGGATATAAAATCAATGACTGCCAAGGAGAACACAAAGTGTGGACACTGGAAGGCAATACTTTTACCGCACATCCGGTTAAAATCGGTATATCAAACGGTACATTGACCGAGATTCTAAGCGGCATCACCGAGAATATGCCTGTCGTCACGGAAGCCGTGGTCAATAGCAATGCCCCTCAAATGGAAGGAGTCGGTGAAAATGGAGAAAGAAGTCCCTTCATGCCCGGCCCTCCGGGAAGCAAGAAAAAAAACAATAAATAAACTTGCACATCAAAACCTATATGCAAAAAAGACAGATGAAAAAGATTATCGAACTTCAAAATATCAAACGAAACTTCCGGGTGGGTGAAGAAACCGTGCACGCCTTGCGCGGCATTTCCTTCACCATCTGCGAAGGAGAGTTTGTCACCATCATGGGTACTTCCGGTTCGGGCAAATCCACCCTGCTGAATACACTGGGGTGCCTTGATACCCCCACCAGCGGAGAATACCTGCTGGACAGCGTATCCGTCCGCACCATGAGCAAACCCCAGCGTGCCATACTGCGCAACCGCAAAATCGGTTTCGTGTTCCAAAATTATAACCTGCTGCCTAAAACTACGGCAGTGGAAAATGTGGAACTCCCACTGATGTATAACTCTTCCGTTTCGGCAACCGAAAGACGGAAAAGAGCCATTGACGCCCTGATATCCGTCGGATTGGGTGACCGCCTGGAACACAAGTCCAACCAAATGTCGGGAGGACAGATGCAACGCGTGGCCATCGCCCGTGCTTTGGTCAACAACCCGGCTGTTATCCTTGCCGATGAAGCGACCGGTAACCTTGATACCCGCACCTCTTTCGAGATTCTTGTACTCTTCCAGAAGTTACATGCCGAAGGACGCACGATTATCTTCGTTACCCATAATCCCGAACTGGCACAATACAGTAGCCGTAATATCCGCCTGCGCGACGGTCATGTGATAGAAGACACGGTCAACACACACATCCTGTCCGCCGCCGAAGCACTGGCCGCCCTGCCTAAGAACGATGAAGACTGACCTTCATCAGCAATAAGAAACAAATTAAAACAATAGCCAATTATGAACGGAACAAACCTATTCAAAATAGCTCTCCGGGCTCTAGCCAACAACAAATTGCGCGCCTTCCTCACCATGCTGGGTATCATCATCGGCGTAGCATCCGTTATCGCCATGCTTGCCATCGGCCAAGGCTCGAAGAGAAGTATCCAGCAACAAATCTCGGAAATGGGTTCGAACATGATTATGATTCATCCGGGAGCCGAGATGCGCGGCGGAGTTCGCCAAGACCCTTCGGCAATGCAGACATTGAAACTGGAGAATTATGAGAAACTCAGCGAAGAGTGCACTTACCTCTCCGGCATCAGTCCCAATGTATCTTCCTCCGGGCAATTGGTGGCAGGGTCAAACAACTATCCCTCCTCGGTAAGCGGAGTAAGCATTGATTACCTTAACATCCGCCAGCTCAGTGTGGAACAAGGCGAAATGTTTTCCGAAAACGATATCCGCACCGCCGCCAAAGTCTGCGTCATCGGCAAGACCATTGTCGACAATCTTTTTCCCGACGGCTCCGACCCTATAGGAAAAGTCATCCGTTGCAACCAAATACCCATGCGTGTTGTGGGCGTATTGAAGTCCAAAGGTTACAACTCCATGGGACAGGATCAAGACGATGTGGTACTCGCCCCATACACTACCGTAATGAAACGATTGCTTGCACAAACCTATCTGGGCGGTATCTTTGCCTCCGCCCTGACCGAAGACATGACCGAAGAAGCGGTGGAAGAAATCACTTCTATCCTGCGGCGAGAGCATAAGCTGAAAGCCACCGATGATGACGATTTCACCATTCGCACCCAGCAGGAGCTGAGCAGCATGCTGAATACCACCACCGACCTGATGACCACACTGCTCGCCTGCATTGCCGGCATCTCGCTCGTGGTAGGAGGTATCGGAATCATGAACATCATGTATGTTTCCGTTACCGAGCGTACACGCGAAATCGGCCTGCGAATGTCAGTCGGAGCACGCGGTGTCGATATCCTTTCACAGTTCCTCATCGAAGCCATTCTGATTAGTATCACCGGCGGTGTGATAGGCGTGATTATCGGTTGCGGTGCCAGCTTCATGATTAAATCAATAGCCCACTGGCCCGTATTCATCCAACCTTGGAGCGTACTGCTGTCTTTCGCAGTCTGTACCATTACGGGAGTTTTCTTCGGATGGTATCCGGCCAAGAAAGCGGCAGATCTTGACCCGATTGATGCCATACGTTATGAATAAAACAATTTAGCGCCACACCATTCTTCTCGTTTCATGACTGTGGGAAAGTAGCCCACAGACTTGAAACGAGAAATTTATCGCTACGATAAGATAAATTTAATACCTTCTGCATCCTATTTTAACCCTGAACTTTTTATCTTTGCCTATTATGAAACAAATATTCTCTCAACGTCGCCCGCTGGAGCCGGCCATACATATCGTCAGCTGGTTGCTGATATTCGGCTTTCCACTTGTTTTTGCAGACAGAGGAAACAGCATGGACTGGCATCAGTTCCTACGCCACAGTTGCGTCCCCCTCTGCTATTTTCTGATATTCTACATCAACTACTTATGGTTGGTACCACGCTATCTCTTCAATGACGAGATGCGAAAATACATCATCGCCAATGCCATCCTCATATTTTTCTCCTCATTGATGCTTCACTTGCTGCTGGAAGCCTTCAGCACTCCTCCACCCGAGGAATTTACCCGGCGGATGCCTCCACGCTGGATATTCTACATACGCGACATCGTGCTGATGATATTCGTTGCCGGACTGGGAGCTGCCATCCGCACCAGCCTGCGATGGAGACAAGCGCAAGAAATGCTTCTGGAAGCCGAACGGCAAAAGACGGAAGCGGAATTGAAGAATCTCAAGAACCAATTGAACCCCCATTTCCTGCTCAACACACTGAATAATATCTATGCACTGATAGCATTCAACTGTGACAAGGCGCAAGAAGCGGTTCAAGAACTGAGCAAATTGCTCCGACACGTACTTTACGACAATCAGCAAACCTTTGTTCCATTGGAGAAAGAGCTTGACTTTATCCGTAATTACGTGGCACTGATGCGCATCCGGCTGCCTCAGCAAGTAGAAATAAGCCTGCATCTGGAAACCGATCCGGGCAGTTCGTTACTCATTGCCCCCTTACTCTTTATTTCTTTGATAGAAAATGCCTTTAAACACGGCATCAGTCCTACAGCTCACAGCTTTATCAGCATCGCCATCACCGGGAATACAGATGGCACGGTACGCTGCGAAATACAGAACAGCAACTACCCCAAAACCGGACAGGACAAAAGCGGCAGCGGCATCGGACTGGAACAGGTAAGCAAACGATTGGAACTGATTTATCCCAAACATTATGAATGGGAAAAAGGCATCAGTGCAAACGGTCAGGTTTATTCTTCTATATTAACCATTCAAACCAAAAACTTATGATACTGAATTGCGCCATAGTAGATGACGAACCTTTGGCTCTGGAATTGTTGCAAAGCTATGTAGAAAAAACCGCTTTCCTACGGTTGGCAGGCAAATACTCCAGTGCAGTGCAGGCAATGAATGAGATACCCGCACACGAAGAAATTCATATACTTTTTCTCGACATACAAATGCCGGAACTGAACGGATTAGAGTTTTCACACATGGTGAACCCCGAAACACGCATCATCTTCACTACCGCTTTCGGCCAATACGCATTAGACAGCTACAAGGTCAATGCGCTGGACTACCTGCTGAAACCGATCAGTTATGCCGATTTCCTACAATCGGTGAACAAAGCGATGCAATGGTTCGAACTGAAACAAAAAGCCGGAAACAGACCGGAAGAAGAAGTTAATAACGAATATATTTATGTTAAAAGCGATTACAAACTAGTACAGATAGCCCTTGACAAGATTCTATACATCGAAGGACTGAAAGATTACATAAAAATACATATAGAAAACGAACCCAAAGCCATCTTGTCACTTATCAGCATGAAGGCTATGGAAGAAAAGCTTCCGTCAAAGCATTTTGTACGTGTACATCGCTCATTCATAGTGCAAAAAAGCAAAATAAAGGTGATTGACCGGGGACGCATTGTTTTCGGAAAAGAATACATTCCTATTTCCGATAGTTACAAGCAAGAGATACAAACTTATTTGAATAGTCATTCTGTATAAAAAATCTTATTATCAATAGAATAATAAATCAAATTCGTCGATATCTTTTTGCTAAAAACAAATAAATTACCTATATTTGCAGCATAGACAAGGGAAGTTGTGAAACTTCTTAATAGAATAGTTTAGTTAAGTCTAG
>ERZ780208.2644-NODE-2644-length-11993-cov-7.714776_pt1 | contig 11993 bp, 8 predicted proteins | sample MGYA00511167_ERZ780208 | MGnify/ENA primary metagenome ERZ780208 (study PRJEB29588, sample SAMEA2159202) | human gut metagenome | biome: human gut; feature: human-associated habitat; material: faeces | place: Denmark | collected 2008/2010 ... | reverse complement strand
ACTATACGAAACTTGTGGTTCCAATACCTCAAATTGAGGAACAAAAGAAAATTGCGACTTGTATTGGTAATTTGAATAACCTCATCACTCTTCACCAGCATAAGTGTGATGAATTACAAAAATTAAAGAAATTTATGTTACAAAATATGTTTGTGCAACAGTTTTATAATGATTTTTAAATGTGAAATACAAAATAAATATAAAATATTTAAATTGGATAAAAATACGCAAAAGAAATATACTTACGATGTAATCTAGTGCAGTATTAGATTTAGGGAAAGAAGGTAAGAATTATGATGTATCCGTTTATGACGTTAAATGATGAAACAGAAATTGTGCATTCTGATATGAATGCAGATGGAACGGTAAAAGTTTATATTGAAACCCCGGATAAAAAAGATGGATTTCATAATATGACATGTTATTTGCCGACTTATGAAATAAAAGAAATCAATGGATATTCAGATAAACAGGTTGAAGAATTTATGGAAATTATAAAATCAACGGCACATTTGATTATGGAATTTGCAAAAGAAGGGGGATTTGAACATGCCTCAGGTTTTTAAGGTAGGAGCCTACTGGATATATTTTTGGGCAAATGAAGGGAAACCGTTGGAGCCGATACATGTGCATATTGCAGAGGGACGTCCACATCAGAATGCAACGAAAGTGTGGATTACATCTGCTGGGAAATGTATCGTTGTGAATAACATATCAAATATTCCAACAGTTGCTTTGAGAAATATTGTAAGGATTATTGAAGCAAGAAGTGACGAAGTAAAACAAAAATGGTTTGAGTATTTTGGAGAGATACGGTATTTTTGTTAAACGCTTTATATTATCGTAAGTTTTTATAAAAAGAAAAATAAAAGTGAAAACTTGGGAACAGCGTAAGTTTGGTGATTTATATTGTAAAGTATCAGAAAAAAATGATCTTAGTTTCGGGTCTGATAAAATAATATCAGTAGCAAATATGTATTTCAAAGAAGATGTGAAGGATTCTTCTGAAGAATATATGAGAACCTATAATGTAATGAGATTAGGTGATATTGCATTTGAGGGGAACAAAAGTAAGAATTATGCTCACGGAAGATTTGTAGAGAACACGATTGGAGATGGCATAGTATCTCATGTTTTCGATGTTTTCAGACCTATAGCAGAGTATGATTTGTATTTCTGGAAATATCTTATCAATAACGAAGACGTTATGGGGAGAATAATGACTCGTTGTACTAAGGCATCTACAATGATGACTAATTTGGTGACAAATGATTTCCTTAAAGAAGAAATAATGGTGCCTTCTTTAGATGAACAAAGGAAAATAGGTAAGTATTTAGATGATCTTGACAACCTCATCACTCTTCACCAACGTAAGTGTTATAGATTTATTGATATTGTGCTGGACGCTTGGGAACAGCGTAAGTTGGATAATGTAGCTGAATTCAGTAAGGGAAGAGGTTATTCTAAAGGTGATTTAATAGAGTTAGGAACACCAATTATTTTATATGGAAGATTATATACAAATTATGAAACCAGCATTTCAGATGTGGATACTTATGTAGAGGCAAAAGATGGTTCTGTATACAGTAGAGGTGGAGAGGTTATTGTTCCGGCATCAGGTGAATCGGCGGAGGATATCGCAAGAGCTGCTACCGTTGATAAATCAGGCATTTTGCTTGGTGGAGATTTGAATGTTGTAATGCCGAATGAAGATATTAATTCTGGGTTTTTAGCGATATCTATTTCTAATGGAAATCCACAACGAGAACTGGCAAAAAGGGCACAGGGAAAATCAGTGGTTCATATTCATAATGAGGAGATAAGAAATCTTCGTGTTCCATTTCCGATAAAGGTGGAGCAGAACAAAATAGTAGAGTATTTTTTTAACCTTGATCACCTCATCACTCTTCACCAGCATAAGCTATTTTGCGCAAAAAATGTAATGAAATACATAACAACCGATATAAACACACCCAAAAAGGAGGCTATTATGGCAGAATTAGAGTCCGTGATAGAGCAGAAACTTATTGAACAACTGATTTATGGTGATTCACAATGGACGTATCGCGAAGACTTAAAAACAGAAGCAGATCTTTGGAAGAATTTCAGATATATTCTTGAACAGAATAATAAGGAACGTTTAAATGGAGAACCACTTTCGGATGCAGAATTTGAACAGGTAAAGAATCAACTGCAGTTTTCATCATTCTATAAGGCTGGCGAATGGTTAGTTGGTGAAAATGGAAAAGTAATGGTACACGTACAAAGGGATACCGAACGGTTGCATCTTGTTGTGATGAATCATGAGCATATTGCAGGTGGCAGCAGTGTTTATGAGGTGATTAATCAGTACAATGCGTTAAAAATGGATGAGGATAGTAGTGTAAATGCAAGAGACCGAAGATTTGATGTTACTCTTATGATCAATGGATTGCCGATGATTCATATAGAATTGAAAAATAAGCAGCATTCGTACATGGATGGATTCTGGCAGATAAAAAAATATATTGGAGAGGGAAAATTTACGGGAATATTCTCAGCTGTACAGATGTTTGTAATCAGTAATGGGGTTGATACAAAATATTTTTCAGCTGCAAGTGATACCGAATTGAATCCGAAGTTTATCAGTGGATGGCTGGATAAGGAAAATAACGCAGTTTCCGATTACCTTGTTTTTGCAAAAAGTGTGCTTCGTATTCCTGAGGCACATGAGATGATCGCAAGATATACAGTATTGGATGAAGAGGCAAAGCGTTTGATTTTGTTGCGCCCTTATCAGATCCATGCAATAGAAGCAATTCGTGATGCTTCTAAGACTGGAAAATCTGGTTTTGTATGGCATACAACTGGATCAGGAAAAACCTTAACTTCTTATAAAGCTACCAGAAATTTGTTAATGGATATTCCAGCGATTGATAAAGCTATCTTTTTAATTGATCGAAAAGATCTGGATACGCAGACCACCATGGCATTTCAGGCATATGCGAATAATGATCTTATAGATGTAGATGAGACAGACAATGTGTTTGATTTAAAGAAAAAGTTGAAATCAGATGATCGTCAGGTGATTGTGACAACGATCCAGAAATTGCAGAGATTAATTACCAGAAAATTGCAGGAAGGTACACCGGAATATCACAAAATTAAAAACCTGAAAATTGCATTTGTTGTAGATGAATGTCATAGAGCTGTCACTCCTGGAACAAAGCGGGAAATAGAAAGATTTTTTGGAAATTCTTTATGGTATGGATTTACAGGCACTCCCCGGTTTGCGGAAAATCCATATCCACAGATGGGAGATCTGCCCCGTACTACACAGGAATTATATGGAGATTGCCTGCATAAATATACGATTCAGAATGCCATTCATGATAATGCTGTTTTAGGATTTCAGGTGGAACATAATGGACCAAAAAATAAAAAGGATGAAACGGACAGTAATCTTTATGTAACCGAAAGTCATATGTTGAAAGTACTCGAGGTGATTTTGAATAAATCTTATTATAAGTTGGGATTTCAAAATGGAAAAGGAAAGACATATGAGGGGTTACTTACAACGAGTTCCATCCAATTGGCACAAAAATATTATGATTTGTTGAAAATGGTAAAGGAAGGGAAGACAACACTTAAAATAGATGAAAAAATAAAACAGGTATTACCGGATTTCCCAAAGTTTGCAATTACTTATTCCGTAACAGAAAACGAAGAAGGTTCCCATGTAAATCAGCAGAAGATGCAGGAATCATTAGATGATTACAATAAAATGTTTGGAACAAAATATGAGATTTCTCAAATACAGGGATACAATGGAAATCTGAATAAGCGTCTTGCAAGGAAGGATGCAAAATATAAGAGCAGAAATGAGCAGCTGGATCTGGTGATTGTAGTCGATCGACTCCTGACCGGTTTTGATGCACCGTGTCTGTCAACGATATTCATTGACAGACCGCCAATGGGACCGCACGATTTGATTCAGGCATTTTCCAGAACAAATCGTATTTATGATAAAAATAAAGTATATGGTCAGATTGTTACATTTCAGGCACCAAAATTATTTAAGGAGAGTGTTGACAATGCGGTACGATTGTATTCTGCAGGAAGTACACAAACAGCTCTTCTGGCAGATTGGAAAGAGGTGGAATCGGCATTTCGCAAGTCATTAAAAGCACTTCGAATATCTGCAGAGACTCCGGAAGAAGTTCCGGGAATGTCAATAAAAGAGAAAAAAATATTTGTTAAGCTGTTTCAGGATTTTGACAAGTTTTTTGCGCAATTAAAATCATTTACACAGTATGAAGATAATATGCTGGCTGGATATGGTATTACGGAAGATGAGTATACGGATTATGCAGGACAGTACTTAAATGCAAAAGAGGAAATTAAAGAAGATACCGATGGTCAAATTGATGATCCGGGAGTGCCTGTCGTAGATGAAGATTATGAATTAATGGCATACAGTCATACAAAGATTGATTATGAGTATATTATCAATCTGATCCAGAACATTGTATCACCAGATGAAGAATCACAGGATGTTACACAGGAACAGAAACAAAAGCAGATGGATGAGGTAAAGCAATATGTGGAAGAACTCAGAAAAGATAATCCGAAAGTAGCTGAGATAATGACCACTTTAATTGGAGAAATTGAGCAGGATGTAAATAAGTATAAAGGACAGTCCATTCTGAATATTGTTGAAAATATGAAACAAGAGTGTATTGAAAAAGTAGTTACAGATTTTTGTATTACATGGTATACGTCTAAAGATGATGTTATGTATGCGGCAATGCATTATCGAAATGGAGAGATCCCGAATGAGAGTGCAATTAAAGAGACAGCAAATTTTACCAGTTACAAAGAAGTACAGGAGAGAGCAATTCCAAAATTTAAATATTATACAATGATGATTGCTGAGTTAAGAAAAACTCTGGATGAAGAAATTAAACCTCTTATGAACCATTAGGATTGATTTGTATATATAAATATTCTTTACTGTTCTTATCAGCGTAAGTAGTACAGGAAACGGAGGTGCTTATGCGAAATGATGAGAACACCACAGAACTTTTCTGTAATTATTATAAGGAATGGGTTAATGTATATAAGAAGGATGCCATAAGAGAAGCAACTTTGGCAAAATACCGAATGACACAAAAGTGGGTAGAAAAACTGGTGCCGGATTTGAAAGTATCTGAACTTACAAGAACGATGTATCAGCAGCTTTTAAATGATTATGCAAAAGAACATGAAAGACAGACAACACTTGATTTTCATCATCAGTTGAAAGGAGCAATTCTGGATGCCGTTGATGAGGGTCTGATAGAAAGAGATCCTACAAGAAAAGCAATTATTAAAGGAAAAACACCAAAAGTAAAAAAGATTAAATATCTCAATCAGTTTGAACTTCATACATTGATTGCACATCTTGACATAAAGGAAAAACCAAATTGGGATTGGTTTATTCTATTGGTTGCCAAAACGGGTATGCGTTTTTCAGAAGCACTTGCAATTACTCCAGCAGATTTTGATTTTGCAAGGCAGACATTATCGGTAAGCAAAACCTGGGATTATAAAGGAACAGGTGGTTTTTTACCTACTAAAAACAAGTCATCGGTCAGAAAAATACAAATAGATTGGCAAATTGTTGTAAAGTTCTCTGAATTGGTTAAAAATCTGCCGGAGGATAAGCCGATTTTTGTAGGAGAAGAAAAAATATATAATTCAACGGTTAATGATGTTCTTGCGAGGCATTGCAGGGATTGTGGTATTTCAGTGATTTCAATTCATGGGCTTCGACATACACATGCATCACTGTTATTATTTGCAGGAGTATCCATTGCCAGTGTAGCAAGACGCTTGGGACATGCCAGTATGACTACTACCCAGAAAACATATTTACATATTATACAGGAACTTGAAAACAAGGATGTAGATCTGGTAATGAGGACATTATCTGGATTATAGAACATTAAAATTTTAAAATTGTGCTGCTTACGCTGAAGCTCTCTGTTTCATGACACTGTATACCATTATAGCAGAATAAAACAGCATGACCTGTACATACTATCAGAAAAACAAAGTAAGGAGAGACAGTATGGATCAGCAGGTTGGATCAGGGAGTCTTTGCTTTGCAAAGGCTCCTTTTATTATTGGAACAGCATCTGTGGTTGGAACCAAAGAGGGGGAAGGCCCCCTGGCAGATGCATTTGACTGTATCGGACCGGATGATAAATTTGGTCAGCAGACATGGGAGGCCGCAGAGAGCAGTCTGCAGAAAGAAGCATTGACGCTTGCCCTCGGGAAAGCAGATCAAAAGCCGGAAGATATGAGGTATCTGTTTGCCGGAGATCTGCTCGGACAGCTGATTGCCTCATCATTTGGACTGAAAACGTTTGAAATTCCACTGTTTGGACTGTACGGGGCATGTTCCACATGTGGAGAAGCGCTGGCACTTTCTGCAATGACGGTAGCGGCCGGATATGCGGATCGCGTGGCTGCAGTCACTTCGAGCCATTTTGCCAGTGCGGAAAAACAGTTCCGTTTTCCGCTGGAATACGCAAATCAGCGTCCGGTAAGTGCCACATGGACAGTGACCGGAGGCGGTGCATTTATTCTGTCAAAGGATGCGAAGCAGCCGCTGGCAAAGGTGGCGGGAGTCACAACCGGAAAGATTGTAGATTACGGAATCAAGGATTCCATGAATATGGGAGCCGTGATGGCACCGGCTGCCGCTGAGCTGATTGCGCAGAATCTTACGGATTTTAAACGAAAACCGGAAGATTATGACCGGATTATCACGGGAGACCTGGGAGAAGTCGGTCAGCAGATTCTGTTTGATCTGCTGCTGAAAAAAGGCATGGATATCCGCAAGCAGCATGAGGACTGTGGCATGTTAATTTTTGATTCACAGACACAGGGAACCGGTTCCGGAGGATCGGGATGCGGATGTGCAGCCTCGGTGCTGAGTGCGTATTTTCTGCCAAAACTGGCAAGCGGGGAATTGAAAAGAATACTTTTTGTGCCGACAGGCGCACTGCTTTCTACGGTCAGTTTCAATGAAGGACAGACAATACCGGGGATTGCACACGGTGTTGTGCTGGAAAGCTGTATTTCATCCGCAAAAAAGGAGGGATAAGGATATGCAGTATGTAATTGCATTTGTAACAGGGGGAATGATCTGTGCACTGTCACAGATCCTGATGGAAAAAACAAAAATGCTTCCGGGACGTATCATGGTTCTTTTGGTCTGCCTTGGGGCCATCCTTGGATTTGTGGGGATCTATGAGCCGTTTTCCAAATGGGCGCAGGCGGGTGCGAATGTGCCGCTTCTGGGATTTGGAAACAATCTCTGGAAGGGTGTCAAAGAGATGGTGGACAAGAAAGGATTTATCGGTATTTTTCTGGGCGGCTTTAAAAACTGTGCGGCAGGACTTTCCGCAGCACTCGTTTTTTCTTATATTGCCTCCCTGCTCTGCCAGCCAAAGATGAAAAAGCACTAGCAAATCGGGAAAATTCTGTTGTATAATAAATGGGAATTTTGCACACACTAGCTCTGTAGATCAAATAAAAGGAGATATGTGTGATGAAAAAATTAAAAGTTCTGATGATGGGCGGAATGCTTGCAGCAGGGATCTGTCTGTTTGCGGCCTGTGGTACAGCAAATGATGACGGAACGAACAATGGTGTAAACGATACTTCCAATACACAGGTTACTACACAGGAAAATATTCCGGGAACGGACAATACGACTGGAAATGGTACAACAGACAATAATACGGATGCCGGAAATTCCAAAAACGATGGCAATGTCGGAAAAGATATCGGGGATATGGGAAAAGATGTCGTGGATGGTGTGAAAGATGCCGGTGATGCTGTGGCAGATGGCGTGGATGATGCAATTGACGCGGTAGATCCGGATGCAGACACAAACAATGGCGGTAAGACCAATACCGGACGTTAGACAGGATTACCTATGAAAAAAGAAACTTACGTTAAAATGACCCAGCCGTTTCGGGATGACCCGAAACGTGCGCGGGCGTTACATAGAGCAAATAAAATATTGACGGTTGTGATTTTTGTGGCATATCCATGCCTGCTTCTGTGGCTGCTGTGGCAGAAGGATATGCGGCTATATAAAGCCATCTGTGTGCCGCTGGACGGATTTATTATTGTGACGGTTGTGCGGGCCTGGATCAACCGGAAACGGCCGTATGAAATATTTGGACTGCCATCTGTGATTCCAAAAGATACGAAAGGACATTCCTGGCCGAGCCGGCATGTGTTTTCCGCGGCAGTGATTGCGTTTACGTTCTGGTTTGTGTGCCCGGCTGTGGGGATTGTATTTTTGCTTATGACAGTTGCTATTGCATGGATCCGGGTAGTTTCCGGGGTGCACTTTATCAGTGATGTAGTGGCGGGATTTCTTTTTGCTGCGTTTTTTTCTTTGTTTTTTTAGTGTGGTTTTCACCGGCTATGCCGGAAAAATTACTGGCTTTCTTTCCGGAACTGGCGCGGTGTCATGCTGTATTTTTGTTTGAACACCCGGTTAAAATAGGAAAGATTTTCAAAACCGGATTCCGCCGCAATATCCAGAATGGAGGAGTCGGAAGTTGTTAGCAGACGCGAGGCGATTGTCAGGCGGTAGTCCCGCAGATAGTCCACGAAAGACGTTCCCATAGTTTCTTTGAAATACCGCATAAAATGAGATTCGGAAAAATCAACGGTTGCCGCGATGTCGGCAATCGTTATTTTTTGCATGTAATTATTTTCAATGTATTTTAAAACAATTTTCATTTTATCAAGCGTTTTGCGGTTACTGCCTGTCGTTAAGTTCCGGCAGCGGTTGTCTAAAATAAAGAAAAACTGGTACAACTGACTTTTGATGTACAGTTCATAGCCCTGTGGTTTGGTCTTGCTGATTTCGTCACAGGCATCAATTGGCATGATGACATCTGTGTAATAAGGATAGACAGGGGTGAAGATGGTTGGAACCGTGACTTTTCCGCTCATAAGAGGAAGAAGAAAATCGGTGGCAGTCACATCGTTCTGCCGTGGAATCAGCATACTCGGATTAAAGATGATATTTTCATATTCCATGAAGGCATCTTCCAGCTGGTCAATGGAGTGGAGCTGTCCCGGAAGAATAAGAACCAGAGTCGGACCTTTTACTTTGTATTCCCGGAAATCTACCGTAATGCGTCCCATCCCCTTTTTGATGTAGATCAGTTCCAGTTCATCGTGCCAGTGCAGCGGTACACGCGGAAAATCCAGTGGGATCGAGCATAGATATGTATTATAAGGGAAGATGATATCCCCATGTGTGATGGTTTCGTGATAATTTTCATATTCAAGTATATTCATATCTTTATTTTAGCAGAATTGTCCTATGACTGTAAAGGACAAAAACGACAGAAAACGCATGAAACAGGCGAAAACACAGGATATGCAGGCACTGTGGAAATGTACCAAGACAGGTGGCACGAAATTGGTGGAATTTAACAGCTGGGGGTTATTTGAATATGAAAAATGATAGAATAGTATCAGTTTTTGCTTGAATACGACAAGAAATCAGCAGGAAAAAATCATATACTGAGTACATCAAAACAACACGAAATCTTGTGGGAGGGAAAACACATGACTTTAGCAAAAGCAGTATCCATGAAGTATAACAAGACCATTGAGAAGTGTTCCAATGAAGAAATTTATTATGCACTTCTTGACATGACAAAGCAGATGGCAGAGGACAAGGTCAGCAATGAGGGAAAAAAGAAGCTGTACTACATCTCTGCAGAGTTTTTGATCGGAAAGCTTTTGTCCAACAACCTGATCAACCTTGGCATTTATGACAGTGTAAAATCCGAGCTTGAGGCATCTGGAAAGAACATCGGAGAGATCGAGGAAATCGAGCTTGAGCCTTCACTCGGAAATGGTGGACTTGGACGTCTGGCAGCCTGCTTCGTAGATTCTATCGCAACACTTGGATTAAACGGTGACGGTGTCGGATTAAATTATCACTACGGATTGTTCAAACAGGTATTTGACCACAACTTACAGAAAGAGACTCCAAACCCATGGATTACACCAGATAGCTGGCTGACAAAGACAGATGTCACTTATCCGGTACAGTTCGGTGGATTTACCGTACAGTCCAGATTATATAACATTGATGTCGTTGGTTATAACAACCGTACTACAAAGCTGCGTCTGTTCGATATCGAGACTGTTGATGAGAGCATTGTCGGAGATACGATCGATTTCAACAAAGATGACATTGCAAAGAACCTGACACTGTTCTTATATCCGGATGATTCTGATGACAAGGGACGTCTCCTTCGTGTTTACCAGCAGTATTTCATGGTAAGCAACGCTGCAAGACTGATTCTTGACGAGGCAGTAGAGAAGGGATCAAACTTACATGACCTGGCAGATTATGCAACCGTTCAGATCAATGATACCCATCCATCCATGGTAATTCCGGAGCTGATCCGTCTGTTACAGGAGAGAGGCATCCTGATGGATGAGGCAGTTTCCATCGTATCTAAGGTATGTGCATACACCAACCATACGATTCTTGCAGAGGCACTTGAGAAATGGCCAATCGGTTTCCTGGATAAGGCAGTTCCACAGCTTATGCCAATTATCCGCGAGCTGGACAACCGTGTACGTGCAAAAGTTTCCGATGAAAGCACCTATATTATCAAGGACGGACTGGTACACATGGCACACATGGATATCCATTATGGATACAGTGTCAACGGTGTTGCATACCTGCACACAGAAATCTTAAAGAATAGTGAGTTAAATAACTTCTACAAGCTTTATCCGGAGAAGTTCAACAATAAGACCAACGGTATTACCTTCCGTCGCTGGCTCATGTCCTGCAATCCGGAGCTTTCCGCAATGATCACAGACTTAATTGGTGAGGGCTGGAAGAAGGATGCCAACGAGTTAGAGAAACTTGGCAATTTCGTCAATGATGATGCGGTACTGGATCGTCTCCTTGCAGTAAAGGCTGGCAAGAAGGCAGATCTGAAGAATTACCTGAAGATGAAACAGGGATTTGATATTGATGAAAATTCCATCTATGATATTCAGGTAAAGAGACTGCATGAGTACAAGAGACAGCAGATGAATGCACTCTATGTCATCCACAAGTATTTCGAAATCAAGGAAGGCAAGAAGCCTGCAACTCCGATCACCGTATTCTTCGGAGCAAAGGCAGCACCGGCTTACATTATTGCAAAGGATATCATTCATCTGATCCTCTGTTTACAGCAGATCATCAACAATGATCCGGAAGTAAGTCCATACTTAAAGGTATTTATGGTAGAAAACTACAACGTAACCATGGCTGAGAAGATGATTCCTGCATGTGATATCTCCGAGCAGATTTCCCTGGCATCCAAGGAAGCATCCGGAACCGGTAACATGAAGTTTATGTTAAACGGTGCACTGACACTTGGAACCATGGACGGTGCAAACGTAGAGATCGCAGAGCTTGTTGGAAACGAGAACATCTTTACCTTTGGTGAGGATTCCCAGACCGTTATCGACCGTTATGACAGAGGCGATTACAACTCCAGAAGCTACTATGAGAAGGATTCTGAGTTAAAGAAGGCCGTAGATTTCATCGTAAGCGATACGGTAAAGGCAGTTGGATGCAGCGAGAACTTAGAGCGTCTGTACAATGAGCTGTTAAACAAAGACTGGTTTATGACATTCCCGGATTTCGAGGATTACATTGCAACCAGAGAGAAAGCATATGCAGCATATACCGATCGTAAGGATTGGGCAAAGAAAGCGCTGATCAACATCAGCAAGGCAGGTTTCTTCTCCTCTGACAGAACGATTGAGCAGTACAACAAAGAAATCTGGAAATTATCATAAAAATATTTTAACTCCTCCTTTAGTGGGAACCGTATGTTTCGGTTCCCACTTTTTATGTGCGCCTAGCGGCGCACGTTTCTAACGGGTTAAAGTCCCGAATCCGCCCGGTA
>ERZ780208.2641-NODE-2641-length-11997-cov-6.546140_pt1 | contig 11997 bp, 13 predicted proteins | sample MGYA00511167_ERZ780208 | MGnify/ENA primary metagenome ERZ780208 (study PRJEB29588, sample SAMEA2159202) | human gut metagenome | biome: human gut; feature: human-associated habitat; material: faeces | place: Denmark | collected 2008/2010 ... | reverse complement strand
CGTCCACGGTCTTGCCCTTGATCATCTCCGTGGCCATGGAGGACGAGGCAATGGCGCTGCCGCAGCCGAAGGTCTCGAACTTCACGTCCTGGATGACGTTATCCTTGATTTTCAGGTACATCTTCATGATGTCGCCGCATTTGGCGTTGCCCACCTGGCCAACTCCGTCGGCGTCGGGGATCTCGCCCACATTGCGGGGATGCATGAAATGGTCCATTACGATATCACTGTACAGTGCCATAGTCAAACGCTCCTTTCAACGTCACAGCATGAATGCTTTCTTACCGGATTCCAGGTCCTTCCATACCGGGGACATGGACCGCAGATACTCCACCACCCGGGGAACCTCCCGCAGGATGTGGTCCACTTCCTCCTCCGTGTTCCACTCGCACAGACTCAGCCGCAGGGACCCGTGGGCCACCTCGTGGGGCCGGCCGATGGCCAGCAGCACATGGCTGGGATCCAGAGACCCGGAGGTGCACGCCGAGCCGGAGGACGCACAGATGCCCGCCGCGTCCAGAAGCAGCAGCAGGGACTCGCCCTCAATGCCCTCGAAGCAGAAGTTCACATTGCCGGGCAGCCGGTGCTCCAGGTCGCCGTTGACGGCGCTGTGGGGGATCCGGGACAGGCCCGCAATCAGCCGGTCCCGCAGAGCCGTGACCTTCACCCGGTTCTCCTCCATATGGGCGCAGGCCTCCTCCAGTGCCGCCGCCATACCGGCAATGCCGGGGACATTCTCCGTTCCGGCCCGCTTGCCCCGCTCCTGGGCGCCGCCCTCGATGACGTTCACCAGAGGGATACCGCCCCGGACGTACAGCGCACCCACGCCCTTGGGGCCGTGGAACTTATGGCCGGACAGGCTCAGCATATCGATGTGCTGGGCCTGGACATCGATGGGCAGGTGGCCCGCCGCCTGCACGGCGTCGGTATGGAACAGCACGCCCTTCTCCCGGCACACGGCGCCGATCTCCTCAATGGGCAGGATACTGCCGATCTCGTTGTTGGCGTACATCACCGTCACCAGACAGGTGTCCTCCCGGATGGCGTCCGCCACCTGCTGAGCGGAGACCATGCCGTTTTCATGAACCGGCAGCAGCTCCACCTCAAAGCCCTCCTTCTCCAGCTTTTTCAGGGTGTGGAGAATGGCGTGATGCTCGAAAGCCGTGGAAATAATGTGCATCTTCCCCTTGCGGCGGCCGATGGCGGCGGCGGACAGCAGTGCCTGGTTGTCGGCCTCGCTGCCGCCGGAGGTGAAGATGATTTCCCGGGGCTGGCAGTTCAGGCACCGGGCCACGGTCTCCCGGCTCTTCATCAGCAGCTCTGCCGCCCGCTGACCCACGCTGTGCAGACTGGAGGGATTGCCGAAGTTCTCCTCCATGGCAGGCAGCATGGCATTCAGCGCCGTCTGGCTCATCTTTGTGGTGGCCGCGTTATCTGCGTAAACAGTCATCGTATATTCCTCCCTGTTTCAGGTGTAATTACCTACTGATTTGGTTTCTAATTGGAGTATACCCGAAATTAACTACCAAGTCAATGGGTAATTTGAAATTTTTTCTGTTTGACGAAAAAAACTGCGCTGTCGGTTGACAGGGAATCAAAAAATGTGTAAACTGAACATGGTCTTAACGACCAGGAAGAAAGACGAATAAAGGAGTAAAAAAACATGAAACGCATTCTTGCATTGCTGCTGACGCTGATGATGGCCCTGAGCCTGACGGCCTGCGGCGGCGACAACAACGCCGATCTGGTGGGAACCTGGAAATGGACCTGTGACATCACCGAGGAGTTCCAGAAGGGCGTCAATGAGGGCGCCGGCATGGACGTCCCCGTGGAGGCCAAGGTGGAAATGGCCCTTGTGCTGGTCTTCAACGAGGACGGCACCTTCACCCTGAGCGTGGATAGGGACGCCCTGTCCGCCTCCGTGCAGGGGTACATCGACGCCATGGTGCCCGTTACGGTGGACCTGGTGTATCAGCAGCTGGAGGACCAGGGCATGGGCCGCGCCGATATCGACGAGGCCATGAAGGCCCAGGGCATCACCGTGGAGGAATATGTGAAGCAGCTGTTCGGTGCGCTGGACGTGGACCAGCTGACGGACGGCCTGGACCAGGAAAACCTCACCGGTTATTTCCGCGCTGCCAAGGGCAAGCTGTACACCAGCGAGAAGGAAAACTCCTTCAGCCAGGACGATTATGCCGAGTACACCCTGGAAAACGGTGTTATGAAGTGGACCGGCGGCAGCAGCGCCCTGATCTCCGATTTCGGTGACATCGGCGTGGAGCTGCCCATCGAGTGGGTCAAGCAGTAACCGTCTCTCCCCTTGCGGCCCCCGTTTCGGGGGCCGCAAATTTGTGGGTTTGTCAAGCTCGTTGGGAGAGCGCCTGCGGTGAGACCTGAGGTGGCCCAGCGGGCCCGGTGACAGGGGTTGCAATTCCCGGGAAGGTGTGGTATACTTATTTACCAATCAAAAGAGAGGAGGTCCGCCATGGAAAAGCGCGGTATCAAGATCGCGGCCCAGAACCGCAAGGCGCACCACGACTATTTCGTGGAGGACCGGTATGAGGCGGGTATCGAGCTGGCGGGGACGGAGGTCAAATCCATCCGCCAGGGCAGGGTAAATCTGAAGGATTCCTACTGCGTGGCCAAGGACGGCGAGATTTACGCCCACAGCATGCACATCTCTCCCTATGAACAGGGGAACATCTTCAACAAGGACCCGGACCGGCCCAAGCGGCTGCTGATGCACAAGCGAGAGATCCGCAAGCTCCACGATCTGCAGAAGCAGGACGGCTATGCCCTGATCCCCCTGAGCCTGTACTTCAAGGACAGCCGGGTGAAGGTGGAGCTGGGCCTGTGCAAGGGTAAAAAGACCTACGACAAGCGGGACGCCATCGCCAAGCGCGATGCCAAACGCGAAATGGAGCGGGCTGTCCGCGAGAAAAACCGATAAAAGGAGCGTATCCATGAACAATCCCATCGTCACCATCGAAATGGAAAACGGTAAGAAGATCACTGCCGAGCTGTATCCCGATATTGCGCCGCAGTCTGTGCGGAATTTCATTTCTCTGGCCAACAGCGGGTTTTACAACGGGCTGATCTTCCACCGCTGCATTTACGGGTTCATGATCCAGGGCGGCTGCCCCGACGGCACCGGCATGGGCGGTCCCGGCTACTGCATCAAGGGTGAATTCGCCGCCAACGGCGTGCCCAATGATCTGCGCCACACCCGGGGCGTGCTGAGTATGGCCCGGGCCCAGGATATGGACTCTGCCGGCAGCCAGTTTTTCATCATGCACAAGGACGCGCCCCATCTGGACGGGCAGTATGCCGCCTTCGGTATGGTCATCGACGGCATGGACGTGGTGGACGAGATCGTCTCCCAGCCCAGGAACATGATGACCAACAAGCCCAAAAAGCCCCAGGTGATGAAGTCCGTCACCGTGGACACCCAGGGTGTCACATATCCGGAGCCGGAGAAGCTGCCGGATCCCTTCCATAGATAAGCTTTTACACGGCATCCGGGCCGGCCTCCGGCCCGGGCGCCTTCCATCTCATACGGGGCTGTACCGGTTTCGACGGGGGTGTGGAGGCAGGATAAGCGGGCGGCGGCGCCTGACCGCCTAAAAACGGGCAACTTAAAATTAACTGACAACAATCGTATTGCTGTCGCTGCCTAACTAAGGCAGCCGTCTGAACCGGAGAGGCCACAGGCCGGGGAGGGCGTCGTTGATGTGGCGGACGTGCGGCGGGTAAGAGTTGCCCCGCCCATGCATCATGACTCTACTGAACTGCTCAGTCTGGCCAGTGCCTGTGCAGGGAGGGAATGCTGAAACTGTCCTGCGCCCGGAGAAGGTCCTGTCAAAGTGCTTTCGGACAGGGGTTCGACTCCCCTCAGCTCCACCATAAGTCCACCGTAATTTTGATAGAATTACGGTGGGCTTTTTCTATGCCCGAAAACCGCTTGGAATAGGGCCTTTCGGCTGTTCAGACATATAACAAACCCCGTCACAGAGCGTTTCTGCGGCGGGGTTCTATGTGTTTTATGGAGATTACGGCTTTCTACACCGCTGTAATCGTTAAACAGCCGAGTATTCGTTGAACTGCTGGGGGTATTCGTTGAATTATAGGTGCAATCGTTAAATGATTGTTTTTCAATCTTAGAGATTTAACGATTGTAGGTTGAATTTAGTATTATCAATATAATGCTTATAATACGCAGGATACTATCTTCGGCGGTTTCGAACCAAACAGCAGCTCGGCCGAAACGCTGTCCAAGGCGCTCGGCTCTCGCACAGTCATGAGCGGCTCGGTCAGCCGTTCCAAAAACGATCCGTCACAATCACTTCAAATGATAGAGCGACCGCTGCTGACACCGGACGAACTCAAGTCCTTGCCCAAGGACGACTTTATCGTAATGAAAACCGGTGTGCACCCGATGCGGGTGCACCTCAAGCTGTTCTTCAAATGGGGCATTGAATTCGACGATGAACACCCATACGCCGTACCCGACCAAGGCAACCGTGAGGTCAAGTATGCCGACAAGAAAGAAATTCAAGACGGCATCCTCGAAAAATATCCGCCGGAGTGGAAAGAGGAAACGCCTGCACCGAGCGACGCTGACGGCGGCGGTCAGGTGCAACAGGCCAGCCCCAAGAACGAGCCGCAGAGAACGCAGCCGAAAGATAAGAACAGAAGCGGCAACCCCATCCGTACCTCACCGCCGAAAAAAGAAACTGCTCCCGACATGACGGAAGCAGAGATCATAAAAGACTTAACCGAAACGGAGGTGCAAAGCAATGAGCCGTCTTGATTTCCTCTACCGCACCGAGCTGCCGCACAGGGCCGTTGCGGTATATATCTATCTCGCCGACAGGACAAATGAGAACAACGAGTGTTGGCCTGCCATCCCGACCATAGCCTCAGACCTCAAGCTCTCGCCCTCCACCGTCCGCCGCGGAATCCGTGACCTCAAAAAAGCGGGACTGCTCGAAATCGAGCAGCGTTACCGTAAGAAAGGCGGCAAGAGCAGTCTGCTGTTCCGGCTGAAAGCAGAGTGAAAAAGCAAAAATCTCCGCCAAGGGGCAACTGCGTTCTCGGGGTCCCCAAAAAGCTATACAGCTTTTTGGGGAGAGGAGGAGCAACGGAGCAGATGAGCTTTTGCCGTTCTACGGCAAAACGAATAGTGCGGAGTTTGCGACGACGAAGTGACAGGTGCCACCTGTCATGATGGAAGGAGAAAGTGAACTACCCAACTGAAGAATAACTACAGCAGAAAGAAAAGCAAGAGGATATATGCAGTTTGTAAGAGTCTGTTATCCGGCAGATATTCGGCAAGGCAAATCGAACCTAAACCGACTGCGCTTTTTCTTTCTGCTGTAGTGAAAGCGTGAAAAACCACAAAAAATAAATTTATCGCTTTATAACCCGTTGTGTTTTCACAGAAATATGCTATTATATTCTTGACAGTCACTTCTGCTGTTTTCGAATTTTGTTCGGAGGAAGCAAACCCTAATTGAATCGAGGCTGACGATATGAATATTAGCTATAAAAAGCTCTGGAAATTGCTGATTGACAGGGATATGAAAAAGAAGGACCTGGAAAAGGCTGCGGGCATCAGCAACTATGTCATTTCCAAAATGACACGGAATGAAAATATCACGGTTGAAACCGTGGGAAAGATCTGCAAAGCACTGAATTGTACGCCAAATGACATGTTGGAATTCGTGTCCGACAGTGAGTAAGAGGTTTGATTATGAACAGCATTTTGAAAAAAATCAGGCAAAGCGATGCCTTTAATGAGGAAAATCGAATCTCCTATACAAAGGCGATCGTGTTGATGAGCTTATTTACTTTTGTGTTTCTGGGCGCGGAATTTCTGTTTGTCAATATGATCTCCCGCACGGTTTCGGGGAATCAATCGGTAAATGCCCAAAACTATGCGCTTGGTATCAGCGTCATCGGTTTCGTTCTGTATCCTGTTTTCTCTCGATTTTGTAAAGGAAAATGGCAAACCGCACTTGCAATGTGCGTAGCGATTTTGCCGGTTATTTGTCTTTTTGTGATATGCCGCCATGCCTCTTATGCACTTGCACTCGGCATGGGACTTTTGCTGTTTCTGATTCTCGGCGCGTTTGGAAGTGCTGTATTCTGCAAAACACTATGTCTGATAGAGGACAACACCTATATTGCGCGACTGACAGGCGTTTCCTATATGCTTGGAATCTTGCTTCAAATCGCAAACAACAATTTGGTTCATATAGATTACATAGAAGCCGGCATACTTTCTGCATTTATACTATTGCTGGCATTTATGCTGATAAAAGCAGAAAAAAACAGCGTTGTCCCTGCCTTCTCCAAAAGCAAAACCGAAGAGGAAAACGACGAAAGCGGAAAGGATAGCCTGAAAATCATTTCGCTCCTCGTCCTTTTTGTCGCACTGATGACCTGTATTTTCAGCACCATGGACAATGCGGTCACCGTATACCACGCAAACGGAACGGTGAATATTGGTCAGTGGCCGAGAATACTTCTCGCACTCAGCGGTCTTATGGCAGGTTTTTTGTTTGATATCGCAGGCAGAAAATATATGAGTGTGATCATGTACTGCGTAATGCTTCTGTCTACGACCTGCCTTGTCATTATTCAGTTTGCCGGGCCGTTCACGGTGGGTCTGGTCATATTCTATCTGTCCGCCGGCTTCTTTGCTGTTTTCTTTACCTCTTCCTTTATGGAGATCGCCCGATACACGGATACCCCCGAGTTGTGGTCAGGGTTTGGCAGATCCGTCAATAATCTTGTTGCCGCTGCAATCTCGGGAGGCTCCCTTGCACTTTTGCATTCCGAAAACAATATTGTCATGATCACCATAGAGCTGATTTTATTCGTGGCCACCAGCATTGTCGCGCTTTTCTATACCAACAAAAGAAAAGCGTTTTTTGACAGGCTTGCCGAAGCGGACAGCAGCGAACGAAGCGACGGTGAAAAACTGCAAAGGCTGGCAGAGCAGTTTTCGCTGACGCAGAGAGAAACCGAGGTTTTCGGACTGCTTGTCAATACCGAAGACGGATTGCAGACGATAGCCGATGGTTTGTATGTCTCCAGACGAACCTTAGAGAGATATGTCTCCGCCATATATGAAAAAACAGGTGCAAAATCACGGATCGGGCTTGTTACTCTTTATAACAACGTATAATTAAACATAACAAAAAGCATTTTATCCTCCTGCCGATGTGGGAGGATATTTTTTGCGGTTTTTTCAGGAAAAACCGATATTTTTTGCCTCGATTTTAAGAATGGCGGAGTTCCGCCACCCCATTTTCGGCAGATTGGCGGACTTCCCTTATATCAAAATCGGCACTCTGTAAGTATAATTATATGCAAAGACGGTCGGGAGGAATACGAAGTGCGACACAAACTCTTATATTTGATCGAAAGGTATAATACGAAGTATTTGCCCAAAATTTTAACTGTCCTTTTGCTTGCAAGTTTGGCTCTGAGTGCCTGTGGCAAAAAGCCTTCGGAAACATACAGTTCTACATCAATCCCAGAGCCTTCACAAAACACATCTACGCAGGCGGAGCCGGTAACGCTGGAACAGGCGCTTCTCAAGGAACGCGGCAAGCCGTATGACCAATCGGACTACAAGACATTTGTCGGCGGCGAGGGCATTATAAACGAATACGCCGAATTCGACTGTAATCTGGATCACGGCTACAGTAAAACCGTCAACGATCTCGTGGTGGCTGACGGAAAGCTGTATCAGGCAAATTTCAACTCCGTTTTGGCAAACGGCAAGAACATACAGGAGGTCGGCACTCTGCCCGGAAAAAACATCCGGTACTGGCGTCTGACCCATGACGGTGAAATGGGCGAGATCTACTTAAATGACGGCTCCGGCTATAAGGTCAGCAGCCCGCCGTTTACGGCCTCACCGATGGATAAGGCGCAGCATCCGCTGTTCCGAAGGGTTTACCGCTATGCTTCCGACGGAAAGACGCTGGAGGACCATACGGCAGAATACTTAAATGCCGATAAGGTCTACTCCGGCGATCCGATGATCACCGTTGTCGGCGGTAAAGTCAGCCTGCTTTTTTCGGGCAAATATCTTGATAAGGGTACGACCGGCTGGAATTGGTATCGGGACATGGATCGGCGGGAGTACATTGCCTTTGATTTGGAGCTGTCCGAGCTTGCCGGCGAAACACCGATCCGGCTGTTTAATCGGAACATCCTGATGACCAACTGTGCCTTTTATGAGATCGTGTATGCCTCGGAGCCTTTGGACGACAGCGACACAAAAGCGCAGCTTGCGCCGGACGGTTCGGTGTCTCCCTACTATCCTGCAGCACAGCATCTCAATTGCGATCTGAAATTAAGAAAGATTGATCTGCTCACCGCTTTTTACGGTGATGTCCGCAACATCAGCACAAGCCATGTGATCACCGCGGACTATACGATGCTCCCCATTGCCGAGGTGCTTACAGACGGATACGGTGCGTATCAAAAATATGATCCCTGCCGTTTCTATTGGGACTATGATCAGAAATAAGGAAAAGGAGAGAAACACGATGAATGCAAAACGAATCACGGCGCTTGCGCTGGCCTTGGTCATGACCTTGCTTCTTGCCGCCTGCGGCAGCAAAACCGTTGTGAACGATGACGGCACAAAAACCGAACAAACGGAAAGAGGCGTGAAGGTCACGCAGACGGTCGCAAAAGCCGTGCAGACCGAAAAATACGAAACCGCCGATTTCAGCATGACCATCCCCAAGGGCTGGACGGTAACGACCGGCGGAACAAATATCTACCACAGTATTCGGGTAAGCGACCCGAACGAACCGCTCAATCAGATGTTTGTGTTGCTCAAAGCCGATGTGTTGCTGCACAGTCAGGCAGGTAAAGATGCATGGCAGCAGAACTACAATATGGGCGATACACAGGCGGCGCTTTTTGCTAAGGCCGCTGTGCTTGATAACCCGTCTACAGAGGGCTTTTTCAAAATATTCTCACAGTATGCTCCTTCGCCAGCTGGACGCGCCGGTTTTCAGCATCATCTCCGGTGCGCTGGCGGCGATCTTCACGCAGATGCTTCCGGGGCTCGCCATGTTTGATGTGCTGCTCTCGTCCACCACGGTCAGCGAGTTTATCGGAGCCATGGACGGCTTTCACATCTCCAAAAAGTTCTCCGTTCCGGTCTCCGTCATGTTTCGTTTCTTTCCTACAATCCGTGAGGAATACGGAATGATTCGGGATGCTCTGCGGCTGCGGGGTGTCGGAGGCTTGGAGCATCCGTTGGAGATGCTGGAATACCGGATGGTGCCGCTGCTGACGGAGCTGATGCAGGTGGGCAACGAACTGTCCGCCTCGGCCATGACGCGAGGGCTGGACACACCGGGCAAACGCAGTAATGTCTGCCCTATGGGATTTCGTGTGCAGGACATCACTGTATTTCTGCTCTGCGTGGCGGTAGTTTCGCTGTTTATATTTGCAAAGGTGACAGGACGGTAAGATGATCGAGATCAAAGATGTAAGCTATTCCTATGAAAACGCCGTGACGGACGGTGCACTGAAGAATGTCAGTCTCTGCATCCCACAGGGGCAGACGGTACTGCTGTGCGGCGAATCCGGCAGCGGCAAGACAACCTTCGGGCGGCTGGTCAACGGTTTGATCCCCTGCTATTACGAGGGAAAGCTGACGGGCTCCGTCATGGTGAACGGAAATGACACCACCCAACTCCAACTCCATGAGCTGGCCGGGACGGTCGGCTCCGTGTTTCAGAATCCAAAGTCGCAGTTTTATACGCTTCTGACCGACACGGAGGTCATATTTGCCTGCGAGAATATCGGCATGGAGAAGCGGGAAATATTGCGCCGCTTCACAGAGACCGTTCAGGACTTCCGGCTTGAAAAGCTGCTTGGGAAGAATGTCTCCCAGCTCTCCGGCGGCGAAAAGCAGAAAATTGCCTGTGCCTCTGTCAGTATGCTTAGGCCGCCGATCCTCGTGTTGGATGAACCAACCTCGAATCTGGACATTTCCGCCATTCGGGAGCTGCGGGAAATCGTCGCAAAGTGGAAGGCGACGGGAAAGACTGTCCTCATCGCCGAGCACCGGCTCTGGTGGCTGAGGGGCCTTGCGGATCGTGTGGCGGTATTTCAAGAGGGCAGCATCGTCGAAGATGTACCGGCAGACGAGTTCTGGCGCAGAACACCGGACGAGCTTCACGCGGAAGGGCTGCGCGGTTCCTGCCGCTTTGCCCCGCAGGTGAAAGAGCACTGCGCAGACGCACAATATATCATCTCTCCGTTTCGCAGTTCCGATGGCGAATTTACGCTGAACATTCCGGAACTGAAAATTCCCAAAGGCGCAGTGGTGGCCGTCCTCGGCAACAACGGCGCAGGAAAAAGCACTTTCGCAAGGTGCCTGTGCGGACTTGTCCGCAAGTGTAAGGTACAGATCATCGACGGTGAAAAACGCTATGCAGGGCGAAAACTGAGCAGTCTTGCCTACATGGTATTTCAGGATGTCAACCACCAGCTTTTCTCCGAGAGCGTGTCGGAGGATGTGACGCTGGGGTTGCGCCTGTCCGAGGATGAGAAGCGTTCCACTGCCGAAGAAATGCTGCGGCGCATGGAGCTTTGGGGCTATCGGGAGGCACATCCCATGGCGCTGTCGGGCGGACAGAAGCAGAGGCTTGCCATCGCAGGCGCACTGGCGGCACAAAAGGATATTATCTTCTACGACGAACCCACCAGCGGTCTCGACTACCGCAACATGGAGCGCGTGGCAGAGAATATCCGGCGCCTCTCTGAGATGGGGAAAACGCAGTTCGTCATCACCCACGACCCAGAGCTTGTGGAGAAATGCTGCGACCGATTCCTGTTCTTTGAGAACGGCAAAATTACCGACTCGGGCAGTTGGACGGCAGAAGCGGTAAATCAGCTCAGGGGATATTTTGAGAGTTCATCGGAATAGAAGCCGCTTATCCGATGAAGCGACGGCGCAAAGAAGAACCGTTCAATCGCAACATACTGCGTCATTAGCCTTGGAAATACACAAAGTATTCCTGTAGCGAGATGTCAAATTCAGGAGGCGGATCCCGTTTACACGGAATCTGCCTCCTTGCTGCGTTGATCAGCGACGGCATGGAGCGGGAAAAATGGCAGCGGATTTTCCTTGCATTCGCATGCTGCTTATGTTATAATAACACCATTATTGATTATGCTGTTATCGTGATTTGAGGAGGTGAACGCATGGCCAATAGGGATCATTCCCTGGATGATGGGATCATTCAGGCTGCTTATTCGGAATTTCTTGCTTACGGCTTTCAGAAAGCCTCTCTGCATAAGATCGCTGAAAAGGCTGGCGTCACAACGGGGGCGATCTACACAAGATACAAGAATAAAGACGCCTTGTTTGCCAGCTTGCTTCAGGATTTTTTTGAGACGATGAGGACCTTGTTTACACCCATTGCCGAAGAATACGAAAAAGCAAAGTACAGCGCGCAGCCGGAGGATATCCTCCGCGCCATAAACGCCGAAGAACAGGTATATTTTCAACTGCTGACCGAGCACTGCAATGACTGCACTTTATTTTTCTGCCGCAGCGATGGCAGCTCTATTGAAACCATGCTTCATGAACTGATGAATCGTAAAGCGGAACAAACGGTGGAATTCTTTTCACATATTTATGGAAAAGCGCCAAATGCCGATGCGATCCGTCTTTTGATGGGCTCACAATTCTGGTACTTCCGCCAGCTGCTGGATCAGCATATGGAGGAAGGCAGAATGCTTACCTGCTTACAGGCAGTCCTTGATTTCACCAACGCTGGCTGGCGGCAGCTATGCGATACCTTGCAATAAATCCGAAAAGTTGACTCGGACGGTCCATCCGTCCGTTTCTTATGGCCATCTGGAACGGCTGAAGGACCACAGCGTCTATGCGCTGTCCAGCGGCGAGCGACAGCTCATCTCCATTCTCTCGGCGTGGGCAATGGACAC
>ERZ780208.2640-NODE-2640-length-12003-cov-4.008035_pt1 | contig 12003 bp, 4 predicted proteins | sample MGYA00511167_ERZ780208 | MGnify/ENA primary metagenome ERZ780208 (study PRJEB29588, sample SAMEA2159202) | human gut metagenome | biome: human gut; feature: human-associated habitat; material: faeces | place: Denmark | collected 2008/2010 ... | reverse complement strand
CATCCGATACACGGGCCGAGGCAACCTCTACCCTGTCTACCTTTAAATCTTCCAATAGCAATCGAGCAATCATCAATTTTTCATGGGGTACAAAAGATACTCCGCTGGTTTGTTCACCATCGCGGAGTGTTGTGTCCATGATTTCTATTTTGACGCTTTTTCCCATGCTTCTATCTTGTCTTTGTTGGTCAGCAAAAAGTCGATATCATCCAACCCGTTCATCAAACAATGTTTCTTATATGCATTGATTTCAAAATGTTCGCTTTTACCTGTAGCCTTGTTGGTTATAGTCTGTTCAGGCAAATTTACTTCCACCTCTATTTTTGGATCTGCATGAATTGAATCAAAAAGTTCCTTCAAGAATCCTTCACTCACCACCACCGGAAGTACAAAATTATTTAATTCATTATTCTTATGAATATCAGCAAAGAAGCTGGACACAACTACCCGGAAACCATATCCGGCGATAGCCCATGCAGCATGTTCACGGCTGGAACCAGAACCGAAATTCTTTCCCGCCACAAGGATTTGTCCACCGTAAGTAGGATTATTCAATACAAAATCCTTGTTAAGAGAACCATCTGGATTGTAACGCCAGTCACGGAACAGATTATCACCAAAGAATTTCTCTTCACGAGTTGTCGCCTTTAAGAAACGGGCCGGAATAATTTGGTCTGTGTCCACATTCTCTAAAGGAAGGGGTACGCAAGTGCTTGTTATGATATTGAATTTCTGTTTCATTGTCTTCGCATTTTTAAATTAGTTCTCTAGGATCTGTTATTACACCGGTCACTGCCGCAGCAGCAGCTACCAGCGGACTGGCAAGCAAAGTGCGTGCACCGGGTCCCTGACGCCCTTCAAAGTTACGGTTACTGGTAGATACGGAATATTTTCCGGCAGGAATCTTATCGTCATTCATCGCCAGACAAGCGGAACATCCCGGTTGACGAAGGACGAAGCCGGCCTCGGCCAAAACCTTGTCGATCCCCTCGGCACGAATCTCCCGCTCTACCTGCCAACTGCCGGGAACCAGCCAAACCGTTACATCATCCGCTTTCTTCTTTCCTTTCACCAAAGAGGCGAAAGCACGGAAATCCTCGATACGGCCATTCGTACAGCTACCTAAAAAGACATAATCCACTTTCTTACCCAACATAGACTCGCCTGCCTTGAAGCCCATATAATCCAAAGACTTCTTATAAGAAATACGGCCTGCCTCGGGCACGCTTTCTAAGGAGGGGATATCTTTGCTGATACTCATACCCATGCCCGGGTTCGTACCGTACGTAACCATCGGGTCGATATCCTCGGCGTGAAAAACGATCTCCTTATCGAACTTAGCGTCCGGATCACTATATAGCTGACGCCACTCGCTCACCTTCCGCTCCCATTCCTCGCCTCTTGGGGCAAACTCACGGTCTTTCAAATAATCGAAAGTAACATCATCCGGAGCGATCATACCGCCACGGGCACCCATCTCGATAGAAAGGTTACAGATCGTCAGACGTTCCTCCATGGTCGTATTACGAATCGCCTCGCCAGCGTACTCTACGAAATAGCCCGTAGCACCGCTGGTACTCATCTTACTAATAATGTATAAAGCAAAGTCCTTCGCCGTAACGCCCGGTTTGCGTACACCATCGATCGTGATACGCATCGTTTTCGGCTTACGCTGCATGATACATTGGGTAGCCAAGGTCATCTCCACCTCGCTCGTACCGATACCGAAGGCGATAGCGCCCATGGCACCGTGCGTAGAAGTATGGGAGTCGCCACAAACGATCGTCATACCCGGCTGCGTCAAGCCTGTCTCCGGACCTACCACATGGATGATACCATTCTTCGGATGTTGAAGACCGTAATACGTCAAGCCGAAATACTTCGCGTTCTCTTCCAAGGTATCCACTTGATTCTTGGATATAGGGTCCTCGATAGGCTTATCTTGGTTCAATGTCGGGATATTGTGGTCCGGCATACAAGTGATTTGCGCAGGACGGAAGGGCTTCAATCCACGTACACGTAATCCGGCGAAAGCCTGCGGGCTAGTCACCTCATGACAATACAGACGGTCGATATACAATTGTATGGTTCCGTCGGGCAACGTGTCCACCACGTGTTTGTCCCAGATTTTCTCAAATAATGTCTTGCTCATTGTCTTGTCTATTTTTAGTCTACTATAAACTTATTGATGGCGTCCACGAAAGCCTCCACGGAAGCAGCGATAATATCGGTATTCGCAGAGAACCCATAATAGGTAGCCCCGTTATACTCTACCTGCATATGCACCTTGCCCGTATCATCGCTACCTTTATTAATGGCTTGGATCAAGAATTCCTGAATCGTCATGTCACTATTACTAATGGCTTTTTTCACCGCCTTGATACCCGCGTCAACCGGACCGTTACCAGCTGCGGCCTCATATCTTCTTACTCCCGACAAATTTAAACAAATACTTGCGACTGATTGTACTCCAACACCACTAGTTACCTGTAAATATTCCAATTTAATACGGTGGGTGGCCGTACGATCCTTCCCGACCAACATCAAAACATCATCATCATTAATATCTTTCTTACGATCGGCCAGTTTCAAGAACTCATCGTACACCTTGTCCAATTTCTCCTGCTCCAGATCCACACCTAAAACATGCAGGCGATGCTTCAACGCCGCACGACCGCTACGAGCAGTCAATACGATCGCATTATCATCAATACCCACATCCTTCGGATCGATGATCTCGTAGGTTTGCGCATTCTTCAAAACGCCATCTTGATGGATACCGGAGGAGTGAGCGAACGCATTACGTCCGACAATAGCCTTATTCGGTTGTACCGGCATATTCATCAAGCTAGAAACCATACGGCTCGTACTATAGATCTTATTCGTCGTGATATTGGTGATGATATCACGTTCTTTATGGCTCTTGAAAACCATGGCGACTTCTTCCAATGACGTGTTACCCGCACGCTCACCGATGCCGTTTATGGTTACCTCCACCTGACGGGCTCCGTTCAACACGCCTTGTACGGTATTCGCGGTAGCCATGCCCAAGTCATTATGGCAATGGGTGGACAAGATCGCGTTATGTACGCCATCCACATGTTCCATCAGATACTTAATCTTCGCCCCGTACTCATCCGGCAAGCAATATCCTGTCGTATCCGGGATATTCACTACGGTAGCCCCGGCCTTGATCACGGCCTCCACGACACGGGCTAGATATTCATTATCCGTACGCCCGGCATCCTCACAGTAGAATTCTACGTCCTCCACGTACTTTTTAGCGTATTTCGTGGCGGCGATCGCACGCTCTATAATCTCCTCTCTCGTGGAGTTAAACTTGTATTTGATATGAGAATCAGAAGTACCGATACCCGTATGAATACGTCCTCGCTTAGCGAATTTCAACGCCTCAGCTGCCACGTCGATATCTTTCTCCACCGCACGGGTCAAGGCACAGATGGTCGGCCAAGTCACGGCCTTTGAGATCTCAACCACACTCTTAAAATCCCCAGGACTGGAGACAGGGAAACCAGCCTCGATCACATCAACACCTAGCTGTTCCAACGCCTTAGCTACTTGAATCTTTTCCACTGTATTCAACTGGCATCCCGGAACCTGTTCACCATCACGTAAGGTGGTGTCGAAAATAAATAATCTGTCTGACATAATCTTATATTCTTAATTTACTAATATCCTATACTAACTAAAAAAGCCTCTCTCACAAGGAAGTGAGAAAGGCTCTTTCATATATCGTAATGCTCGCAAAGCATACAGTCTCACTTCCTATCCCGTTCCCAGAGTAGAATAATGTTTAGAGAAATAATGAGACTATTTTGCAAGTTGCGTGTCATTGTTCTTGTCTTTATTGTTTTTGTTTCAACGTTGCAAAGATACGGCCTTTTTCGAGACCAGCAAATATAATCCGAAGTTTTTTACTTATTATTTATTATAAACCGTAAGCCAAACGATCGTATACCTTACGAAATAACACTACCCATCGTAAGGTTGTTACGATGGGCAGTATAAGGTGTTTACAATGCCCATCATAAGCACCTTACGATGGGCAGTGGCAGAATCAGCGAACCACGACTTTCCGTACAAACGAATCGCCGAAGGCCTCGCAGCGGACGAAGTAGACTCCGGCATGCCCTACCGGGATCTCAGCCTTGCCAAGAATCGAACCTTCGTAAAGAACGATGCCGGACACATCGACTACCTTCAAGGCTACCTGCTGAGGCATATTCACGAAGATAGATTGATTGGCTGTATACAGGCTCATGCCTTCCTCGATGGACTCGATGCCGGTTGGCGTATCCGGTTGGTCCGGCTTGTCTGGATTCTCCGGATCTACGGGGTCTACAGGAGGAGTAACCGGATCCAAGAAAGTAGCGGAAACAACCTTCACCTCTATCTTGCTACTAACCGGCTTGTAATTCGGATCGGTCGGCGTAAAGGTAACCTCTTGCTGACCGGTGGCCGTAGGCGCTGTTTCCGGCTTGCTCCAAGCGAATGTTCCGGCTACGATACCGGGATTTCCACCTTGTAGAATTGATTCGGCCAGTGTATGACCGAGCAAGATATCGGAAGCATCCGGCCACTTCGTAATCGCAGGTTCGGCTTGTTCTATCGCATAGGGGAATACTTCAGTATATTCTTTATACTTCGCATCAGCTGAACGATAAACACGTACATAATACTTATCGACATTCTTCAAGACAGCCGGTTGCGTACAGGCCTCGTCAAAGAAGAACGTGATCTGGCAAGCCTCGTTGCCCGTACCTGTCACGGATACGAGTTGAGCCGCACCGTTATATACGGAGGAGGTTTGAGCTAACTTGAACTCTAGTTTATCCTTGCCGACAAATTCAGGAGTAACCCCCGTAGAGCCTTCCGCTACCACATATTCCCGAGGGTTCTTCTTTGCGTCAACAGGGTTAGACTCAATATCAGACCAATGAGAGAACTTAGCGCCTTCCGCAGGCACAGCTTCCAGCGTCACCGTTATACCGGCGGGGATAGAAACCTTACCATCCGTTGCGTCGTATGGCATACCGCCATTAGTGACACGTACGTAGCCCATCGGTGATACCGGTTCCCCTCCCGCACGTAGGATAGACTCACCAAAGGATAAGTTTACCGGATCTTTCGTAGAATGATAGTAAACCGTGCCTTCGTAATTCTTTTTAGCCGCATCGCTGTTAGGCTCAATCACGTATTTTGTCACGCCATTGGTAGTTGTGCTTGTGATGTCCACCTCTGCCGGGCGAGTCTTCGGATTACCTCCGTTCGTAGGCGCTTCCGTTACCGAGACCTTGGACTTATGGATCACTAAGCCATCCTTATACTCCCCTTTGAACTCATTATACAAACCATCCTCTTCGCGATGCAACAAGACCGTATAATTGTCCGCATCGATTGCCTTAGCAGTCTTCTCACCCTTAGTGTTCTTATATAAGACCTCAAAAGAGAAACCAGCGTAAGTCTGCGAAGCGAAAGGCACGAAGTTGCGGGATACGCCACTGTAGTAGTATTCTTGATACGGCCAAAGGATGTATGTCTTCTCGATATTTACCCGAGGATCGAATACAGCTGTCACCGTCAGGTCGCCGGTTACGGTCAAGACATCATTTTGAGATATTTCCTTACCGTTCGCCAAGATGGTAAGCAGTCTCGCTCCGTTCTGTCCCTCGGCACTCGCTATACGAACCTCCGTACCATAAGGTTGTTCTCCGGATGGCTCCAACGTGATCGTACCGGAAGCGGTCTGAGTCGGGTTGCTGCTTACGGCAGAGGCCTTCACCATGTATTTCTTCGCACCGAAAGCAGCTTTTGCCGTAACATCGCCTGTCACGGTCCACAGGTCGTTCGTAGGGCCGGTCACGCCCGATAAGGTGACACTGCCATCCAAGCTATACCCGGCATCCGGAAGCGCAACCGCACGTAGCTTCGTACCAACAGGAACGGAAGAACCGTAAGCGATCAAACTGCCGTCTTCCTTATATAATAAGATAGAGCCGTTCGCCACATCTTTATCGATGGAGACAAGTGCCCCCTCTTTTGGCTTGAATGCGGCATTGACCTCCAAATCCGCTGTAAGCGTCACCTTGTTACCCTCTAGAGGCTTCTTGTTTATAGTCAATGATTCCAACTGGGAGTTCACGTCCGGTGTAGCCACGATTTGCAAGATCGTACCTTGTCGCAAGAAAGCTCCAGACGCAACCTTCGCACCTTCGGCCGTAACCGAGAGACTGCCGTTGCCTACATGATTGATCGTTACCGCACGCATGATCGGGGAGAAGTTCGCCGTATAGGTCTTATTATTATCCGCCTTAACAAAGATGGAATCATTCGCCGGCAAGGTCTCGCTCGCGCCCGTTACCGACCAACTCTCGAACTTATAATTGGGCAGAGACAGGGCTACCAAGGAGATCTCTTGACCCTTCACGTACACGTCATCCTCGGTCTTGCCCAATACGTTTACGGTACCTCCTGTTGTCCCTGTAGCGGTGACTAGATACGTAGGGGTTACCTCAACCTCCACAGACACCTCCGCTGTATTGTAATAAGAGGAGTTATCCGGATAGAAAGTGACGGAACAGCTTTGCTTCCCGGCCGGCATCACCGCATTCCCGTTCGTCCAAACGAAGGTACCGGCAATCGTATATCCATCTTCATCCTTTACGCTACCACCGGACAGTAAAGAAGTTGAAAGCAATTGCCCCTCCTTGATACCTGTCGTTTGCGGCTTCGTGATTTTACTTGCGTCAATAGCGATCTTGCTCGTCAGACTCATGACATAGACCTCCTCGAACTCAGCGTAGTCAGTGTCACCCGCATAGGATAGCTTGACATACAGGATACCCTCTTCCTTGCGGTCATTGTCGGTAGCCGCTATTTTACAAGAATCATCCTTAAAATAAGCGACCGTAAGCGTCTTATCCTCCGGGATGGTCGTATAGCTCAATCCTGCGGCTATAGCCGGGTTGACCACTTGCTCTTGGCCCGATACGTTCACCACCAGATGGGCTCTTTCCTTATACGCTGTAAGGGTCGCTCCACTCAAGTCCTTCACCGACTGCCCATTGGAGGCCTTGTTAGACAAGAGTCCGTTTTTCGCCGTGAACTTTCCTCCCTCAAAAGAGGCCGCCAGCACTACCGGGATACGGAGCACAGGGCCTTCCGGGGCTTTCATATCCTTGTTTCCTGCACTGTATACCACGCAACGGAAGCTGCCGTCACTTTGCTTACTCCACGTAAGAGCATGATCATTTGCCAACTCGCCGAGGATCGGGGTTCCATCTAGCAAGATACCCTCGGACAAGGTGAAATCCACCTGGAAGGAAGAAAAACTAAAGGAATTGCCGGATACCTCCAGCGTGAGCGTATCCTTACTGCCAGCGGCGTTCAGGTTCGTCTTCGCCAATTTCCACTGGGCGGCAGTAGCCGTTCCCGCCGATAACAGCAGGGAGAGGGCTACGAATAATTGTTTTATATGATTCACTTTCATAATTTACTTACAGATAAAGATGTTAGTATTACTTGCCTTCACACCATGGCCTGTCTTTGCCGTCAAGCGGTAATAGTAAACGCCCGCCGGTAAGGTAAGAGCCGCCGAATATTGGTTATCGCCCACTTCGCCGGGCAGACCGTTCAATACCACGGCCAAAGCGCCATTCGCAGAGAATACGTGGATCGTCACGGATTTGGCCGCCTCCGTCAACTGATAACGGAAGGTCGTGCTGCCACGGAACGGGTTCGGATAATTGGACACGGCTGCCAATTGGCTGATCGCCTCGATCGGGGCGTTGGAAGTCACGATCGCATCGCCACCAGACCTCAAGCTGTTGGCCTTCGCATCGGAGAAGGAGGCTCCTACCAAGGTAACGCCCGCCGGCATACGCAGGATACGGCTCTTGCCCGAAGGAATCGTGCGGCCATCCAAGCTATAACCGATCACCCGCAAGGTATCCCCGTTCAAGCTGGAAGCCTGCAGGAACTTAGCAGCGTCGCCCAGTAACGGGATCTCGTCGATGACTCCCACCAACTCCAGATAGATACCGGCTACCGGTACTTGGCTATTCATCGTCAAGAAGTTGTCAGCGTCGAGCTCCATTTGTACGGGAACCTCGGACTCAGAACGCAGTGCACCGGCCTTGGTAACCGGCTTGCCGTGGATGAGGTTGACGATACCAATTACGTCAGCGATCTCTACATTATTATTATAGTTCACATCCGCCTCGGCAAAACCGAAGTTGGGGATCATGTTATCCTTGTCCTCCAAGATGTAGCTTACCGTAGCGGTCACGTCTTGCACGTTCACGGACTTGTCGAGGTTCGCGTCGCCGTCGCAGGTGTAGACGGTCGTTACATATCTTATTCTCCAGCCCGGGAATAAAGGATTCGTCACGGAAACCACCACTAGGTCATTCGGCATCAATTCCTCCGCTATCGTATATTGGTTATCCTTGAAATCTATCGTATCGTTATTCACGGCCCAGATATAATCTGAGACAGTACCCGCTACCGTGGCTTGAGCCGACAGGTCGATCTTCTCACCATAAAGGCTGAAACCACCTAGACGAGCCTTGCCTACCGCAAGCAACACATCACCTTCAGCGGATTCCAACTGTCTCGGGTTCTGTACGCCGCTGAACTCCAGAGCCGATCCGGAGGTATGCAATGCCTTCAAAGCCGGGAACCTATCCAAATCAATCGAGGTAGTAGTCTTGGGAACACCATATGTCTGCAATAAGGCGGCGATCTCCGGGCAAGTCTCCTCTATCGGCTTTATCTCCGTCCAGCTCAAGAACAACCCCCTCAAATTCTTATTATTGGAAACATCGCAAGCCTTCAAGCCGGTATTGGATACATCCAGATACTCCAACGCGGGATACATGGAGACGATCAAGGTAGAAAGCGGCGTATTGCCGGCAAGCATCAAGGAGCTCAATACCGTGCTATTCTTCGGCAAGGTTAGTTTCTCTACCCGGTTGCCGTAAAGCGATAGCTCTTGCAGCTTATCCAAGGCGGACAGATCTACTTCCTTCGTGAAGCTATTGCCCATCTGATACATATATAATTTCACTAAACGTCGAGGGTTCTCGTCGTTCCAGATCACTTGCGCATACTGTGAGTTCTCGTTCGTCTGCCATGCGCCGCTGCTCCACCACTCGCTCAGCTCCTTGTTGTTGGAAGCGTCTACGATACGTGCCAAGGTAGCCACATCGCTCTCGGCGAATACTTGGGGGACGGTGGTTTCCACATGGATGCGTGAGGTCTCGATCTGCCAGCCGTCACGTACATTGATCTCCGTGATTCTACAGAACTTCGGGTTCATCAGCTTACAATAGTAGTCTCCATACTTTTCCTCCTTGCTGTCCAGCACGAATACGCCCGGACGGTTTGGTACCGGCTTCAATGCCTCTTTCTCCTCTATCCCATATTTGGCGTTTACCCATAGGAATACGGTCTCTATGCCATCGATCACAGCCTCCGAGGAGAGGTCGATCGTATCGCCGTTCTCGAACCATTCTATACTCTCCGGATGCGAGGGGGAAGTAAGCGTTATGTGCCCCCAACCGTTATAATTTATCTGCCGATAATTCTTTACCGTAGAATATCTCAAAAGAGATCCATCCGCATTCAAGTTACTCAAGTTCGGGTACTGAGCCAGATCGAGACTCTTCACATATCCCGGCAATCCCAACGACTCCAGATTCTTTCCCACATGCGCGGAAGGAAGCTCATACTCCGTATCTTGCAAATATAGATGACGGATAAACGCCGGTAGGTTCTTTATCAGATCGGCGAACTGCTTCGTATGCGGCAAGGCCAAATAGGTCAAGCTCGTAGCCTTATCGAAACCTTGTACCTTTAAGTCTGGGCAATACTCGATGGTCAGCCTATTTAATCGCTTAAAGGAAGAGATATCCAACGAAGTCAAAGATAAATGCTCTAGGTAAAGCTCCGTCAACTTCGAGCAACCAGTCAAGTTCAGTCTCGCCAACCTCGTTTTTTGGTAAGATCCCTCGCCCCTGTATCGCGTGCCAAATCCGAAATATTGCAGTTCCGGACATTTAGATAGGTCAAGAGACTCCAGATTCTTACTATATACATGCAGGTGCTCCAGCTTCGTATTCTTCGATAGATCCAGCTTCTCTATATTCATGAAACGCTCGCACTCGAGATACTTCAACTCGGTGAAGGCGCTTAGGTCCAGTTGGGAGATCGTATCCTTCGAGTTCCAATCAAACTCAATAGCTAGATGTGTCAACCGACCGACCTCGTCCGTGCTCCAGTCCGTACGAATCACGTCTTGATACGAGTTCCAATTCTCGCGTTCCCAGCCCTTGCTGTCCACGAACTCCTTTAATTGGGTGATATTCGGGTTATCGGCAGCCAACTTCTTCAATCCGGCGATGTCCGCAGGGGAGTAGCTGTCCGAGTTACGGGCTACCTTGATCTGCACCGTATTCATCCTCCAATTTCCGTAATTCGGATTGGTAATCTCGCACATATAATATTCACCCGGCTTCCCGGTAAATACGAAAGCCCCTTCCTTGCCGGATACCGCCAGCATGGTTGCTTCCGTCTGTTCACCAGTAGCCCGATCAATAAGGTACCATTGATATACCGATTTCACGCCACCCACCGAAGCGTAAGCGGATAGATCGATCTCCTCGCCCTTCGCGGCATAAGCGTTATAATCGTCTACCGGTGTACCGGCCATAATCGTGGTGTTACCACCAATCCAGAAATTCTCCGGTAACGGGCTTGGGAGCTTCACCGTAAACCAAGCAAGCGAATCATTACCATACAAACTCAAGCTCCGAAGTTTTGTCAAAGTGGACAAATCCAAGGATTTCAACCGGGTATTCTGCAAGTCCAACTGCTCTAACCCGGACAACGCCGATACATCCATGGAAGTGATCGTACGGGTTCTTCCATCATTAATGAAGAAACTTTTCACCCGGCTCGTGGACTCGGTGTTCCATGTCACGCCCACGTTGTAACCATCGTTCGATCCCCTGTCTTTCAAGTAATCCTTGTTGGAGATGAAGTTCCGCAAGTCCGAGTTCAGCGGATTGGCCTCGGCGATCGCTTTCAAAGCGGCGATATCGTCCTGTGAGTTATTGGCCGGAAAAACGAACGGTGCTTGGCCGCCATATACTATCCTATTGTCGTCCGCATCACAAATATCCACTTGAACCGTTCCGTTCCATTCCTCCGTGGCGTGAGCCATCAACGTGAATTGCGTAGCGGAGAAGGAAGGGATATCTAATACGTATCTGGACTCATTATATGGACTAGTCTCTTTACTTAGGTTCTGCCCGGAAAGAGTCAAGCCTTCAGAAGGACCATACAGATAAATTTTCATCCTAGCGTGTTGCCCCTGCAGGAAACCCGCCTTCGTCACGTTGATCGCAAAAGGGATATCCTCGTTCAGATCGCCGGATGTACGCGACAGACTTTCCATGCGAGGGCTCTTATCTTCCATCAGATATCGCACCTCATGCGTAGAGGAGGCCAAAGGATTCGCAGTCAAGTCTTGCGACGGGTATACGCTTACGGTATACTTCACCGTACACTCCTCCGAGCTGTACATTCTAAAATGAAGATGGGCATCATCTCCATTTTTAGACAAATTCTCATCCGGCACCCAAAAACCGCCATTGTCTAACGCCTGCGCAGGTTCGGACTCTTCCCCGAAACGGAACACTACCCCGTCCGGATTCGCCGTGTTCGCCAATTGCACGCGCATGACCATGCCTTCCGTGAAATGTTCGGCACTAAAATCTATGTACTCAGCAGCTACCGGATTCCATTTACTGATAAAACCATAAGATACAGGATACGGATGAGCGTAAACCCGTACCTCCCCTTCTGCCGGATCCGCCGACCCGACCATACCCCAAGCCAGTCCATGCCCCGGCCATGCGGCGCATAAACATAAGACCATCGCAATGAGCGACAACCTCATACTAATTCCTCGTAAAATTG
>ERZ780208.2625-NODE-2625-length-12053-cov-5.475163_pt1 | contig 12053 bp, 8 predicted proteins | sample MGYA00511167_ERZ780208 | MGnify/ENA primary metagenome ERZ780208 (study PRJEB29588, sample SAMEA2159202) | human gut metagenome | biome: human gut; feature: human-associated habitat; material: faeces | place: Denmark | collected 2008/2010 ... | reverse complement strand
GAAAAAACGATCAAACCGGCAGTCAACGGCAATACGTTAGTGACAACGATCGATGCGACGATCCAGTCGGTGGTAGAGAAGAAAATACAGGAGTTTAATGAGGCCTATACAGATGGTTACAGAGAGGGTGAGGGCGGAGCAACAAGAATCGGCGTGCTCATCATGAAACCGGACAATGGCGATGTCCTTGCAATGGCACAGTATCCAAACTACGATCTGGGCAATCCATGGGATTTATCGGAGTATTATACGCAGGAAGAGATCGATGCAATGGATGATGATGCGAGACTCGAAGCGTTAAATCAGTTGTGGCAGAACATATGTCTGACCTATACTTATGAGCCGGGATCAACGGCAAAACCATTTACGGTTGCAGCCGGGCTTGAGACAGGAACACTGTCGACCAATGATACCTTTTTCTGTGATGGAGCCGAACAGCTCAGCGGATTTACCGTAAAATGTGTTGCCTATAGAAAAGGTGGACACGGAATGCAGACTTTGGAACAGACATTGATGAATTCCTGTAATGATGCCCTGATGCAGATGTCCTACCGGATCGGGGCAGAGAATTTCACGGAGTACCAGCAGATTTTTGGATTTGGACAGAAAACGAACATTGATCTTCCGGGAGAATCGAGAACAGATTCCCTGATTTACACATTGGATACAACATCACAGCTGAGTCTTGCAACCAATGCTTTCGGACAGAACTTTAATACCACGATGATCCAGCTTGGAACTGCTTTCTGTTCCCTGGTCAATGGCGGTAAGTTATATCAGCCGAGAGTGGTAAGCAAGATCACGGATCAGAATGGAAATACGATTCAGGATATTTCTCCGACGTTGCTGCGTGAAACTGTATCTAAGACAACAAGTGATACATTAAAACAATACATGTACTCAACCGTGACATCCGGTACCGGAAATACGGCAAAAGTAGACGGTTACTCCATGGGAGGTAAAACCGGAACGGCACAGAAAGTGCCGCGTGATGGTGTGAACTATCTGGTTTCTTTTATCGGTTTTGCACCGGTGGACGATCCTCAGTTAATGATCTACTGTTTTGTGGATGAGCCGAACTCGCAGGATCAGCCACACAGCACATTTGCACAGAATATTGTGAGGGAGATTTTAGAAGAAGTACTTCCTTATATGAATATTTATCCGGATGAGGAGACGACCGGCTTACATTCCGGATGGGATATTACCGGAACAGATACAGGCGCAGCCGCTGTGACAGACCGTGTGACAGGAAATATTCCGGAGGAAGAACCGGAAGGAACAGATGATGTGCCGGATACCATGGAAGATATTCCGGGAGCCGAGGAAAACAACGAAGAAAACGCCGAAAATGATGGTGTAAATGCAGAAGAAGCAGGAACAACGTCCGATAACAGTGAATAAAAACATAACCTCATAAAAGTTGGAATAAAATGCAAGGAAGACTTTTATGAGGTTTTTGTTTTATGTATCGGAATAAGACCTTTAACCGCAAAAAGGTAATGATCGTATTCGTGGCAGTTTTTTTTACCATGATGTTTCTGATTGGAAGACTGGTCTATCTGATGATCTTCTGCTCCGAATATTATGGAAATAAAGCGGAGAATCTTCATGAGAGGGAGCGAGATATTAAGGCGGCACGGGGAAAACTTTTAGATGCAAACGGCACAGTGCTTGCCACAAACAAATCTGTATGCACGATCTCCGTGATCCATAACCAGATGGAAGAACCTGAAAAAGTCATTGCTATGCTTGTGAAAGAACTTGGCATTTCGGAAGAGACTGCTAGAAAACGTGTGGAGAAAGTCAGTTCCATCGAGCGAGTGAAAACAAATGTCGCAAAGGAGACCGGGGACGCAATCAGAGCCTATGGACTCTCCGGAGTGAAAGTGGATGAGGATTATAAACGATATTACCCTTATGGGACGCTTGCTTCCAAAGTACTTGGATTTACCGGGGCCGACAATCAGGGCATTTTGGGACTTGAAGTAAAGTATGATGAATATCTTCAGGGAACCAACGGAAAAATCTTAACGTTAACCGATGCGAGGGGAATTGAGATTGAGAATGCCGGGGAGAGCAGATTAGAACCCGTGAACGGTTATGACCTTTGCTTATCATTAGATTACAATATTCAGATGTACTGTGAGCAGGCGGCAAAAAAAGTCTGCACGAAAAAATCGGCGGACAGTGTTTCCGTGATCGTGATGAACCCACAGAACGGTGAACTTATGGCGATGGTGAATTATCCTGAGTTTGACCTGAACGATCCGTTTACACTGGTTGGGGACAACGGGGAAGCTGTGTCAGCGGAAGAAAAACAGAATCTGTTGAATAAAATGTGGCGAAACCAGTGCATCAGTGATACCTATGAGCCGGGTTCCACATTTAAGATTATTACGGCAGCGGCAGCGTTAGAAGAGGGAGTGGTAAAACTGGACGATGCATTTTTCTGCCCGGGCTATAAAATAGTGGAGGACAGAAGAATCCGGTGCGCGAGAACGACAGGGCACGGTGCGGAAACATTTGAGACAGGGATCATGAACTCCTGCAACCCGGTTTTTATGGAACTTGGCGAGCGGTTAGGCGCGGAAAACTTTGCCGGTTACTTTAAGCAGTTCGGGCTGTTATCCAAAACAAATATTGATCTTCCGGGGGAAGCGGGAACAATCATGCATAAGACGGAAAATATTGGACCGGTGGAACTTGCGACAATCTCGTTTGGGCAGTCGTTTCAGATTACCCCCATCCAGCTTGTCACGACGGTATCTTCTATTATTAATGGGGGAACGCGCGTGACACCACATTTTGGCGTAAGCGTGCAGGATGCGGACGGAAATACAGTAAAAACGTTCTCCTATGAAACGCATGAGAATATCTGCACAGCAGAAACTTCGGAAACGATGCGCTATCTGCTGGAGAAAGTGGTGTCAGAGGGAACCGGAAAAAATGCCAAAATTGAGGGCTTTTCCATCGGCGGAAAGACAGCAACCTCACAGACACTTCCAAGAAGCGACCATAAATACATTTCATCGTTTCTCGGATTTGCGCCCGCTGACAATCCGCAGGTGCTTGTGCTTGTTGTTATTAACAATCCGCAGGGGATTTATTACGGCGGAACGATCGCTGCTCCTGTGGCGAAGGAAATATTCGAAAACATTTTGCCTTACCTTGATAAATGAGATGAAATAACGTATACTAGTTAGGCGAATTGAACGTTAGAAAAAATACAAGAGGTGTTTAGTCATGGATTATGAAATAGTGATACCAGTTTTGATTTCTTTTGCAATCAGTGCAATTTTAGGACCGATCGTGATCCCCTTTTTGAAACGGTTAAAGGTGGGGCAGACGGAGCGTAAAGAGTTGGAATCCCATTTGAAGAAAAATGGAACCCCGACTATGGGTGGACTTATGATACTGGCAAGTATTATCATTACCTCCCTGTTTTATGTCAAAGATTATCCGAGAATTATCCCAATCCTTTTTATGACCGTAGGATTCGGTGTGATCGGTTTTCTGGATGATTATCTGAAGGTAGTGCTCCGCAGATCAGACGGACTGCTCCCGTGGCAGAAGATGATCTTACAGTTTATTGTGACAACAGTATTTGCAGTTTACATGGTGCGTTATTCCGGAATTGAACTTACTATGTTGATTCCATTTTCCGGCGGAAAGTACTTAAATATCGGATGGCTTGCGATTCCATTACTTTATTTTGCAGTGATCGGAACCGTAAACGGTGTGAATTTTACCGATGGTGTGGATGGCCTTGTGTCAAGTGTTACCATTATGGTTGCAACCTTTTTCTCCGTTGTGGCAATCGGAACGAATGCAGGGATTGCACCAATCACCTGTGCAGTAGCAGGAGCCTTGCTTGGATTCTTATTATTTAATGTGTATCCGGCAAGTGTTTTCATGGGAGATACCGGTTCCCTGGCACTGGGCGGCTTTGTTGTGGCAACTGCCTATATGCTCCAGATGCCATTATATATCCTGATCGTTGGACTGATTTATCTGGCAGAAGTCATATCTGTTATGGTTCAGGTTACTTATTTTAAATACACTAAGAAAAAAACAGGTGTTGGAAAGCGGATTTTCAGAATGGCTCCGCTCCATCATCATTTTGAGCTTGGTGGATGGTCAGAGACGAGAGTTGTTGCAGTGTTTGCAATCGTGACAGCACTGCTTTGCATGCTTGCATTATTAGGCTTATAAATCGCATTGGAAAATTGCAAAATGACCTGCCCGAACGGAGCAGGAGATTGGAAGGATAAGACGATGAATTTAGAAGGAAAAAGAGTGTTAGTAGTAGGTTCTGGAAAAAGCGGAGTTGCAGCCGCAGAACTGCTCAGAAAAAAAGGAATCACATTTGTACTTTTTGATGGAAATAAAGATTTAGATGTGACAGCATTGATCGAGAAAAATCCGGTATTTGCCGGAGCAGAGATTCTTTTGGGAGAACTTGCACCGGAAGATATGGCGCGCATTGATCTTGTTGTGTTAAGTCCGGGCGTGCCGACAGACCTTCCGATGGTCAATGAACTTCGAAACAGACAGATTCCAATCTGGGGCGAAATTGAACTTGCCTATCATTTTGCAAAAGGAAGAATTATTGCAATTACCGGAACAAACGGAAAAACTACGACAACTTCGCTTGTGGGTGAGATCATGGCGAATTATTTCGATGATGTGAAAGTGGTCGGCAATATTGGAATCCCATACACATCGGTAGCGGCAGACACGACAGAGGATACTGTGACAGTCGCAGAGATCAGCAGCTTCCAGTTAGAGACAACACATGAGTTTGCGCCGGAAGTGACAGCTATTTTAAATATCACACCGGATCATCTGAACCGTCATCATACGATGGAATGTTATATCGAGACAAAAGAGAGCATTACAAAGAATCAGACCGCCGGGGATACCTGTGTGTTGAATTATGAGGATGAAGTGCTGCGCAGGTTTGGCGAGACACTTCAGACAAAAGTTGTATTTTTCAGCAGCAAGCGCAGACTGGAAAAGGGACTTTATCTGGACGGAGAAGATATTTTTTATGCAGACGGCACAACGGACACAAAAGTGATCAATGTAAATGAGCTGAATATTTTAGGAAAACACAATTATGAGAATGTCATGGCGGCAGTCGGAATGTCGGTAAGCTTTGGCGTACCGATGGATAAAATTGTGGAAGTGCTGAAACGTTTCCAGGCAGTCGAGCATAGAATTGAGTATGTGACAGAAAAACGCGGCGTGAAGTTTTACAATGATTCCAAGGGAACAAACCCGGATGCGGCAATCCAGGGGATCCGCGCGATGAACCGTCCGACACTGTTGATCGGTGGAGGTTATGACAAACAGTCTGAATATGATGAGTGGATTGAGAGTTTTGACGGCAAGGTGAAGAAACTCGTGCTGATCGGTCAGACGAAGGAAAAGATTGCGGAATGTGCGAAGAAACATGGCTTTGAGGATGTCATACTCTGTGATACATTTGAGGAGGCAATTGACACCTGTTATGCAAACGCAGTGAGCGGGGATGCGGTATTGCTTTCCCCTGCATGTGCAAGCTGGGGCATGTTCGCAAACTATGAGGAGCGCGGACGCATTTTTAAGGAATACGTGCGCAATCTGGCAGAATAAAAAATGTCAGGCATAATGGCATGACGTGCAGTAAATAAGAAATGAGGAATTGGAATGGCAAGAGGTCAGCAGACGGAAAAGAAAAAAAAGCCAATTAAATATTTCGATTACAGTCTTTTGTTTCTGATTATTTTTCTTTTGTGTTTTGGATTGGTCATGTTGTACAGTACCAGTTCCTATGCAGGTTCCAATAAGTTTGGGGATGCTTCCTATTTTGTAAAAAAACAGTTGTTTGCAACAGGACTGGGGATCGTGGGTATGTATATCGTATCTAAGATCCCATATCGGTTCTGGATGAAGGTGAGTTCCATGGCGTATCTGGCAGCTATCGTGCTCTGTACCGCCGTTATTTTTATTGGTACAGAGGCAAACGGTCAGGCGAGATGGTTAAAAATCGGGCCGTTATCTTTCCAGCCGTCAGAGTTTGCCAAGTTTGCGGTTATTATTTTTCTGGCAACGGTTATTTATAAGACACCACAGAAGATGGGAGAGTTCATGAGCCTTGTCAAGATAATGGCAATTGTGCTTCCAATCGTTGCAGTGGTCGCCTACAATAACTTAAGTACAGCGATCATTATACTTGGAATTGCAGTCTGTATGTTGTTTGTTGCCAGTCCGAAGTATTCCCACTTTGTGTTGATGGCAGCGGCAGTCGGTGTGGTAGGTGTTGTTTTCATCAGTTTTGAGGCATACCGGATGGATCGTATCAAGATCTGGCTGAATCCGGAAGCCTACGAGAAGGGTTATCAGACCTTACAGGGACTGTATGCGATCGGTTCCGGCGGTTTATTTGGAAAAGGGCTTGGCGAGAGTATGCAGAAGCTGGGATTTATTCCTGAGGCGCAGAATGATATGATTTTCTCTGTTATCTGTGAGGAACTTGGACTTTTTGGCGCGGTGTGCGTGATCTTATTGTTTCTGCTGATGATCTGGAGATTTATGATCATTGCCAATAATGCGTCAGACCTTTATGGGGCGCTGGTCGTGGTTGGTATTATGGCGCATTTGTCCATCCAGGTTATTTTAAATATTGCGGTTGTGACCAATACGATCCCGAATACCGGTATTTCACTGCCGTTTATCAGTTATGGAGGTACTTCGGTTTTATTCCTGCTTGCAGAGATGGGGCTTGCGCTTTCCGTGGCAAAGGGAATTAAATTTGAGGTTAATTAAATATGATAAAAGAAGAGAGAAGAAGAAAAAAGCGCAGAAAGATAGGATTGTACATCCTGTTGATATTGATTCTGCTTATCGCAGCGGGCGTTTTCATTGTCATGAATGTTTTTACCGTGGAAAACGTTGTCGTGGAGGGAAATGAACTGTACAGCTCCACACAGATTGAAAACATGGTGCTGAATGATGAATATTCCTGGAATTCCCTGTATGTAGATCTGAAATACAGATTTGTGGATATCGGGGAAGTTCCGTTTGTAGATACGATGGAGGTTTCACTGGACAATCCCCATACCGTACATATTAAAGTTTACGAAAAAGGAATGCTCGGCTATCTTTATATTAATTCCATTGGTCAGAATGCTTATTTTGACAAAGATGGATTTGTAGTCGAGACATCTACGGAAGTGATTGACGGTGTGCCAAAGATCACAGGAATCTCCTGTGAGGAAGTGGTACTTTATGAGAAACTGCAATTAGAGAACAGTGATATTTTGCGGGATTTACTGAACCTGACACAGACTTTGAAAAAATATAATCTGCTCCCGGATGAGATCCAGTATGACAGTAACATGGAGCCGGTGCTTTACTATGGAACAATTCAGGTGAAAATTGGTTCTGAGGACAACCTGTCGCAGAAAGTTGTGAGGTTATCCATTATTTTGCCACAGCTTGACGGACTTAGCGGCACACTCCATTTAGAGACATGGACACCGGAGACCACCGACATTATCTGGGACAGGGCAGAAGAACAATCGGAAACAGAAGAGGAGACGACAGAAGAGCCTTCTGAGGAGCCGTCGGCAGATACACCAGCGGAAGAACAACCTGCACAGGATGTGCCGGCAGAGAATACACCGGCCGAAGAGCAGCAGCCAGCCGAAAATGCACCGGCGGAGGATATGCCGCCAGTGGAACAATAAAAACCGTAAAAAAACTTGATTTTTTTTGAAAAAGCGGTTGATTTGTTGTAGGAAAAATTATATTATAGATTATAAGAGTTAAAAAACGCAAAATATAGTATGATTTTGAGAGTAGATAACTAAACAAAGTAGAAATAAGTTTGTCTGGTTATCATATTTGACATAAATATAGGGAGATATGAAGGAGGAACTACCTTGCTGGAAATTAGAACAACAGAAGCAGATGCCAGTGCAAAAATTATCGTGATCGGAGTTGGAGGAGCTGGCAATAATGCTGTAAATAGAATGATCGATGAAAATATTGGTGGTGTTGAGTTTGTTGGTATCAACACAGATAAGCAGGCATTACAGTTATGTAAGGCACCGACATTGATCCAGATCGGCGAGAAGCTTACCAAAGGGCTTGGTGCAGGAGCACAGCCTGAGGTTGGACAGAAAGCAGCGGAAGAGAGTGCAGAGGAATTATCGGCTGCAGTGAAAGGTGCAGACATGGTTTTCGTTACCTGTGGTATGGGTGGCGGAACCGGTACAGGTGCAGCACCAGTCGTTGCCAAGATCGCAAAAGAGCAGGGAATCTTAACCGTAGGTGTTGTTACAAAACCTTTCAAATTCGAAGCAAAACAGCGTATGTTGAACGCAACCGGTGGTATTGAACGTTTAAAAGAGAGCGTAGATACACTGATTGTCATTCCAAATGATAAATTATTAGAGATCGTAGACAGACGTACTACAATGCCGGATGCATTGAAGAAGGCAGATGAAGTATTACAGCAGGCAGTACAGGGAATCACAGACCTTATCAATTTACCTGCACTCATTAACCTTGACTTTGCGGATGTTTCCACCGTTATGAAGGACAAGGGACTTGCACATATCGGTATTGGTTCTGCCAAGGGAGACGACAAGGCGATCGAAGCTGTAAAACTTGCAGTTGCCAGCCCATTGCTTGAGACAACTATTAACGGTGCAACACACGTTATTATTAATATTTCCGGAGATATCTCCTTGATGGATGCAAATGATGCAGCAAGCTATGTACAGGATCTTGCAGGAGATGATGCCAATATTATCTTCGGTGCGAAGTTTGATGAGTCTATGACAGATGAGGCAACCATTACGGTTATTGCAACAGGACTTGAGACTGCCGGTGCAAACGCAGCAAGCAAAATTGTTCCTAAGATGCAGTATCAGAACATGGGAACTGTTCCAAGACCAACAGCACCTGTAACACCAAGACCAGCAGCACAGGCTGGTTATACAACTCCGGTACAGCCAAACCCGGCACCAACTTTCTCTGGTATTCAGAAACCACGCCAGCCAGAAAGCTCTGTACAGCAGATGGATATCAAGATTCCGGATTTCCTTAAGAATTCCAGAAGATAATTACATAAGAAGATGACAGGATCGTTACATGAAGATCATAAGGTTTTCGTGTAACGGTCTTTTTTTGTCAGAAAAACTGGATGAACTTCTGAAAGTAGAGGGAGTGTTTTGACAAAAAAGATGGTTCTAAAAAAATATAATGTGACTATGGAGAAGGAAAAGGAGGGAGTGGTTCCAAATATATATTTTTTATGCAGATGTCTATCTGTTACAGAATCTGTGGATGGATTTTATTGCGCTTGCGGGCGCAAATTGTCTTTTGCGGCGCAGGGTAAAGGGAAGAAGACTGTGGTTTATCGCATTTCTGTCATCTGTGGGAAGTCTGATCATTACACTGACTGTCACAGAGCCTTTCTGCAGGGCGATCCTGATTCACTTCCTGCTCAATACAGGAATGGTTGTTCTGTGTTTTGGAAAAAGTTCGTGGCGTGAGTTTTTAGAAAACTGGGCAGTCATTTATCTGATGGTCATTTTCCTTGGCGGGGTTATGGAATTATTGAGAAGCAGTGCAACAGGAATGACATTTTTCTGGATTCAGGCGGTCATTGCGGCACTGGTTCTGTCGGTTGTTACATGGTATCTGGGACGTAGAAAACAGTTTGGAAATCAGCTTTTTCCAGTGACATTGGTGCATCGGGGGCATGCGATGGAGATTATGGGGTACTGGGACAGTGGAAATCAGTTGAGAGATCCATATAATCATAGACCAGTATGTATTTTAAGTAAAAAAGTGGCCGCAAAGATCTTAAATCCGAAAAAGGACAGGGTACATTTTATCCCTTATTGTTCCCTGGGGCAGAAGGAGGGGCTTTTGCCGGTGACAGAGATCACATGCATAAAAATTCAGAATGGAAGGCACGAAGTCGAGATAAGACCGGCAACGGTTGGAATTGCAAATGAAGGATTATTGGAAGGAAAAGAATATGATATGATTCTTCATGCATCTATGCTGGAGTGTCAGGAAAGAGGAACAAAACATGATCATGAGACTTGTACTGCCAAGATATGAAAAGGTTCATTTTCTGTCCGGGATTTGCAGCCTTTTTTTGCGAAAGGAAGATGAGGTGCACTATATTGGAGGCGCAGAGATTTTGCCGCCACCGTTGGAGGGAGAGCGGGAAGCATACTGTATCCGGATGCTCGATGGTGTGCATGCAGAGCGGGCGAGAAAGGAGCTGATCGAACACAACCTGCGGCTGGTTGTATACATAGCAAAAAAGTTTGATAACACAGGGGTCGGAGTGGAGGATCTTATCTCCATAGGAACGATCGGTCTCATCAAAGGGATCAATACCTTTAATCCGGACAAAAATATTAAATTGGCCACTTACGCATCGCGCTGCATTGAAAATGAGATTTTAATGTATCTGAGGAGAAACAGCAAGACAAAACTGGAGGTGTCCATCGATGAACCGTTAAATGTGGACTGGGATGGAAATGAACTGCTCTTATCGGATATTCTGGGGACGGATGAGGATGTCGTGGGGAAAGACATGGAAACGGATGTAGAGCGGAAACTGTTAAAGACTGCGATCGAAAAGCTGTCCGGAAGGGAACGGATGATCATCGAACTGAGGTTCGGACTGAATACTTCTGACGGGGAGGAGAAGACACAGAAAGAGGTGGCAGATATGCTTGGAATCTCCCAGTCCTATATCTCAAGACTTGAGAAAAAAATTATGGGAAGATTGAAAAAAGAAATTGTACGATTTGAATAACAGGAGTATAATTGTGTTATAAATTAAAGGAGAAGTCGAACTATTTGACAATGGGAACAGACAGTGGACAGATGAGACAACATGCAGCAGATGGCTGCATGGGGATCAGATGAAAACGGACTGGAATTTACAGACAGGGGGAAGGACAGATGCAGATAGAATTTTTGGGTGCAGCGCATGAGGTGACAGGAAGCTGTCATTATGTAACATTCGGGGATAAACATGTACTGGTGGATTGTGGTATGGAGCAGGGACCGGATCTGTATGTGAATCAGGAGATTCCGGTGAATGCAGCAGCGGTGGATTATGTGTTCGTGACACACGCACACATTGATCATTCCGGTCTGCTGCCGCTATTGTATAATCATGGATTCCGGGGACAGATTTTTGCGACAGAGGCAACAACGCAACTCTGTAATATCATGTTAAAAGACAGCGCACATATCCAGATGTTTGAGGCAGAATGGAGAAACCGGAAAGCAAAACGGGCCGGAAAACCGGAAGTGGTACCAATGTACGATATGAATGACGCAATGGGGGTGCTGACACACTTTGTGCCGTGTGAATATAACAGCATTGTGGAGATCTGTGACGGATTAAAGGTACGGTTTGTGGACGCAGGACATCTGCTTGGCTCGTCCAGCATTGAGATGTGGATCAGAGAGGACGATGAAGAAGTCAAAGTTGTATTTTCGGGGGATATCGGAAACGGCAATCGTCCACTGATCAAAGATCCACAGTATATCAAAGACGCGGATTATGTTGTAATGGAGTCCACGTACGGTGACAAAGAGCATGAGACACCGCCGGACTATGCAGTCGCACTTGCAGGGGTATTGAAGGATACCTTTACAAGAGGTGGAAATCTTGTGATCCCTGCATTTTCCGTAGGAAGAACGCAGGAGATGCTTTACTTTATCCGAAGGATCAAGACGGAACATCTGCTGCCGGAGTTTGAGAATTTCCCGGTGTTTGTCGATAGTCCGCTGGCAGTGGAGGCAACTACGATCTTTAATAAGAACGTGGAGGACTGTTTCAGCGAGGAAGCGTTGGATCTTGTGCATCAGGGAATTAACCCAATCGGTTTTCCGGGACTGCGCATGGCAATCACGAGTGATGAATCCAAGATGATCAATTTCGACGAGCAGCCGAAAGTTATTATTTCCGCATCCGGTATGTGTGAGGCAGGACGTATCCGCCACCATTTAAAACACAA
>ERZ780208.2624-NODE-2624-length-12057-cov-19.600317_pt1 | contig 12057 bp, 9 predicted proteins | sample MGYA00511167_ERZ780208 | MGnify/ENA primary metagenome ERZ780208 (study PRJEB29588, sample SAMEA2159202) | human gut metagenome | biome: human gut; feature: human-associated habitat; material: faeces | place: Denmark | collected 2008/2010 ... | reverse complement strand
TAAGAAAAATATGTATGTGGCCACGGTTGTCGTACTGGTCAGCGTTCTTATGGGCGTCCTGCCTTTTGTGCTGGCCTATCAGGTCATTTCGCCATTGGTTATGGGCGATTCTGTTGAGACAGAATTTGTTTTATTGCGTGTTATAGGGGTTTTGATCTGTCTTGTTTTGCAGGCGGTTTTATATGGATGGGGATTATCAATTTCTCATAAAGCAGCATATAACACATTGTTCCGGCTGCGGGTATCTCTGCAAGAGAAGTTTGAGAAACTTCCCCTTGGCATTGTGGAGGAAAAAGGGACAGGGACAATCAAAAAGCTGTTTGTCGATGATGTGGACAGCTTGGAATTGCTCCTTGCTCATTCAGTCCCGGAGGGTATCGCAAATTTGCTGATCCCGCTGGTGATTTATGTTGCTATGTTTTGTGCGGACTGGAAACTGGCTCTTATGTCTTTGGCCTCTATCCCGATCAGCCTGCTCTCCATGGTCATTATGTACTCTGTTGGAATGAAGCGCATGGGTCCCTACTATCAGTCTGCACAGAAAATGAACAACACGATCATTGAGTACATCAATGGTATGGAGGTTGTCAAGGTTTTCAACCGGGAGAGTGAATCTTACGAGAACTTCCGCAAGGATGTAACGGACTATCGGGATTATACCTTGGCATGGTATAAGGCCGCCTGGCCCTGGATGGCGATATACGGAAGTCTGCTGCCCTGCACTGTTATTCTGACTTTGCCTCTTGGGGCATGGTTTGTTCTCTGTGGCATAAGCACTTTACCTGATTTGATTTTAGTCCTCTGCCTTTCCCTCAGCATTGGGATTCCTCTCCTGAAAGCACTGGGCTTTATGGAGACGATTCCGAATCTGAATTATAAGATCACGGCACTTGAACAGATGTTAAATGCGGCACCGCTGCAAGCTGCTGAGGATGATTTCCACGGACAGGATTTTAACATTTCTTACGATCATGTTTCCTTTGCGTATCAAACGACACAGCCTGGCCCAGATGGGAAACCGATAATAGCGGAAAACGAAGTCCTCCACGATATTACCCTTGTGGCAAAAGCAGGACAAAAAACTGCCCTGGTTGGTGAATCCGGTTCTGGCAAGAGCACCCTTGCAAAACTGTTGATCCACTACTATGACCCGCAGAAAGGGAGCATTTCCATTGGCGGGCAGAAACTTTGTGATATGAGCCTGGAGGCATTGAACAGCCGCATTTCCTATGTGGCTCAGGATCAGTACCTGTTTAACACCTCCCTGCTGGAAAATATCCGTCTTGGACGTTTGGATGCTACCGATGAGGAAGTAATGGAGGCGGCGAAGAAAGCCCAGTGTATGGAGTTTCTGGAAAAGCTGCCGCAAGGTATTCACTCCATGGCGGGCGATGCGGGGAAAATGCTTTCCGGGGGGCAGCGCCAGCGAATTTCCCTGGCGCGAGCAATATTGAAGGATGCCCCGATTGTAGTGCTTGACGAGGCCACGGCCTATGCTGATCCAGAAAATGAGGAAAAAATGGAGGCTGCTATTGCGGAGCTGGTGAAGGGAAAAACCTTGGTAGTTATCGCTCACAAACTTCCCGCTATAATGAACGCAGATCAAATATGCGTTATGGATCACGGAAAGATGGTGGCAACCGGAAAACATCAGGAGCTGATTCAAGCTTGCCCAGAATACCAAAAGTTGTGGAAAGCGGCTCAGGACAGCGCCGAGTGGAAAGTATCTACTGCAAAGGAGGGAAGATAAATGTTTGCATTGATTTCAAGAATCCTGAACCTCTCCGGGAGGTATAAAAGCCGTATTCAGGCTGCATTTCTATGTGCATTTGTCGAGTCCATTCTCTCCAAAATGCCGATCTTCATGGCGTTTATTGTCTTTGCCGGGTTTGCTGATAATACGCTGACTGGAAAGACCTGTCTGTTTGTCGGACTTGGATTATTAGCTGTTGTAGTGGTTCAGACAGTGGTTCACTATTTGAGCGACCGTCTGCAAAGTGCCGCTGGATTTATGATCTTTGCTGATAAACGGATGGAGTTGGGAAATCATTTAAGAAAAATGCCGATGGGTTACTTTACATCGGGGAATATTGGCAAAATCAGCTCTGTTCTCAGTACGGATATGGTTTTCATTGAGGAAGTTTCTATGAGTACCATTGGCAACATGATGAGCTATATGCTGTCTACTTTGGTTTTAGCTGTTTTTATGTTCGTACTGGATTGGAGACTTGGGCTGATTGCGGTAATCATTACCTTGCTGGCATCGCTGGTTGCAAAATATATGAATAAGGTTTCCTTCAAGGAGGCTGTCGGGCGTCAAAACCAAAGCGAGAATTTGACGGATGCGGTCTTGTCTTTTGCTGAAGGAATTGGGGTTATCAAAAGTTACAATCTGCTCGGAGAAAAATCTGACGAATTAACGGAAAACTTCAAAAAATCAAGGGATGTCAATACGAAGTTTGAGCAGAAAATGACACCGTGGACCACTGGCTTAAACATTCTCTATGGCGTGGGTATTGCCGCTATCTTCGGTTTATCCGTTTTTTTACATCAGGAAGGCGTACTCTCCCTGGCTTATCTTTTGGGCGTGCTGCTGTTTGTCTTTGATCTCTTTGGGCCTCTGAAAGCTCTTTATGGAGAAGCAACCCGACTGACCGTGATGAATGCCGCATTAGACCGCATTGAAGCTGTTTTGGACGAGCCCGAACTTCCCGATAACGGAAATCAACATATTCTGTCACAGGCACAGCCGGATCAGCCAGAAGTACAATTTAGCGATGTGGCCTTCGCCTATCAGGACAAGGAAGTCCTGCACAACATCAGCTTCTCTATGCAGAAGAATACCATGACCGCACTTGTGGGACCGTCTGGCGGTGGCAAATCCACGATTGCGAACCTTCTGGCGCGGCTGTGGGATGTGAAATCCGGCAAAGTGACAATCCGTGGTACAGATATTCGGGATGTACCTCTCGCCGAACTGATGGAACAGATCAGCATGGTTTTCCAGAGGGTGTACTTGTTCCAGGATACCATTTACAACAATATCAGCATGGGTAAACCGGACGCTACCGAGGAAGAAGTCTATGAGGCTGCAAAAAAAGCCCGCTGCTATGATTTTATCATGGCGCTGCCAGATGGATTCCAGACAGTCATCGGTGAAGGCGGCGCTACTCTGTCCGGCGGCGAAAAGCAAAGAATCTCTATCGCCCGCTGCATTTTGAAGGACGCACCGATTGTCATTCTGGATGAAGCGACTGCAAGTGTTGATACCGATAATGAAAGCTATATCCAGGAGGCAATCAATGAACTGGTAAAGGGTAAAACATTGCTTGTGATTGCACACCGCCTGAATACCATCCGTCAGGCAGATCAGATTTTGGTGATCTCTGATGGACGGATCAGCGAACAGGGAACCCATGACGAGCTTATGGCAAAAGCCGGGATTTATCAGGATTTTGTAAATATCCGTAAAAAGTCCTCCGGCTGGAGCCTTGCATAAAGGAGACAATAGTGAAGATTCATGCGTCCGGAGAGGATTATCTGGAGGCTGTGCTGGTTCTTCAAAAGAATCACGGTGCTGTCCGCTCTATTGATGTTGCACGGCGTGTTGGAGTTTCAAAAGCCAGTGTAAGCTATGCGGTGTCGGCTTTGCGTGAAGGGGGCTTTTTAACGGTAGATAGTGATTACGTTTTGCATTTGACCGAAACAGGCCGGAATGTTGCCGAAAAAATTTATGAGCGGCATCAGTTCTTTACAGAGCAATTTATCGCAGCTGGCGTTGACCCTGAAATTGCAGAGCGAGATGCTTGCCGGATTGAACACGCCATCAGTCAGGACACCTTTGAAAAGATCCGGGATGCACACAAACAGGAAAAATAGGATACTAATGCCCGTCGTTCCAACTGTGCGGACAAGAGCAGCCAGTGGGGAAAATATAAGCCCACTGGCTGCTCTACATGAAAGACAATCATCGGCCCTTTTGTTTTCCCCTGTACATCACTTCAGCTTATCTGCGCTCATGCACAGGTCTATGTACCGTTGCGACTCTTCTTCACCCTTTCCTGCAAAGTAATCAAGAACGCACTTGGCAACGGTCTGCGGCGCTCTATCGTGGAACACGATTCCATCCAGACTGATGTCCATTTCTTCTGAGATCAGCGCAACCGTTTCAAATTTCGGATTGCTCTTGCACTTTTCAATCTCAATGACAGTTCGGGTACACATATTAAGCCGTTCCGCTAATTCGCGCTGCGTGATCTTTTTCTGCTCCCGCTTTTCGCGAAGCTTTTGGGCGAACAGGTCAAGAAAGTTCATTGTAAATCACCTCTACTACATTGTAGAGTGAGCCTCAATTCACTTAAATACACATGAAGCTCACATTGAATGAGCCGCAAATCACATTCAGCGAGTTGGAGGTAATTTTATGATGTCACGGATGAACAGGAGATACTGCTAAGGCCGCTCGCGGTCATGTAAAAAAGCATAAGCACCGATTAGCCGTCCACTTCAAAAAGCACGCGGCTATCCCCCAGACGAGCTGCACTCACGAAAGCGAGTTGCAGCTCTCTTTTTATGCGGTTTGGTTCATCCGTGATTTAGCCCCTCCCGGTACAGTATTCGTTACTCATGTTTTCACTCGCACGCAAGGCGCTCGTTCAGGTCATCATGCCTGTTCGAGCGCCTTTTTACGTTTTCCTGTCGGCTGTCGTTCTCCGCCGGTGTTGGTCTGGTTCACCACCCACCCAACACCGAAACGGAGGACATATTATGTTTAACAGAAAGAGCAGCTATGCGCTGAACAAGAAAGACCCCAACGCTATCGTTTACATGGATGCCAACGAAGCCATCATCCGCCTGACCCGCGAGGACTTTGCCAGCGAGAAAGAATTTCTGAAATGGAAAGCCCTGTCGGACGAGGACTATCACGCCTCCGAAAAGGAAGCTCACGTCTATGCCAATCACACGCTTGCGCTGGATGAGCTATCCGAGGAAGCGGCCTCCATTCCTGCCGTGGATGTCTGCATGGAGCAGGCGCATGACCGGGCAGAGGCAATCCACCGCAGCGTCAGAAAGATCACGCAGATTCGGAAGCACCTGACGGATACGCAGTTCCGTAGGGTGTGGATGTATTTCGTGGATGGGATGACGGTTGATGAGATTGGCGCAGCCGAGGGTGTCAGCCATCAGAATATTTCCAAGAGCATCGGCGCGGCGATGAAGAAAATGAAAAAGCTTTTCCCTGATTGCTGAAAACAGGGTGCAAAAGTGGCCCAAAATCGGCGATAGGTGAAGGGACATTCTCCACGAAGCCTTTCGTTGAACGTTGAAAACTGAATAGACCATGATGCAGGCACAAAACCCGCGTGATAGCGGCATAAGGTGCGCCGCCACGACGATGGCTTCAAGGAGGTGATTCCGGAAAAGCCATCCGAGCGATCTACGCAGCCTTAGACCCGATTCGGCAAATCGGGCGCGATGACAGCGCGGCGGATAATGAAACTTGCTCACGCCCTCCCACAGACTTGAGGGGGAACCCTGCGGTATGCGCCAGCTCTTTGAGGCAGCGGTATCGTGGAGTTATGACAGCCCTGCCAAGGGCGGCCTGCATCATGCCCACTATCCGGGGCGCGTGGCAAATAGGATAGTTCTTCTCAAATGGACAAGCAGAGCGGCTGCGCCGGTATTCGCCATTATGTTATGTGGCTCCAATTCTGCCCGCGCAGCCGCCTCTCAAAGTCAGATACCATGCGCTGACGGGCTTTCCCATCAGCGCATTCATGTGACCTTGAGGAAACCCACCAAACCGAGAAAGGAGATCGCCATGATGCAGCCAACGCCAAACGAAACCCGAACCCACACGGATGAACTGGTGGACATCCGGAAAGTATCCGTAGACAAAAATCTTCCCAAGGAAGAACGCATTGCCGCCTTTATCCGCCAGATCAAAAATCCTTACCGCTTCCGCTGCGGCGATTTCGTGGTAAACGCCTGCTTTGCCGGGAACGGTGTTACGTTAGAGGAATGTCTGCAAGGCATTTTGCGCTGAGCGACATCCTCGCTTTTTTCCGCAGAGAGTGCTATGATCGGTGTGGAAAAGGATGAAAACCTAATAGCCAGATAACCACTCTTTTCATGCGGGAGCAGTCCGGGAGAAAGGAGTGCTTTTTCATGCCTAAATACAAAGCCACCGCTTACATCCGCCTGTCCTACACCGACGATCATTCCAGTGAGAGCGACAGCGTTTCCAATCAGCGCAAGCTCATTGAAAACTTTGTAGAGCGCAACCCGGATATTGAGGTCGTTTCCGAAAAGATCGACGATGGATACAGCGGCATCATCTTTGACCGCCCTGCGTTCAAGGAAATGATGCAGGATGTCACCGACGGCAACATCAACTGCGTCATCGTAAAAGACCTCTCCCGGCTGGGGCGCGAGTACATCGAAACAGGCCGGTATCTGCGCCGGGTATTCCCGGCCTACGGGGTACGCTTCATCGCTATCACCGACAGCATCGACACCGCCCACGACAGCGGCGATGATCTGACCGTATCGGTCAAGAACATTATGAACGAAGCCTACTGCCGGGACATTTCCATCAAGACCCGCACCTCTCTGGACGTGAAGCGGCGCAACGGCGATTTCGTCGGTGCGTTCCCGGTGTACGGCTACATGAAAGCCGAGGACAACAAGAATTTGCTCGTCCCTGACCCCTACGCCTCCCGCGTTGTCTGTGACATTTTCCGTATGCGGCTGGAGGGCGCAAGCGCCTCCAAGATTGCATCAGAGCTGAACCGGCTGGGTATCCTCTCCCCGCTGGCTTACAAGAAGAACAACGGCCTGCCCTACGCGAAAAAGGGCTATGCGGACAAGGCTGACTGCAAGTGGTCGGCCACCACCATCATCCGCATCTTGCAGGACGAAACCTACACCGGAACGCTGGTGCAGGGCAAACAGGGTACGCCGCATTACAAGATCAAGCAGATGGAGCAGCGCCCCGCCTCCGAGTGGGTGCGTGTCCCGGATGCCCACGAAGCATTGATCGCCCGTCAGGATTTTGAGCTGGTGCAGCGCATTAAGGGACTGGATACCCGGACTTCTCCCAACGAGGATACGGTGTACCTGTTCTCCGGTATTCTGATCTGCGGGTGCTGCGGAAGCCGCATGACCCGCAAGACCAACCGTGCGAACGGCAAGGAGTACCACTACTATTATTGTCCTACCGGCAAGAAAAAGGGCTGCGCCCATCCGGTCATGCTGAAAGAAAGCAGCCTGATCGACTGTGTGCGGGACAGCCTGAAAGCCTATATCGGCAATATTGCTTCTCTGGAGGCGCTGCTGACCGGCATTGACCAGACCAGCATCAATCAGGCGCTTGCCAAGGAATACAGCGACCACATCACCGACAACGAGCGCCGGTTGGAGCAGGTGCTGGAGTTCAAGGCACGGCTTTATGAGAGCCTTGTGGGAGGTATGCTTACCAAGGAAGAATACGCTTCCTATAAGGCAAAGTACACCAAGCAGGCCGAGGACATCCGCGAGAGCGTCCGCGTTCTCAAGGAAAAACTCACGGAGGTTTTGGAAAACCGGAGTGAGCGCAACCGCTGGATTTCGCAGTTTACGCAGTTCTCCACGCTGGAAACCTTAGACCGCAGGGCGCTCATTCACATGGTACAGAGCATCCGCGTCCGTGGGAAAAAGGAGCTGGATATTACCTTTACCCATGAGGACGAATACAAAAAGGCGTTGCAGCTTTTGGCGCTGGCAGCGCAGCAGAAAGATTACGAACAGAGAAAGGTGGGCTGAGCATGGCGAGAAAAAGCAGGAAAGAAACGGCTGCGGTAGCCGTGCAGGAGGCCGACGCCGCTTGCCGCGCCGCGATCTACGTCCGCCTTTCGGTGGAGGATACCCACACGCACAGCGTATCCATTGAAACCCAGCAGATGATTATTGCCCGCTATCTGGAGCAGTACCCGGAGATCAGCGTATACGATACCTATATCGACAACGGCGCGACCGGGACAAACTTCCACCGTCCGGGCTTTCAGCAGATGCTCTCGGATATTGAGGCCGGTCACGTCAACTGCGTCATTGTGAAAGACCTCTCCCGTTTGGGCCGAAACACCATTGACACCGGCTATTACATCGAGCAGTATTTCCGCATCCGCAACATCCGCTTTATTGCGGTCAATGAAAACTTCGACACCGCCGCCCCGGAGGATGCCCATTCCGGTATCATCATTCCGCTGCGGAACATGATAAACGAAGCCTACGCTTTGGACATCGGGCGAAAGATCAGAGCGCAGCAGCGGCAGGCCATGAAGGACGGCAAGTTCATCGGTGCGCGTACTCCCTACGGCTATCTGAAAGCCGAGGACGATTGCCACCAGCTTATCATCGACCCCGTTGCCGCCGTTGTGGTACAGCGGATGTTCCGGTGGGCTTCTGAGGGCGCTGGCCTGAATACCATTGCCGTGCGGCTGAATGAAGCAGGCATTCTTACCCCCAGCCACTACAAGAAGATGCAGGGCAAGATCACCCACGAAAATTTGCTCGGCAGCGGCAAGTGGCAAACCCGAACAGTCGGCGTTATTCTCCGCTCCGAGGTCTACACCGGAGATCTCGTTCAGGGGCAGACCAAAACCGTGGATCACCGGCAGGTCAAGGCCGATGCCGAGGAATGGACGGTGGTACGGGACACCCACGAGGCCATCATCAGCCGGGAACAGTTCGCGGCGGTGCAGGAAATTCTCAATCAGACCGCCAGCCGCGCCAAGGCACGGGAGGTCAAAGCCTACACGCCGAATTTGCTCAAAGGCAAGGTGTTCTGCGCCCATTGCGGCGGCAGCCTGCACCGGCAGAGAAACATCCGCAAGAAGTCCGACGATGTGTACTTCTACCATTGTCTGAGCCAGAGCCGAATCAGCAAGGATGCCTGCCCCGGCGTGACCATCCGCGAGGATGCGTTGCTGGATATGCTGGCAGATATGCTTCAGGACGCGCTTGATACGGCGCTGGGGCAATACACCCTCTCCCTTGCAGAGCTACCCCGGCAGGCCGCTGAACGTGCCGAGCTGCGGGAGAAGATCACCAGCCGCAAGCAGGAAATCCAGCGGCTTCGCGGTATCGTGCGGAGCTTATATGAAAACCTCGTCCAAGGTGTTCTTACCAAGGAGGAATATTTCGACTACAAGGAAAAGTACGAAAGCCGCATTGCCGACCTCGCCGTGGAAATGGGACAGTTGGAGGACGGTCTGCGGACGATGGATACGCAGATTGAACAGCACCGGGCGCTGGAACAGGACGCCGCACAAATCAAGACCGACCGTGCGCTGACCGGCGCACTCATCGAGCGGCTGATCGACCGCATTGAGGTATCCCACGACAAGCAGATTACGGTGCGCTATCGCTTCCAGAGCGAGTTTGAAACCTATGCGGAGGCACTGAAACAATGCAGAAATATGTAATTGCCCTCTACATCCGCCTTTCCATTGAGGACTACAAGTATGACAGTCTGAGTATCGAAAACCAGAGCCTTGTCCTTCACGAATATGCGGCCTCCATGCCGGAAGCCCTGAACGCAGAGATCACGGAGTTCATCGACAACGGGTACAGCGGCACGAATTTTGAGCGTCCGCAGGTACAGAAACTCATTGAGCTGGTGCGGGCCAATCAAATCGACTGCATCATCGTCAAGGATTTTTCCCGCTTCGGACGAAACAGCATTGAAACCGGCTATTTCATCGAGCGTGTGTTCCCGTTGTTCCACACCCGCTTCATTTCCATCAGCGATGATTTTGACAGCGCGAAATTCAAGGGCGATACCGGCGGCATGGATGTGGCGTTCAAGTACCTCATCAGCGAGTATTACAGCCGTGATATGTCCATCAAAACCAAGAGTGCCAAGTACGCCAAGATGCAGCGCGGTGAGTATCAGAGCAAAATCTGTCCCTACGGCTACCGCAAAAGTGCCGATGGCAGAATGGAGCCTGACCCGGAGGCCGCTACCGTTGTGCAGCTCATTTTCAGCCTCTCCGCAGGTGGCATGAACGCCGCTGCCATCACGCGGGAACTGTTCCGCAGGAACATCCCCACTCCCGGCCAGTACAAAGCGGCGCACGGCAATCATACCCACGATATTTCCCGCTGTCACGGGATTTGGAGTACATCCACCATTCTCCGCATTTTGGAGGACGAACGCTACACCGGCGTGTATGTGATCGGCAAGCGGGCGGTTCTCGAAGTAGGCGGCACCAGAAGCCGCCTGAAGGACAGAGAATCATGGTACATCATCCCTGACCATCACCCGGCCATCGTAGAGAAAGCCGTGTTTGATACCGTGCAGGCCAGCCAGCTCCGCTTTTCCCAGCCCAACAAAAAGAAGCGGGACTACCCGCTGAAAGGCAAAGCCTTCTGTGGCTGCTGCGGTCATGCGCTGTCCCGCACCATGCAGAAAACCTCATATTATCACTGCCGCCATTCCGAGGCGGACGTAGAAAGCCGCTGCCACAAGATGCGTCTGAACGCCGCAGAGCTGGAACAAGCGGTATTCCTGACGCTGAAAAAGCAGATGAAAGCCGCCGCGCCACTTGCCCCTGACGGTACGCTCCGGGTGGATGCTTCCGTACCGGAACGCACCGAATATGAGCAGCAGATCGAGGCACTGCAAGACGGTAAGCGCGCCTTGTATGAACGCTATCTCATGGGCGAGATTGACCTGAACACCTACAAGGCGGAAAAGACCGCGTGTGACGAGCTGCTTTTGAAAACGAAAAACGCCTATGCCGCAGTATTGGCACAGGCGAAGCAGAAACAGGACGAACAGGCACGGCAGGACAGCCGCATGGAAGCGTCCAAGGCAATTTTCGATGCGGACACGCTGACCACCGAGCTGGCCGAGCTGCTGATCGACAGGGTGCTGGTGTACCCCGACAAGCGCATTGAGATCGCATACAAAATCCAGGACATTTTTGATTGAGGTGGCAGTCATGAAAATCGCTTTCTATTGCAGAGTGGGCGGACAGAGCTTCGGTTTTGTCCTCCCCGATGAAGCTGACAAGCTCTATAATTTTTGCGGGCTATTAACGAAATAATTTGTCGTTTTGTACAGAATCATGATATAATGATAAGAAGAAACAGGAAATTTACAACATAGGCAAAGCGAAACTTAAACCATGCAATTTAGAAAGGAGTGTTCCAATATGATAAGAGACACAATAGCCGACCAGCTTATATACTCAACTGTCAGGATTATTTGCCGTAACGCTTCTTCAGTTTCCTACGGCACTGGATTCTTCATGCGGCAGGACTTTCCAAATGGTGATAATATCAATGCAATTGTTACTAACAATCATGTAGTTAGAGGCTATGACCGCGCAGAAATTACTCTTGCAGGCGTACATAGTGATGGAACGCCGGATGACTTGAACCATGTAACTATTTCCATTAGCGATCTTCCACATAAAATTGTATCCCATCCGGACCAAAACATCGATATCTGTTTGCTTTTTGTTAATACTGAAATTGAAGAATCGAAAGCCTCAGGGAAACCTGTCTATTATCGCGCAATTGGTACAGGAATGACTCTTCTTCCAGAAGATTTTAATTCGCTAACATCGATCGAAGATGTAATAATGATAGGTTATCCAAACGGAATAATCGATACATATAATAACAAGCCTGTTGTTCGAAAAGGTATTACTGCTACAAGTCTAAAGCTAGACTATGATGGAACACCTGATTTTGTGATTGATATTTCGTGCTTTTTTGGTTCAAGCGGCTCTCCGGTTTTTCTCCGCAAAGAGGGCCTTGCTAAAGAAACATCGGATAAGGGATTGACATTGGGACTGACGCCAAGTTACTCTTTACTGGGTATTATTCATTCAATGTCAATAGCAAAAGCAGATGGTAACATAGTCCAGAAGGATATTCCAACATCGCTAAAGTCCGTCGTAGAAACGAATATACCTCTAAATTTAGGCTATGTGACAAAAGCAAAAAAGATTTTGGAGATTTTTGATATAGTCAAAGGAACTAAAAAGGAAAACTAACACTCCTATA
>ERZ780208.2618-NODE-2618-length-12089-cov-13.421971_pt1 | contig 12089 bp, 10 predicted proteins | sample MGYA00511167_ERZ780208 | MGnify/ENA primary metagenome ERZ780208 (study PRJEB29588, sample SAMEA2159202) | human gut metagenome | biome: human gut; feature: human-associated habitat; material: faeces | place: Denmark | collected 2008/2010 ... | reverse complement strand
ATGAAAATGTATGTGTTTCATCTCTTGATGAGGTAATTATATGGCATCTTGTACATAAAAGATATACAAAATCTTACGCATGGGGTTAAAAAATATACTATTCTGTACACATTTTGTTCATGTTCTGTACATAATTTGTAACTATTCAGAGCCGAAAAGCATTACATAATTTCGTCGAACGCTTGCATTCGTAAGAATTATGTAATACTTATTCGGCGAAGTAACCACATGAGCAAAAGAATAGCTCTGAAAGAGCGGTTTTGCGAGTGGGGTTCTGAATAGTTACTTTCTCTCTTCAAAAGAGAACAATATCTTCTGGCTCTCCCGCTCGTACATGTTCTCTCTGGTCACAATAGTGGTGGCTGTGTCTATCACGCTGGGGCCGCCGGTCTGTCCGTTGATCAGGTTCGCTGCCGTCTCCACTCCCAGATACCCCATGGCATAGGGGTTCTGCACGATCAGGGCATCCACCTCCCCGGTCTCCAACATTCCCACAGAGACCACATTGGAGTCAAACGCCACCACCTGCGTCCTGTCTCCCCGGTCCAGATCCCGGATGGCCCAGCCCACACCGAGGCTGGTCCATTCGTTAAAGGTCACCACCACATTGATCCTGGAATCCGACAAAAGCATCTCTTTTGCTCCCGCTCTGGCATCCTCCGTGGTGGAAAGGACATTGATGGTGGTAATATCCTTTACTCTCGGGTCCTGCTCCACCGTCTGCCGGAATCCCAGTTCCCGTTGCTGCCCGTTGGCGGAATTCACATCATAATTCACGATACCGATATACAGTTCGTCTTCTCCCACCGCCAGAGCTGCTTCCGCCGCCTTCACACCGGCCTGCAGGTTATTGGTCCCAATGCGGCAGCTTACCATACTGCTGTTGACATCACTGTCAATGACAACGATCTTAATTCCTCTCTGGGCTGCCTGACCGATGATCTCCGCATTGGCATTGTAATCCACCGCAGAGAAAACGATCACATCCACTCCGTCCTCCATGGCCTGCCGCACCATCTCATTCTGGGTCACATAATCTTCTTCCGATTCCGGGCCGTTAAACGTAACATTCAGATTGTATTCCGTAGCCGCCGCCCGGGCACCCGCAAAGACACTTTTAAAAAAGGCGCTCTCCGTGGACTTCACGATCATAGCCACCTGGGTTTTCCCTGTCTCAGCTTCTTTTCCGCAGCCACTCATGCTCATAAGAAGCAGGACACCCGCAGCCAGCAGGGACAGTATTTTTTTCATTTTCTGTTTTCTCATACTTTCTCCCATCCTGCCGCTGCATTTTCTTCCACCTTCGGCATCCGTATGATCACAGTAGTGCCTTCATCCAGTTCGCTTTCTATGGAAAGACCGTACTCTTTTCCGAAATAAATCTTAATCCTGTCGTTGACGTTCTTGATGCCGATGCCAGAATTATCTCCCGGCTCCTTATGAAGGATCGACCGACACTGTTCCTCTGACATACCGACACCGTTATCCTCCACCCGGAAGACCACATCTTCCCCTTCGCTGTAGATGCGGATCAGAATCCGTCCTTCATCCACCATGCGGTCCAGTCCGTGATAGATGGCATTTTCGATAATGGGCTGCAGGGTGATCTTGTTACAGTAATATTGCAGACAGTCCTCTTCCACCTGAAACTCATAGGAAAACTGATTCTTATAGCGGAAATTCTGGATCTTTAAATAGCTTCTGGCATGCTCTACTTCTTTTTCAATGGGGATCAATTCGTGCCCCTTGCTGATACTGATACGAAACAGTTTCGCCAGAGCATTGACCATCTCCACGGCATCCTGACACCTTTCTTCCTCGCAGAGCCACCCGATGGCATCCAACGTATTATATAAGAAGTGGGGATTGATCTGGGCCTGCAGAGCCTTTAACTCCGTTTTGCGCAGGGAAATCTCTTCCTGACGTACCTGCTTCATCAGTTTCTGGATTTTTCTTACCATGTGCTCGTAGGACTGTGACAGTGCCTCGATCTCCGTGGTGCCTTCCACAGGCTGATAAACATATCCCGCAGCATCCTTTTCGAACTCTTCCATAGCCCGGATCAGACGCTGCACCGGATTGGTCACCAGTCTGGATACCAGAACACTGACCACCATGGTCGTCAGCAGAATGATTGTCAGCATGACACAGATGTTTCCCACCAGTTCCATCTCTTTGGCCGTCACCAGTTCACTGATATAGCTGACACCCACCACCTTCCAGTTACAGTTATCCAGCGCCAGGACACTACAGATCAGTTCTTCGGTCTCAAAGGAACCGTTGTGGCTCAGATCCAGTCCCTCCGTGGCTTCCGTCTTAAGACCCGAATACAGCAGCTGCTGTTGGGGATGATAGATGATCTCTCCATTACTGTCTGTGATAAAGCAGTAGCCATGCTGTCCGATTCCCACATCGTCCACATAATCCGATATTTTGGAGAAACGGATATCAATGACTACCCGCAGCTTCTGTCCGTCTGCTCCGGGAATCTCCTGTAAGACCGATACCACCCAGGGATAATAGTCCTGCAACAGAGATTCCACATGGGGTTCCGACAGATAGAGTACCCCGGGGCTGTAGGAATCCAGTTCGATATAAGACAGATCCTTCAGATAATGTTCCTTCAGAGTATGAGTTCCCGTATGGGAATCCACCAGCTTCCCCTGCTCATCATAGATATAGACCGCCACCAGATCCGACCGGACACTGCAAAGAGTCTCCAGTGTCTGCCCGGTACTTCCGCCGCTCTTTGTCAGATCCTTCTCGATCAGACTCATGATCTCCTGCATATCTCCGATGTAGTTAGAAATGGTATTGGAAGCCTGAGTCACCGCCTGTTCACTGCTGGTATGTGCCGCCTGTTTCATACTTCCGACATAAAGAGAAAAAAAGTAAAAAGTGGACCACAACAAAAACAGGGTAACCAGTCCCACCACTAATGTCGTAATGATAAAAGAAAGGGACGTTTTTTGCTTCTTCATATCTTATTCTTTCTCCTGTCGCATGGCATTGGGAGATACCCCGCAATACTTTTTAAAGCAGTAGCTGAAATAATGCTGATCGCTGTAACCGCAGCGCTCCGCAATCTCCCGCATCTTCATGGAACTGCCCAGTACCAGTTCCCTTGCCGTTTCGATCCTCTTTTTCGTCAACAGATCCACGAAGCTTGACCCGGTCTCTTTTTTGATCAGGGCACTCAGGTAATTGGGGCTCACATGAATGCTGTTGCTGACGCCCACCAGAGACAGGGACGGATCCCCATACTCCTTGTCGATGATCTGCATGGCCTTTTCACACAGGATCTGGCTGCTCTTTTTCTTGCCCGCATTGACCAGTTCCCATACTTCCAGGCAAAGTGCCGTGAAACGATCCCTGGATTCCCGTATCGGACCTTCCAGCATGGCAAAACGCTGGAGCAGGGCGGAATCTTCTGTCACCGTATAGGCAATGCGGATCAGCGCCGAGGACATCCGGAAGATCAGGAATTTGCATTTCAGGGCAGCATCCTGCTGCACCTCCAGTTTGCCGAATACATCCTTCAGATAGTTTTCCAGTTCCTCTCGGGAACCACCACGGATCAGATTCTCCATCTGAGTAACACATTCCGCCGCCAGCTCCATGTCCATGGTGTTATCCCGCTCTTCATCGGCAATATAATGGATGCCGCTCTCTCCCGGAGTGCAATATCCCAATGCACTCATAGCTCCTCTGTAGGCCTCGTGGCATTCTCCCAGATGTTCTCTGATACGGCTGACACCGATATGACAATGCATTTTCAGAATGCGTTCCGTACTCTGTACCATCTCTCCCACGGCAATATGCAGATACCGGTCGAAGGTCGACGTGGTGGCCGCCAGCACTGCAATGATCCTGCCGTCCATGGCAAAAGAATAATGCTTCATATATTTTTGCAGTATCATATCCACGGAATGTACCAGTTCCGGTCTCGTACGGTTCTTCCCGTTGGTATCCTCCACCGTGATGGCCAGCACCGCATACTGAAAGGCATTATTACGATCCTTCAAAAAGCCGTTGCCAACCGCCTGTTCCTGTAAAAGTTCCTCCCGGTCCTGCCCCTCAAAGCTGGCATAATCATCTAGCAAAAGGGGCAGAAAAAACTGTTGCAGATCCGGATTATCATGTTTTCTGGCATCAAATTCCGCAAAGATTCCGTCGATCTTAAGCTTGATCTTCTTCAGTTCTTCCGTCAGATCCACCATAGTGATAGGTTTCAACATATAACTGATGATATTGTACTGGATGGCCTGCTGGGCATAAGAAAATTCATCGAAGCCGCTTAAGAAGGCGATCTGTGTGGTAGGACGTACCTCTCTGACCTGTCTTGCCAGCTCGATTCCGGAGACAAAAGGCATCCGGATATCCGTAAGCAGCAGATCCGGTTCCATCCTCTCCACCAGTTCCAAAGCTTCGATGCCGTTCTCCGCTTCCCCCACGACTTGAAATCCGATGCTCTCCCAGTCGATCTTCCTTATGATTGCTCTGCGTAATTCCTCTTCGTCATCTGCCACTACGATTGTATACATTGCTGTCCCTCTCTGGTATGTATTATTTTAAGGTAAGTATCTTCCCGGAAAACGCAATGGGAAGGGATATTTTTCTGGTACTGTTTTCGCCTGCAAACAGAATCTGGGCAATGCCGTCAGCCGATACGGACGCAATCCTGCCGGTTCCGTATTTCTGATGCTGTACTTCCCGTCCGGACTCACAGGCTGCGATGCAGGCCTCCACTTCCCGTGGCGGCAGCTTCTGCACCTTTTTGTCCGGTGTCTTTAGCAGCGAGCCTCTGATCCCGACAGCCGTACCGGTCTTTCTTACAGCGTTTAACGGCTTCGTTTTCTCAAACACTTCTCCTGAAAAAGCAGAGGTCAGATTCGGTCCAAAGGTAAATACATACAGCTGTTCCTTCGCTCTCGTCATTCCCACATAATAAAGCCTTCTCTCTTCCTCATAGGCATTGGCCTCCGGGGAATCCGGTACACAGCCCCTCCCCGGAATCTGGGAAGGGATCACTCCCGCCAGCATATCCGCCAGATACACTCTTGTGTATTCCAGTCCCTTGCTGGAATGGATCGTGGACAGGATAAAATTACTCTTCGGATCCCCGTAGCCCTCTCGCATCATCTCCTGCAGCTTCTGTAATCTTGCAGGGAAATCAAACAGGCTGTTCTCCTGATCTCCCAGGGCCTTTAATATATCCGCCTTGCCACTGTCCAACCCGTGGGTATCCATGAATTCCTGATATCCCATATAATTCAGGATCCGGTAGATAGCTTTTCCTGCTGACTCATACCGCATATTGTCCAGATGGGTAGCCAGTGCCTTGCACTGTTTTCTGGTGTAAACGGATACCTCATCCATTTCCGCCACCGTATCCAACAGTGTCAGTCGTCTGGTATTGGCATCCACCGCCTCCATGGCCGCCTTTTTGCTGATACCGGCTCCCATTTTGTAATAGATCCGAAGAAATGCCTCCCCATCCCATGGATCCAGAGACAACTGAATAAAATCACAGATATCGTTGACCACCGGATGGGAAAAGAAGGTCATATCCGATTTTTTCACCCGGCAGGACAATCCTTTACGTTCCAACAGATCAATGATGGGAAGTGCACTTTCGTTATTCCGGTATAATACTGCCGTCTCCTGTTCACAGTCCTGGGCTACTTTCAGCAGATAATTGTACTGTCCCTGTCTGGATACTGCCTTGATCTCTGTAACGCAGCCACCACCTTCTCTGGCCGCGGTCATCTTCTTCGGATGTCTGTTTTTATTCTTCTGGATCAGAGTATCCGCCGCCCGGACGATCTCCTGCCTGCTACGGTAATTGGTCTCCATGAGAAGGATCCCTGCTCCCGGGTGTCTGTCCTCAAAGGAGACAAGTGCCTGCGGGTAAGCTGCCCGGAAGCCGTAGATACTCTGGTCTTCATCTCCCACCATAAACAGATTCCGGCTCTGCGCCGCCAGCAGGTCGATCATATCATGCTGTATTTTCGAAGTATCCTGCGCTTCATCCACACAGAAATACCGATACTGCTCCCTGAAATGTGCAAGTACCTCAGGATACTGTTCCAGAATTCTGAGGGCGTAGATCATCTGATCATCGTAATCGATCATCTGCATCTGCCTGAGTTTCGCATTATAAGTACGGAATATCTCCGGGAATTTCTCCACATCCGTGTCCATATCCCGGATTTTCTCCGGTGTCAGACGCATATTTTTCGCATAGGTGATATCCAGCTGGGTCTCTTTGATATCATTTTCCGTGGCGTATTTCCCCGTTACTTCCAGAAAAGACTGTTTGACGGCCGCCGAGGCTTCCTTATCTGCCACCTGAAAAGGCGTTTTCCCGGTACGGTAGGCAAAATATTGCAGTACCTTCTGGGAGATGCCGTTGATGGTGCGAAACTCCAGCCGCTCTGCATCCGCTTCTCCGAACATCCCCGCAAACCGCCTGCGCATATCATTCGTTGCCGCCACCGTATAGGTCACTGTCAGGATCGACTCCGGTGTTATTCCCAGGCAATAGATCATATAGCCCAGTCTGCTGACCAGTACGGTGGTCTTACCGCTTCCTGGAACCGCAAGAAGCAGTACCGGACCTTCCGTAGCCTGTACCGCCTGCATCTGCTGTTCGTTTAACTGTATGTGATAGTTCCGTACAAATTCCGTAAAATTCAATTCATTGTCCCACTTTCCGCCTCCGGCATTTTTCTGCCTTCCTTTGTTGCTATCGGCTCACCGTCCAGTACTGCATCCAGAAGGATACCATTCTCATCGTAAGACAGTTTTAAGGAGAAAAAGGGGCGGTTCTCACGAAGCAGCCGGAAAAAGATCTTGTCCCCTTCCCAGAGATCCAGTTCCTCCACCTTATTGATCTCCACCCATTCCAGTGCTCCTTCGTCACACTCCCTCGGTTCCCCCGTAAATCCATCCGCCGTATACAGGCACATATACTCACAGACGTCCCGGTATAAAAAGGTGATGATTCCCCGGAACCGGTAGGCCGTCAGAGTATATCCTGTCTCTTCCTTTACTTCCCGGAGCACACAGTCCTCCGGGCTTTCGTCCGCCTCGAAATGACCACCCACGCCGATCCATTTGTCTTTGTTAATGTCATTTTCCTTCTTCACCCGGTGAAGCATCAGATATTTTCCGTCCTGCTCGATGTAGCAGAGCGTGGTCAGATTTCTGAGCTGCTGTATACTCATTTTCTTTCTCCTCTATATCCCTATCCTCTGAAAAATCTGCCCAAAATTATTATTTCTTACAATGTTCCGCAATGGCTGCGATCGCTTTCTCCATCTGGAACGGTTCCGCCAGATGTGCATTCATTCCGGCGGTCAGACATTTCTTCGCATCTTCTTCATACGTCAGCGCATTTTCCCTATTCCTCACATTACAAATCCATTTTTGCATTTGAATGCATATTTAATTTATTTTACCATATTGACTGCCGGACGGCAACCTTATTGCTCCAGCATATTCTCAATAAAAATCCCATATCCTCTGGTACTGTCCTGCACGAGAACATGGGTGACGGCCCCTACGAATTTACCGTTCTGGATGATAGGTGCACCGCTCATTCCCTGGACGATTCCTCCGGTCAGGGCGATCAGGTCAGAATCTGTGACTTTCAGTTCGATTCCCCGGTTCACGTTGTCATGATCAAGATGAATGTCGGTGATCTCGATATCATAGTATCTGGTGGTGCCATCTACGGTACACAAAATCTGCGCCGGTCCCTTTCGGATCTCCTGTTTTAATCCAATGGGCATCGCCTCTTCCGTTCCCATTGCCAGTGCTTTGTCATTGCACTTGCCGAAGATTCCCCGGACACTGTTGCCGGTAATATCCCCCAGAATCCTGTCATCAGAATAGACGATCATTCCCGTCATTTCCCCCGGATGCCCGGCCGTTCCCTTCTGAATGGAGATGATCTCCGTCTGGTACAGGGTTCCGTCATTCATTTCCATCAGGTTGCTGGTGTCCACATCATTGATTCCATGCCCCAGTGCTCCGAAATTTCCCTGACTGTCAATGTAGGTCATGGTTCCCACACCCTGGGCATTGTCCCTGACCCAGACACCAATCTTATATTTCTTCGTCTGATCCTGTACCGGATCGATTTTAACATCAAAATATTCTTCGCCCCGCCGGATCGTCAAAATCGCTGCTTCTCCATTACCGTTTTCGATCCGGGTGATCAGATCATCCTTGTCCGCCACTTCCGTGCCGTTCAGTTTCACCACATAATCGCCGCTTTTCAAAATATGTTCCGCCGGAGCCACCTTCTCCCCGTTGACAGAACGGAACTCTCCGGTACCTATGACCATTACCCCTTCGGTCTTGACATAGATTCCGATGGGAACACCTACCGGGATCAGCTGCTGATCCTCGATCACCCGGATCCCCACCTGCTTAAAAGGCAGGATCCCGAACAGCTTCACCTGCATCTCAAGGCTGTCAGTCATTCCGGTCTTCATAGTCACCGGCTGACTCAGATCCAGTGTCACGGCACCTTGGGGAATATTACTGGTTCCCTGTTCACTGACACTTAAAATCTCACCTTTTGCAGGAATATCCAGTGCCAGTGATTCCTCCGATTCCGCCCGCATATAAATAACAGAAGGAATACTGCTGTCCACCAGATAATAGCTGTAGCCAAAGAGTCCCATACCGGCCAGGATAAGGGCAGCACAAAGGCAGGCCCGGTAAATCCGCAGTCTGCGCACCTTCTGTTTCCAGAGCTGCAAAATGATGACTGCATCTTCTCCTGCCTGCCTTTTTACTTTTTCCGTTTCCGTAATCCATAGCTTCATACACATTCCCCCACTGAACTTCTGTCATTGCTGTATAGGGTATAGTGTACGTCACATTCCTATTTTTAATCTGTGATCACCGGGATTTGCGGTTTACAGTTTTCTCCAGTTTAACCACAAATGACCACATTCCCACTGCTTTTATATTCCTCTGGGCAGTCGTCCGTCAGAATCGTTCCGCTCTGAAACGCCCCGAAGGTCACAGAGCTGACATTTCCGAACTTAGAATGATCTGCCAGAATAAAACATTCTCTGCATTGTCCCATGGCAGTCTTTTTCACCATGGCCTCATTCATATCCGGTGTGGTCAGGCCACTCTGCCTGCTGATCCCGTTGGTTCCAAAAAAGCCTTTGGTAAAATGATAGCTCTGTAAATTCATCAGTGCCTGATTGCCTACCACAGCCTCCGTGGAGCCTTTTAATTCACCGCCGACCAGATACACGCGGAATCCTGCCGCTGCCAGTGTCTTGGCATGCGCTACCGCATTGGTCACAAAGGTGGCACTTTTCTCTGTCAGATAAGAAAGCATACTTGCTGTGGTCGTACCTGCATCCAGATAGATAAAATCCTCCGGCTGGATCAGTGCTGCCGCTTTGGCAGCCACCAGCTGTTTGGCTTCCACATTGACTTCTGCCTTCTGTTCCACCGTGGGTTCATGTGTTATCACCGTCCGGTCACATGCCACAGCACCTCCAAAGACCTTTACCAGCTTCCCGGCATTATGCAATGCTGTGATGTCCCGGCGTACCGTGGATTCCGACGTATTTAACAGATCTTTTACCTCGGCCACCGTAATGCTGTTTTTTTCTTCCAATAATTTCAGAATGATCTCATAACGTTGTTCTGTCAGCATAAATTGTTATTTTCTCTTTCCTTTGTCACATCTGTCTCCAGTATGATCTTACGCACGGGAAGAATACTTCCGGGAGACATGGATAATTCATCCACACCCATTGCAAGGAAACGTCTGGTCAACGATGTATCTGCACCCAGTTCTCCGCAGATGCCAGCCCAGATTCCGGCCTTATGCGCATTTTCCACGACCATCTGTATCATACGCAGCACTGCGGGATGATGCGGATCATAAAATGCATCCAGCTTCGGATTCTGCCTGTCGATGGCCAGTGTGTACTGGGTCAGATCGTTAGTACCGATACTGAAGAAATCCACTTCCTTCGCCAGCTCTGCACTCATCATGACAGCAGCCGGTGTCTCGATCATAATACCCTGCTTCGGTTCTCCGAAAGCCACACCCTGTTCTGTCAGTTCCTGTTTTACCTCCGCCACAATTTCTTTGATCCGGTGGACTTCTTCCACGCTGATGATCATGGGATACATAATGGAGCTATTACCAAATGCGCTGGCGCGGAACAGTGCACGGAGCTGTGTCTTGAAGATCTCCGGTCTGGTCAGACAGATACGGATGGCACGGCATCCCATGGCCGGATTTTCCTCCGGCTCCATTTCGAAGTAATCGCACTTCTTGTCTGCACCGATGTCCAGTGTACGGATGATCACAGGCTTTCCCGCCATGGTCTCCGCCACAGTGCGGTAGATCTGAAACTGTTCTTCCTCGGTAGGGAAGGTTTCTCTCTCCAGATATAAAAACTCACTGCGGAACAGGCCGATGCCGCCGGCATCGTTCTGCAATACGGCCGCCAGATCTTTGCTGTTACCTATATTAGCATAGAGCATGATCTTCTTACCGTCAATAGTGATATTTTCACGTCCCTTTAAGGTCTGGAGCAGTTCTTTCTTCTCCTGCTCCTCCTGCTTTAGCTGCTGCATTTTCGACAGAGTATCTTCATCGGGATCCACATAGATGCAGCCGTTTCGTCCGTCCACGATACCAAGTTTTCCGTCTATGGCATCGGTCAGAGGGATATCGGTGCCGATCAGTGCCGGAATGCTCATGGTGCGGGCCAGGATCGCCGTATGGGAATTCACGGATCCATGTACCGTTACAAAGGATAATACCAGATCCTTGTTCAACTGTACCGTCTCGGAGGGTGCCAGGTCGTCTGCCACAATGATCACGGGTTCTTCCGATGCCGCCATGCCTGCCGTTCTGCCACCCAGCACGCTTAATACGCGCTCGGAAATGTCTTTGACATCCGCAGATCTGGCTCTCATGTAGTCATCCTCCATGGAGGCAAACATCTGTGCAAAATTGTCTCCGGTGGAAGCCACCGCATACTCTGCATTCACCTGCTGCATATGAATGATGTTCTCAATGGATTCATTGTAATCATCATCCTCCAGCATCATCTGATGAATCTCAAAAATAGCTGCATTGGCTTCACCGACTTCTTTGCATGCCTTATCGTACAGTTTCTGCAGTTGTCTTACTGCTTCTTCTTTTGCCTTCTCGAAACGTGCAAGTTCCTCTTCGGGATTCTGCACTTTAACTCTTACGATCTGATGCTCTTTCTTGGCAAATACCCAAAGCTTACCTATCGCAATACCGCCAAAAACGCTCTTTCCATGACATACTTGCATATTCATTCCTCTTTTCTATATAAAGGTGGGACGCGAAACGCATCGTGGGTGGAGGGGAATTGCCGCGCGTTTCGCTGTTATACTGTTTTACGTTGGAATCATTACAGGTTTGCGCTCATGAAGTCACTGATTGCATTTCCTTCTTTTAGGAACTCCGGATTAGAAGCAACATCGAAATCTATTTTAACTCCTCTCTTATCCAATTCTTCCTGGATAACAGCGCGGACTTTTGGGGCAGTTCCTACTGGAACAGTACTCTTTGTTACTACCAATTTATATTGTTTCATATTGCGGCCAATGGTACGGGCAACTTCCAGTACGTATTTCAGGTCAGCACTTCCGTCCTCGTCCGGAGGTGTACCAACAGCACTGAATATAACTTCCACATCATCCAGACAACTTTCGAGTGATGTAGTAAACTTCAACCTTTTTGCTTTCATGTTACGAAGTACCATTTCTTCCAATCCGTTTTCATAAATTGGAATAATCCCCTTCTGCAAAGATTCTATTTTCTCACTATTTGTATCAACGCATGTTACGTCTACACCGATTTCAGCGAAACATGTACCCGACACTAAGCCGACATATCCTGTTCCCACAATTGCAATTTTCATACTTATCTATTGTTTGTTAGTCGTTTATTCAAAATATACGGCGTCCTTAAAGGCAGTCCCTTCTCTGTCTTTAGAGGATAATAACATTTGTGTTTCCGACAGTGGCCAATCTATTCCCAATGTTTTGTCATTGAA
>ERZ780208.2614-NODE-2614-length-12101-cov-8.343267_pt1 | contig 12101 bp, 10 predicted proteins | sample MGYA00511167_ERZ780208 | MGnify/ENA primary metagenome ERZ780208 (study PRJEB29588, sample SAMEA2159202) | human gut metagenome | biome: human gut; feature: human-associated habitat; material: faeces | place: Denmark | collected 2008/2010 ... | reverse complement strand
CGGACATCCGCTGGAAGCCGCTGCAGCTGCAGTGTGCGCCATGGGCCTTGCGGGCGAGACCGCCCACAAGCGCCTGACCCCGCTGGACGGCAACTCCACCTACCGCAATTATATCATCGATGCCATTTACAATATGACCCCGGATCAACTGGAAGAAGGAGCAAACTATGAAGTGCGATAAGCAGAACATGCTTCTGTATGCCGTCACCGACCGCGCATGGGTGGGAAAGCAGACCCTCTATGAACAGGTGGAGAGCGCCTTGAAGGGCGGTGTCACCTGTGTGCAGCTGCGTGAAAAAGAGCTGGACGACGAAGCTTTTCTGAAAGAGGCTGTGGAGATCCATGCTCTGTGCCAGCGCTACGGCGTGCCGTTCTTTGTGAACGACAATGTGGACATTGCCATCCGCTGCCATGCCGAAGGTGTGCATGTGGGGCAGGAGGATATGGCCGCAGCGCAGGTGCGCGCCCGTGTGGGCGAGGGTATGATGATCGGCGTTTCCGTCCACAGTGTGGAGGAAGCACGGGAAGCCGTCAAGCACGGCGCAGACTGCCTTGGCGTGGGCGCAGCCTTTGCCACCCACACCAAGACCGATGTGGACGTTCTGCCCCACGAGACCCTGAAGGCCATCTGTGATGCCGTGGACATCCCGGTGGTGGCCATTGGCGGCATCCACAAGGAGAACATCCTGCAGCTCAAGGGCACCGGTGTGGATGGCGTGGCCCTTGTGAGCGCCATCTTTGCAGCAGACGACATCGAGACCGAGTGCAAAGAGTTGAAAGCCCTGTCGGAGCAGATCATCTGACCGATCCCGCGGCAAACCGGGGACACCACCTTGGGCCGCGTTACAAAATTCATGGAGAAAACCAACATGAAAAGCGTATTTTGCGCAGGTGCCGGCATCCAGAACGTTCTGTTTTTTCTGAATGACGGCTGCCTTTCCCTACTCTTGTATGACCAGCACCCTGCTGTTCAGAGATAAACTGTCATTTGGAGGAACAGAGCGTATGCAGACTTATACTACCCAGATGGATGCTGCCCGCAAGGGCATCATCACGCCGCAGATGGAGATCGTGGCTAAAAAGGAATACCGCACCACCGAGGAAATCCGCCAGTGGGTGGCCGAGGGCAAGGTTGCCATTCCGGCCAACAAGCACCACGAGTGTTTGAACCCCGAGGGTGTCGGCTCCATGCTGCGCACCAAGATCAACGTGAACCTGGGCGTTTCCCGCGACTGCAAGGATTACAACGTGGAGATGGAAAAGGTGATGAGCGCCGTCAATATGGGCGCGGAAGCCATCATGGACCTGTCCAGCCACGGCAACACCCAGCCCTTCCGCCAGAAGCTGACCCACGAGTGCCCGGTGATGATCGGCACCGTGCCGGTGTACGATTCGGTCATCCACTACCAGCGCGATCTGGCTGAGCTGACCGCACAGGACTTCATCGATGTGGTGCGCCTGCATGCAGAGGACGGTGTGGACTTTGTCACCCTGCACTGCGGCATCACCCGCAAGACCATCGAGCAGATCCGCAAGCACAAGCGCAAGATGAACATTGTCAGCCGCGGCGGCTCTCTGGTGTTTGCATGGATGAGCATGACCGGCAACGAGAACCCCTTCTACGAGCACTTTGACGAGATCTGCGAGATCTGCGCCGAGCACGATGTGACCATCTCGCTGGGCGATGCCTGCCGTCCCGGCTGTCTGGCTGATGCCACCGATGTGTGCCAGATCGAGGAGCTGGTGCGTCTGGGCGAGCTGACCAAGCGCGCATGGGCACACAACGTGCAGGTGATGGTGGAAGGCCCCGGCCATGTGCCCCTGAATCAGGTGGCTGCCAACATGGAGGTGCAGAAGAGCATCTGCATGGGCGCACCCTTCTATGTGCTGGGACCCCTCGTCACCGATATCGCCCCCGGTTACGACCACATCACCGCTGCCATCGGCGGCGCTGTGGCTGCAGCCAGCGGTGCAGCTTTCCTGTGCTATGTGACCCCCGCCGAGCATCTGGCTCTGCCCAATGTGGACGATGTGAAGCAGGGCATCGTGGCCTCCAAGATCGCTGCCCATGCCGCCGACATCGCCAAGGGCATCCCCCACGCCCGGGACATCGACGACAAGATGGGCGACGCCCGCCGCGTCCTCGACTGGGATGCGCAGTTCGCCTGCGCCCTCGACCCCGAGACGGCAAAGGCCATCCGTGACGCCCGCCTGCCCGAGGACGACCACAGCGACACCTGCTCCATGTGCGGCAAGTTCTGCGCCGTCCGCAGCATGAACAAGGCTCTGGCCGGTGAGTACATCGACATCCTGTAAGCTGCTGTAAAACCGATATTTTCATCGCTTTTGCGATTTTTCTTCTCCATTGCCGCCCGGTACAAAAGCCGGGCGGCTTTTTTGCTGTTCTATACTACTTTTATACTGCTTTTGGAACTTCAAAACGCCCAAAATCAGCAAACCTTTCTTCTTCACAGAAAACAAAAAACCGCATGAACACTGGATTTTCCAGCATTCATGCGGTTTTTTCTCAAGTTGCGCCAGCAGGAGTCGAACCTACGATGGGGGAGTCAAAGTCCCCTGCCTTACCGCTTGGCGATGGCGCATCAGTAGAGAATAGTATAGCATATTTTTCAAAATTCCACAAGCCCGCCGGGCGGTTCCACCCAAATTTTCTGAGCCGGGCAGGCAAATCCCGTCCTTGTCGGGGTCTCACCGATATGATATACTTGCACTGTAAAAGTTTTTCTGTTCAGCGCACAGCGCAGAAAGGAGCGTGGCTTATGTTACACCATCTTGTCATCGGCGTTATCTTCCTCGTCTGGGGCATTGCAGACGTCCTCCGCGTCCAGCTGCCCGGCGTGCTGGCGCGGCGGCTGGAATCGTCCAGCGAAGAGGCCCGCCGCCTTTGGCAGAGGCTTCTGGGTGTGCTGGAGCTCATCGTGGGCGGCGGGCAGCTGCTGTTCTACTTTTTCTCCGACAATCAGACCGTCACCAGCATCATCCTCGCGGTGATGATACTCGCCGCCGTCTGCATCCTCGGGCCGTACTACCACTGGCGGAAGCAGGAAAAAGAGAACACACAGGAATGAATCACGGGAGGAAACAGTATGGGGCCTTGGTATTACGAAGTCGTGAGCTTTGACGGCGATTACGTCAACCTGCGCCGCACCGACATCGAGAGCGACGAGCTGAACCCGGTGGCACTGGCGCTCCTGCCGCCGGAAATCGACGTGGGCAGCAAGCTCAAGTGCGAATATTTCCAGTACGAGATCATCGGCTGACAAAACGAAACGCCGCCCGTTTGGGCGGCGTTTCTGCATCTTCTGATAAAGTTATACGCGCTCGGCTACCAGCTGGAAGCCTGCCTTGGTGAGCTCCTGACGGATCTGCTCGATCTGGGCGTTGTCGCGGGTCTCGAGGGTCAGCTTGAGGAAGCAGCTGGAGATGGGCATATTGGGGTCGGAGCCGTCGTGGAGGACGGACACCACATTGCTGCCGCAGCGGGAGACGATGTCGGCCACCTGCTGCAGCTGGCCGGGCTTGTCTTCCAGCGCGATGGTCAGGTTGGCTTTGCGACCGCTCATGACGAGGCCGCGGGTGATGACGCGGTTGAGGATGTTCACGTCGATGTTGCCGCCGGAGACGAGGCAGACGACCTTCTTGCCCTCAATGGGCAGCTTGTGGAAGAGCGCCGCCGCCACAGGCACTGCACCTGCACCCTCGGCCACCAGCTTCTGGTTCTCCATCAGGGAGAGGATGGCGGCTGCGGTCTCGTCCTCAGTGACGGTGACAATGTCGTCCACATACTCTTCACAAAGCTTATAGGTCAGCTCGCCGGGGGTCTTGACCTGAATGCCGTCTGCGAAGGTGGAGACGGCAGAGAGGGTCTGGTATTTGTGCTCATGGAGGGAGCGGTACATGCTGGGTGCGCCCTCGGCCTGCACGCCGTAGACCTTGACGTCGGGCTTCAGGCTCTTGATGGCGAAGGCCACGCCGGAGATGAGTCCGCCGCCGCCCACAGGCACGATGACGGCGTCCACATCAGGCAGCTGGTCGAGAATTTCGAGGCCGATAGTACCCTGACCGGCGATGACCTGCTCGTCGTCGTAGGGGTGGATGAAGGTCATGCCCGTCTCTTCCTGCAGCTCCACGGCCTTGTCGTGGGCGTCGTCGTAGGTACCGGGTACGAGGCAGACCTCCGCACCGAGGTTCTTGGTGTTCTCCACCTTCATGATGGGCGCGCCGTCCGGCATACAGACGATGCTCTTGATGCCGCGGCGGGTAGCGGCCAGCGCCACGCCCTGTGCGTGGTTGCCCGCCGAGCAGGCGATGACGCCCTTGTCGCTCTCCTCCTTGGAGAGCTGGCTGATCTTATAATAAGCGCCGCGCACCTTGAAGCTGCCGGTCACCTGCAGGTTCTCGGTCTTGAGGTAGAGCTGGCAGTCCTTGGAGAGCCGGGGTGCCTCGATGAGGTCGGTCTTGCGGGCTACGTCCTTGAGGACAAAGGCGGCGTGGTAGATCTTATCCAGTGTCAGCATATCGTTTTTCCCATCCTATCTCTGTTTATCCATCCCGGCACACGGGCTATTTTTATTGTTAAAGACAGGATTTAGTATAGTTTACATAAATTGATTTGTCAAATGAATCTATTTCACAGTTTAAGGCGGAAAGCGGAATTTGCTGACATTGTATTATAGAAAAAACGCCGCCATTCACCAAACAGTGAACAACGGCGGGGTATTACCACTTTATCCTATTACTTTCCGGTAAACTCAAATCTCCGCGAGGATAGCGTCACCCATGGCGGTGCAGCCGAGGCAGGTGCAGCCCTCGCTCATGTTGTCGGCGGTGCGCAGGCCCTTGTCCAGAACCTTATTCACCGCGTTCTCAATGGCGTCAGCCTCCTCAGTCATACCGAAGGAGTAGCGCAGCATCATAGCGGCGGAGAGGATGCAGGCAGTAGGGTTGACGATGTCCTTGCCCGCGATGTCGGGGGCAGAGCCATGGATGGGCTCGTACAGGCCCCGGGTGCCGTCGCCCAGACTGGACGAGGGGATCATGCCGATGGAGCCGGTGATCATGGAGGCCTCATCGGAGATGATGTCGCCGAACATGTTCTCGGTGACGATGACGTCGAACTGGCTGGGGTCCTTGACGACCTGCATGGCACAGTTGTCCACGAACATCTCGCTGTACTCCACCTCGGGGTACTCAGCCTGCAGGCGGTGCATGACCGCACGCCAGAGGCGGCTGGTATCCAGCACGTTGGCCTTATCCACGCAGCAGAGCTTCTTGCGGCGCTTCATGGCCGTCTCGAAGCCGATGCGGCCAATGCGCTCGATTTCATGCTCCGAGTAGGGCATGGAATCCACAGCCTGCTTCTCGCCGTTCTCCAGCGTGTAAGTCTCGTGCTTACCGAAGTAGACGCCGCCGATGAGCTCACGCACGATGATGAAGTCGATGCCCTTTGCCACGATCTCGGGCTTGAGGGGGCTGGCCGGGGCCAGCTGGGGCCAGATCTTGGCCGGGCGGTTGTTGGAGTAGAGGCCCATGCCGGCGCGGAGACGGAGCAGACCCTTTTCAGGGCGCTGCTCACCGGGCAGACCCTCCCACTTTGGGCCGCCCACTGCGCCCAGAAGGACGCTGTCGGCCGCGAGGCACTTGTCCAGCTCATGCTGGGGCAGCGGGTCGCCGTACTTGTCGATGGCCTCGCCGCCCATTGCGGCGTCGGTGTAGTGGAAGGTGTGGCCGTACTTTTCGGCCACCTTATCGAGAACGCGGAGGGTCTGCTTCACGATCTCAGGGCTGGAGCAGTCGCCCCAGATGACAGCAATGTTTTTTTCCATTCTTATGGGCATCCTTTCTTTTATTGGACAACAGCATCTTTCGTCAGGCTATGTTCTCTTTTGCTGGCAAAAGAGAACCAGAAAACCACCAGCGATTTCGACGCGCTGGACCCACGAGAAAGGGGCTGCTCGCCCCTTTCAGACCCCAAAGGAGAAGTCGAAACGGAAAAAAGCTAGCCGCTTCGCTAAACGCTTTTTTCCCGTTTCTCCGTTTTACGGCTTCGCCGATGGCGTTATGTCTCTGATAAACTTTACGTCCAGCAAAGAGGCAATGCCGCTTTACTTCTTCGTCAGCGACTTCATCAGACCACCGTCGGCGATGATCTTCTGGATGAACGGCGGGAAGGGTTCGGCCTGGAAAGTCTTGCCGGTGGTCTCATCGGTGATGACGCCGGTATCAAAATTCACGCTGACAGTATCGCCTGCGCTGATGGCGTCCACGGCCTCGGGGCATTCCATGATGGGCAGGCCGATGTTGATGCTGTTGCGGTAGAAGATGCGCGCGAAGCTCTTGGCGATGACGACGGAGATTCCGGCGGTCTTGATGGCCAGCGGTGCGTGCTCACGGGAGGAGCCGCAGCCGAAGTTCCAGCCGCCCACCATGATGTCGCCGTCCTTGACGTTGTGGATGAAGTCCTTGTCAATGTCCTCCATGCAGTGGGCGGCAAGCTCCTTGGCATCCTGCGTGTTCAGGTGGCGGGCCGGGATGATGACGTCGGTATCCACGTTATCCGGGTATTTGAAAACAGAACCGTTTGCGTTGTTCATGGGTGACTCTCCTTTTCTCAGACCGTGCGGGGGTCGGTGATGCAGCCGGTCAGTGCGCTGGCGGCAGCGGTAGCGGGCGAAGCCAGATACACCTCGCTCTTGACGTGGCCCATGCGGCCCACGAAGTTGCGGTTGGTGGTGGAGACGCAGCGCTCACCCTCGGCGAGGATGCCCATGTAGCCGCCGAGGCAGGGGCCGCAGGTGGGGGTGGAGACGATGCAGCCCGCGTCGATGAAGGCCGTCGTCCAGCCGCGGAGGATGCACTCCTTGTACACGGCCATGGTGGCGGGGATGATGATGCCGCGCACGCCCTTTGCGATGTGTTTGCCCTTCAGGATGTTGTAAGCGGCTTCCATATCCTCGAGGCGGCCATTGGTGCAGCTGCCGATGACCACCTGGTCGATCTTGATGTCCTTGCCCTCGCTGGCGGGGTGGGTGTTCTCGGGCAGGTGGGGGTAGCTGACGGTCGGCTCGAGGGCAGAGAGGTCGATTTCAATGGTCTTCTCGTACTCGGCGTCCGGGTCGGCCTCATAGAACACCGGCTCGCGCTGGCTGCGGCCCTTGAGATAAGCCTTTGTCACGTCGTCCACGGGGAAGATGCCGTTCTTGGCACCGGCCTCGATGGCCATGTTGCAGATGCTCAGGCGGTCGTCCATGGAGAGGGAGGCAACGCCCGGGCCGGTGAACTCCATCGACTTATACAGTGCACCATCCACGCCGATCATACCGATGATGTGGAGGATGAGGTCTTTGCCGGAAACTTTCGGCGGCAGCTTGCCGTTCAGCACGAACTTGATGGCGGCAGGCACCTTGAACCATGCCATGCCGGTAGCCATGCCGGCGGCCATATCGGTGGAGCCAACGCCGGTGGAGAATGCGCCCAGTGCGCCGTAAGTACAGGTGTGGCTGTCGGCGCCGATGACGCAGTCACCGGCTGTCACAATGCCTTTTTCGGGCAGCAGAGCGTGCTCGATGCCCATCTGGCCCACATCGTAGAAGTTGAGGATGTCGTACTTGTTGGCGAACTCGCGGCACTGCTTGGACTGGGTCGCGCTCTTGATGTCCTTGTTGGGAACGAAGTGGTCGAGGACGATGGCGATGTGCTCTTTGTCGAACACGCCGTTGAAGCCCGCCTTTTCGAACTCGTTGATGGCGACGGGGGTAGTGATGTCATTGCCCAGCACGATGTCGAGCTTGGCGTTGATGAGCTGGCCTGCCTTGACCTCGGCGAGGCCTGCGTGTGCGGCCAGAATTTTCTGCGTCTGGGTCATTCCCATGGTTCATTCTCCTTTTGATACTCTCTCAAAAATCTCTCTTTATTTATTGTTGATCGCGCTGACCAGTGCATGGATACCGGCCACGATAATATCGGTATCGGTGCCTGCACCCCAGGTGACGATGCCGTCGCCCCACTCGAGGCCGACGTAGGAAGCGGCGCGGGAGGTGGAGCCTTCGTCCAGACTGTGCTCGGAGTAAGTTTCCAGGTGGAAGTCCATGCCGGTGGCGCTCTGGATAGCGTTTGCCACAGCATCCAGACGGCCATTACCCACCGAGGTGACCACCTTGCGCTGACCGTTCAGATCCAGCGTGACGGTGGCGGTGATGCCGTTGACCTGTGCGAAGTGGGCCTCGACGACAGACAGGGGCTTCGACTTGTTGAGGAAGGTATCCTCGAAGATGTGGAGTACTTCGCCTGCGCTCAGCTCCTTGTGGTTGTGGTCGGACACGCTCTTGACCTTGTAGCCCAGCGCCTCGCGCATCTTGGCGGGCAGGTTGTAGCCGTAGTTCTGCTCCAGCACGAAGCCGATGCCGCCCTTGCCGCTCTGGCTGTTGATGCGGATGACGTCGGCATCGTAGGTGCGTCCGATGTCGTGGGGGTCAACGGGAATGTAGGGGCAGGTCCAGCGGTGTTCGCCATGCTCCTTGCGGTAGGCCATGCCCTTTGCAATGGCATCCTGATGGCTGCCGGAGAAGGCGGCAAACACCAGCTGACCGGCGTAGGGGGTGCGCTCGTAAATGTGCATCCGGGTCACACGCTCGTAGGTGGCGCAGATGGCGGGCATATCGGAGAAGTCCAGCTTCGGGTCTACGCCGTGGCTGTACATATTCATGGCGAGGGTCACAGCGTCCACGTTGCCGGTGCGCTCGCCGTTGCCGAAGAGGCAGCACTCCACCCGCTGAGCGCCTGCCAGAACGGCCAGCTCTGCACAGGCGACGCCGGTGCCGCGGTCATTATGCGGGTGGGTGGAGATGATGACGCTGTCGCGGTACTTGAGGTGCTTGTCGCAATACTCAATTTGATTTGCATAGACATGGGGCATACTCATCTCGACCGTGACCGGCAGGTTGATGATCATGGGGCGGTCGGGGGTGGGCTGCATGATGTCCAGGACCGCGTTGCAGACCTCAACGGCGTAGTCCACCTCGGTGCCGGTGAAGCTCTCGGGGCTGTACTCGAAGAGGAAGTTGCCCTCATACTCCTCGCTCAGCTGCTTGACCAGCTTTGCGCCGTCCATGGCGATCTGCTTGATCTCCTCCTTAGACTTGTGGAACACCTGCTCGCGCTGGGCGACGGAGGTGGAATTATAGAAGTGGATGACCGCACGAGGTGCGCCCTTGACAGCCTCGAAGGTGCGGCGGATGATGTGGTCGCGGCACTGGGTCAGCACCTGCACAGTGACATCGTCGGGGATCATGTTCTTCTCGATGAGGGTACGGAGGAACTCGTACTCCGTCTCGCTGGCGGCCGGGAAGCCGACTTCGATCTCCTTGAAGCCAATTTTGACCAGCATCTGGAAGAATTCCAGCTTTTCCTCGAGGCTCATGGGGACGATAAGGGCCTGATTGCCGTCGCGCAGATCCACGCTGCACCAGGTGGGAGCTTTCTCGATGTGGTCTTTCTTGACCCAGCTGTCATAGCCGGCGGGGACCGGGTAATATCCCGGTGCGTACTTGGTAGCGTCCATCATAATTCTTGTCCTCCATTTTACACTTTTTGTAAACGAAAAGGCTCCCGTCTCTCAAAGGACGAAATCCCCTGAGAGACGAGAGCCTGTAATTTCTGTTACAGGGCACCCGTGGTACCACTCTCTTTGCTGTGCCATAAGCACAGCCGCTCTGCACGATCGGCTTTTTGAGGCGAATCGCTGCCCTTATAACGGTGGGCTTCCGTCAGGACCTACTGTCTGCTTCAGTCCTGCCGCTCAGGGGCCAGTAACCGAAACCCTCTGCACCGCCTTGCACCATCCGGCGGCTCTCTGCACGCAGAAGAAAATCGTTTTTTCCCCGTCAACGCATTTGCGCTTTGTTCAAAGTGGTTTCATTTTAGCAAAAGCCGCCGCCCCTGTCAAGAAGTTCGGCTCACATTGAAAATGAAACAATTTCACATAAATAGCAGCATAAATTTTCAAAATTTGCGGGTGGATTCTTTGCTTTGTTAAGAATCTGCGAAGTTTTTGCAAAGTTCGCCTTGAAACGCTGGTTTCTGAAATGGCGTCGTGGTATGCTGTTTGCAACGTAAGGAGGGACCCCCATGAAAGAAGTCAAGACCCCCAAAAAGCCATTGGCTATTTACTACGCCATTGTATTACTGGTGCTGATGCTGCTCAACTTCGTGCTCGTGCCGTGGATGAGCGAACGGCAGGTAAAAGAAGTGGACTACGGCACCTTCATGTCCATGACCGAGGACAAAGACATCGGCCGGGTGGATGTGGAATCGAACCAGATCATCTTTACTGATAAAGACGAAAAGCAAATTTACAAGACCGGCCTGATGAACGACCCTGACCTGACCCAGCGCCTCTACGACGCAGGCGCACAGTTTTCCAGCGAGATCGTCGAGCAGGCTTCGCCGCTGATGAGCTTTCTGCTGAGCTTTGTGCTGCCCATCGTCCTCTTCGTCTGGCTGGGCAATTTCATGAACAAAAAGCTCATGGAAAAGGCCGGCGGCGCGAACTCGATGATGTTCGGCGGCGTGGGTAAGTCCAACGCCAAGGTCTACGTCCAGTCCACCCACGGCATCCGCTTTGCGGATGTGGCCGGCGAAGATGAGGCCAAAGAGAACTTACAGGAGATCGTAGATTATCTGCACGATCCCAAGAAATACGAAGAGATCGGTGCCTCGATGCCCAAGGGCATCCTGCTCGTCGGCCCTCCGGGTACTGGCAAGACCATGCTGGCAAAGGCCGTGGCGGGCGAATCCAACGTGCCGTTCTTTTCCATCTCCGGCTCGGAGTTTGTGGAGATGTTCGTGGGCATGGGCGCGTCCAAAGTCCGTGATTTGTTCAAGCAGGCCAAGGAAAAAGCCCCCTGCATCGTGTTCATCGACGAGATAGACGCCATTGGCCAGAAGCGCAACAGCGGCCAGCTGGGCGGCAACGACGAGCGTGAGCAGACCCTGAACCAGCTGCTCACCGAGATGGACGGCTTCGAGGGCAACAGCGGCGTCATCATCCTCGCGGCCACCAACCGTCCGGATTCCCTTGACCCGGCTCTGACCCGTCCCGGCCGCTTTGACCGCCGTGTTCCTGTGGAACTGCCCGACCTCAAGGGCCGCGAAGAGATCCTGAAGGTCCACGCCAAGAAAGTCGCTCTTGCCCCCGGCATCGACTTCAACACCGTGGCCCGGATGGCCTCCGGTGCCTCCGGCGCAGAGCTGGCCAACATCGTCAACGAAGCCGCCCTGCGGGCCGTGCGCGCTGGCCGCAAGAGCGTGACCGAGGCCGACCTCGAGGAGAGCATCGAGGTGGTCATTGCCGGCTACCAGAAGAAGAACTCCATCCTCACCGACAAGGAAAAGTGCATCGTAGCCTACCATGAGATCGGCCACGCACTGGTGGCGGCGCTTCAGAATCACTCCGCACCCGTGCAGAAGATCACCATCATCCCCCGCACCTCGGGCGCACTGGGCTACACCATGCAGGTCGAAGAAGGCAACCACTACCTGATGACCAAGGAAGAGCTGGAAAATAAGATCGCCACCCTCACCGGCGGACGTGCTGCCGAGGAAGTGGTGTTCGGCTCCATCACCACCGGCGCGTCCAACGACATCGAGCAGGCCACCAAGCTTGCCCGCGCCATGCTCACCCGTTACGGCATGAGCAAAGAGTTCGACATGGTGGCCCTGGAGACGGTGAACAACCAGTATCTGGGCGGTGACACCTCGCTGGCCTGCTCGGCCCAGACCCAGCGCGAGATCGACCAGCGGGTCGTGGAGCTGGTAAAGGCCCAGCACGAAAAGGCCATCAAGATCCTCACCGACAACCGTGCAAAGCTCGACGAGCTGGCGAAGTACCTTTATGAAAAGGAGACCATCACCGGCGACGAGTTCATGGCTATCCTTGAGGAAAAAGATTCCAGCGAAAATTAAAATAGGATCTCTGCAATAATCCAGCCGCCGTATCCGTATTCATTACAGATACGGCGGTTTTCTGATACGCCGTACCGCTGATAAAAGCATTTGGGATAAACCTCTCCGTCAGCGCTGGT
>ERZ780208.2607-NODE-2607-length-12136-cov-5.402698_pt1 | contig 12136 bp, 23 predicted proteins | sample MGYA00511167_ERZ780208 | MGnify/ENA primary metagenome ERZ780208 (study PRJEB29588, sample SAMEA2159202) | human gut metagenome | biome: human gut; feature: human-associated habitat; material: faeces | place: Denmark | collected 2008/2010 ... | reverse complement strand
TTGTCAGGCAATCGACAGACGGCAGATCAAACATAAGATGGGACATGTTTATGATAAACGGCTGCAGCAGAAGATTTGCAACGGATTGGCATTTCATTTACAGCTTATCGTAGATGAGTTCAGCATAGGATAGGTTGCGTGATTGACCAAAGATTGATTGAAAAGTTGGGACAGGCAGTCAGATTTCAACTGGGAATGGAGGGTGTATCAAATGGAAAGTGATAAACAATATAGAAAATATCCTATTCCGGATTATTTGTTGGAAGCAGGATATAAAGAAGAGGATCTTTGCTATGTTGTTCATGGTTCCAGTGTGTTGCTTCGTGACCGCAGAGGCAAGATTCTGGTTGAGTATCCGGTAGAAGAAATAATTGGCTGTGAAAATGAAAGACGGATATCAAATAAAGGAAGGTAGGCGGTAAAAATGGAATATGAAGGTTGGAAAGCAGGTCAGGCACTTCGTAATGTTCGCAAAAGTCGTCACCTGACGATTGAACAGTTAAGTGAGCGGGTGAACAAATCACCATCACATATCAACCAGATTGAGCTTGGCAGTCGAAAAATGAGCGTTGATCTTTTGTATCTTCTAATGACGGCATTACATACTGATGCAAACACAATTTTGGGAATTATTCCGGAAGAAGATAGAGATTCAGCAATTACAGACGAAGTGAATGATGGTGTTGTGGATCAGAGATTAAGAACATTAAGTCCACAGCGGTAGATTGCAAGAAGAAAATGGAAAGTAACTAAATGTTTGTTAGATATAAACAAAAATCCACCATTGCAGCAACTCGATTTCTTGTTAATATTGCACAATAGAACACGACAATAAGCCATAGGCATCCTATGGCTTATTTTAGTATTCAATTATTTTTCTTATTCCTGGAATTCTGCCCGGAGCATGTCCCGGCTGGATCTGAAATTAAAGAGCTTCCGAGGAAAGGCGTTTATCCAATGTTCGATGTATGCAATCTGCTGATCTGTGTAGAGAGTTATATCTGCTCCTTTTGGTATCCAACGGCGTATCATTTTGTTGATATTTTCATTCGTGCCACGTTCCCAACTGCTATAGGGATGGCAGTAATAACTGGTAGTTCGTTTGCCACCGTTGATAGATGTTTCTATTTTTCCGGCATCCAGAAACTCAACACCATTATCCGTAGTAATTGATTTGAAGCGTGCCCGGAATTGATCTGATCCGAGGTCCTTTTCGATCTGATCGAGAGCAGCTTTTACAGCTTCTTGAGATTTTGATTTGATCTTTCGAATAATTTCCGTTCTGGTTTTTCGCTCAGAGAGAACCAGCAGACAATTTTTCTTGTCTCGCTGACCGATTACGGTATCCATTTCCCAATGTCCGAAACTGTCCCGGCATTTTATTTCTTTCGGTCGTTCTGTGATTGAAGTACCACGGAGGTTATGCAACGCCACGGCTTTTCCTTCTTTTTTCTTATTCTTCCGGTAATGCTTAAGATCGGACTGCCTGACGTTCAGGAATAGCCCGGCATGGATATAGTTATATAATGTTTTATAACAAATATCAGTCTTGAATTTCATTTCTGGATGTGTCCGGATGAATCCGATCACCGCTTCAGGAGACCATTTTTCATTTTTTATCTTATCCTCGATGAAATTGACCAGCTCGAAGTCATCCCCGATCTTAAAGTCTGCACCTTTTGCCGTCTGCTTCTCAAGGAAATCCCGCTGCGCATAATCAGCTTTATATACCTTGTATGGTATCAGCTCCGAGGAAAGAAGCTCAACTGTTCCCCGTTTGATTTCATTGTAGATTGTGGATACACATTTTCCCAATCGTTCCGCTATTTGCTTAACCGGGATCTTGTCTTGCAGCATTATCTCAAGTTGGTAACGCTGCGTTTCCGTTATATATTTGCCCATAAAAAAATACCCCCAAAGTATCATCTTTAAGAGTATTTTACTATAAGCTTATTATGTAAATCAATCGTCAATTTCCATATATGTTACCCGGTTCAAGGCTCCGCCCATTTCCAGAGATTTAATAGTGTCAGGAGAATAAGTTGCGATTACCTCCTCCAGAGTAGTAGCGGAATCGATGTAAGTGACTTCGGGGCGTTTGATGTTTCGGCTTGCATAGTACCGTTTTTTATACTTAGTATGCAGCACGCATTCTTTTGTAATGTATTTCGTGATGTATGCAGATGCCCGAACGGTATCTTTTATTTTGGTGGCGGTAGAAAATCCATAATTCCAAGCAGGAATGTTATAAATATCATTGCCATCGTTATCCAGTTTGCCTGACGGAATCAATTTCAGGTTTCCAGTGTTTGCCATCAATCCGTGAAAGTGATATTTTTTTCCATCTGCATGAAATTCCGGCACGATCATATATACAAGATCCTGCGCCCGTGCTTTGCGTGTACGGTCAATAAATCTTTTAAGCAGGGCGGTAACAGTGTCATAGTCGGTGGAATCGTATTTTTTAGGATCAAAAGTGAATGTGATGAAGTATTCCCAGTCGTTCGATTTAGATAATTCATAGATGGTATTTTTTGTCCGGTTTAGAGATGTTTGCAGAGAATGCTTAATCATTTCCGGCGTTCGTTCTGCTTCGGTTAATTGAGATCGTTTTTCCTTTTTCTGATCCGTGTAGATCGGTTTGGAATAATTTGTGATCTTTGTACCGTGTGCATATTCGCTTATTTTGTAGTTATATGCCCCCAACTTTTCAACCTCCTGTCTGACGGAACATTTTGGAAAAATTCGCTAACGTGTTGCTACTGTCAAGTATGCTATTATATTATATATATTATATAAAGCTCTCTGGAAAATCAGTTTCATTCACTGGATAAAAACCACCGTTTTTCTCGTGTTTCCAGATATCATCAACCCTCTGGTTGATCTTTAAAAGAGTGGATGCTGCGTCAGCTCCTTCCCGGAGCTGCTGGCGGTAGAATCCCTCCGGAGTGATTCCGTATCGTTCCGCAAATATTTCGTCTATTGTCAATTTCGATCACCTCGCTGCACATCGCCGGGGACTGTCTATGTGTCCCGCTCCGAGCACTCGCACGCCACATAGACAGTCCCCGCCTAGTGCCGTCAGGCACCGAAATCGGCATAGCTGTCGTATAGCTGATAGTATTTCTTTTTGGCCCGGAAGAACTCGCTCCCAACTTTTTCCTTCATCGGATACCATACTTTTACGCATACGAAGAGCTTCCCTCCGGCAAAAAGAGAGAAGATTTTACCCCAGATACCAAAATTTGATACCTTACGATGGATACATTCATATTCGATCAGTGCCCGGATCTGACGGTCGAGCATTTTGTCAAACTGTGCTACCAGAATTACGTCATAGCCATATTTGCGATGCTGCGTAAAAAAAGATAGCCAGTCACCTCGCCCAGCTGCGTTCCAGTCCCTGGAGTTAAATAATATCTGTGATTCGTCAATCACAAGTGTTATTGCGCCCTCATGAAATCTATGGCAGCTGAACCAGTTCCGGGAGAAGTTGATCAAGCGCTCTGGCGTCAGGTCCATATTGTTAATGTATAAATAATGCGGATTCTTTCCGCAGTCCTGCCACCTGAAAGCGAAATTAGCTATGACGGGTTTTCCGGCACGAAGCCGCCAGTAGAGCTTATCCGCCGTATGTAGTGACTTTCCACTGCCGGGAGTGCCGGAGTATAGATATATCAATTTTTAATACCTCCTAACCAGCTTGTTAAAAAATACATATGATCCAGATGGAAAATAAATTTTGCGGTAAAGATTGCTGCTAAGATGATAAGCAGGACAGCCCACCACGGAAGTTCAGTGTTTTGATTGCGCATTCTATTTCCCTCCAGTTGTATTCTTTTTTCTTAAATACTCAAACAGAAGCATCACAGAAAAAATAATAAGTATTGCACAATACAAAGTTATTATTTTTTGTAAGCCAATTCCAATATATATAAGTATCAAAAATAACAAAATCAAACTTATACACATTATCAATACTAATTTTATCATGATATACACCTCCTTTTATAGGAGAAGTATATCACGCAATATAACAACAATCAATCGCCTATCATCTTGACCCAGCGCATAATGATGGAGTAAATATAGAAAACTCCAATGGCTGCCGTCCAAGTTAGCAGGATCTTGACCAGATCAGCCACCGGGATAAACCAGTTAAGATATCCGAGATAGTCCAAATTGTTTAACTGGTCAAGATACTTGTCAAATGGAGACGTTGGCAGCACCGAAAGGATTATAGCACCGAACTTCTTGATAATCTCCAGAAACCATTCCAGCATAATTTCACCCCCTTATATATATGCGTCTGGTAGCAGTTGCCAAGCCAATTATAAATAACAGGCACTCCATCCGGCGGAGAATAGCAGCCACTGTATTGAATTTATTAAGATTCAGGTCAATGGTATAGGTCTTACTTTTTGTATAGTAAAATTTGTAATGAACCACCGGAGCAATAGGGGTAGCATCCAGCAGCTTGACCGCTTTGTAAATGTCGAATGGGATGCAGAAGGGGAAGAGCTTACGAAAGTCAAGTGTGTAGTCACTTACATCCGGATCCACGGTTACACTTCCTCCACCACCGCCACCGGGATCCGGATCGGCAGTAGGATTGTTTTCGATGGCTGCTGGTAACGGGTATGCTAATGTTCCAGCTACAGGCAACACGGTATCCTTATCAAGCTCCTGAGCCTGATCCTGTTCATTTGTCCATGTTATACCATCTGCATATTCCTGCGGAATAGTGATCACTCTGCCGCCTTCGATCGTTATAGTTATGTTGCCCTCCGCATCTACGTCATATCCTATTATGGTGCCATCTAAATATGCATCCCATGCACCTGCATCATCCCGGCTATAAGGGCTGTCGGTATCTGATCCGATATGAATCACGTCCGAGGCATTGGCTACATCCTCCCAGGTAGCATGACCGGCATTGATTCCGCCCAACAGATCGTACCAATCATCATAGCCCATCTTGCCGGGGATATCATTACCGATAGAGACCTGTCCCTGCTTTCCGTTGGGATCGCAGATATCCCAAGCTCCTTCAGGGCGGGTATATGGCAGATCTGATCCAATGGAGATATAGTCATTTACATTGGATACGCCGGGCACATCGGTAGTGCCGGATGGTGCTGCCGCTGTGATCAAGGGCAAACCATAAGCAGTAGCCAACCCACTATATAAATTGTGGCGCAAAAGTCCCAATGCTCTTCCGTCTGGAAGATTCTTCCATGCAGTCGCACTTCCATCCGCCAGAACCCATCTAAAGGAAGCGTTATTAAGCAGAGAATGGCTATATTTTCCATCTCTCAGCTCTCTCACGGCTCCGTCTACTATCTCTGCAATCGTGATATCTACTACCGCTGCATTTTCGTAGACCTTGAATGCAAGAAAGCAGTCATTGCTTGTCATCTGGCTAACGTCCAACCCCTTAATTTCAAGGGAGCAACTTTCATTAGTTACCTTTCCGCTTTTATCAGTAAAAGTAAGAACATTGTCATATGTTCCGCTAAGGTCTTGCCCTATGATCAGATTGCCCTCTGATCCACCACCCAGAGCATTTTTTATATCACTGACGAAGTCTTTAGCCCACTGCCAGGCTTCAGAAGTGGTATCAATAACGCCAGCCGAAGCTGACTCTAGAAAGTCCTCTATTACAGATCTGGCATGTGCTGCGTTATCTCGCTGTTGCTCTGCTGCGGAGACGTTGTTGTTTAACGCCTGCGTAGAGTAATTGACGAAATCCTCTTTCATTTTTTTTCCGGTTTCATCATAAAACTTCTTTAATTCTTCGTTTTTACCATCCTCAAATTGTCCCGGTACTATGGTTATAGCAAGCCCCAGCCCGATCATAGAGAATATAAGCATCATCCTGCCATGTGGCGTTAATGATCCTAACCCTACCGCAGTTCCTATTCCGGCTTCTAGCCCGGTCGCCTTTGCCTCCTGATAAGGTTTAACTGTAGCCAGCGTGATCATTGTTACTGCCAGCAGAAGTGCTATGAGTGATTTCATTTTCCGCTTCGAGTACAAGTTTCATCATCCTCCTTTCTCCACATACATTCATTACAATATATACTTCTTACATTCATTGCAGTATATACTTCCTTCAAAATAGCAGTTGTGGCATTGAATGAATTCGCTTTCGCAATATTCTTCATAGGTTGCCGGCAGAAATCCGTATTGATCTTCATATATCTGCGCAGCACAACTACCATATTTACGGGTTCGACAATCAAAATAATCTCTCATGATATTTCAAACCTTTCTATCTATTAAAAAAGAGGGATCGCCCCGAACCTGTAGGATGACCCCTCTGTTTCTTGGCGATTTGATCTTTTGGCTCCTGACTATTTGCCTGTTACCTTCTTGAAGATCTTGATACCGATGCCGACAACTACGATTGCTCCCATTACTGGAAGAGCTATCGGAAGGACTGCTGCGATAGCATCCTTACATTCTGTAGCAGTAGTTGTCAGTGCTGCGGTAAGTGCGCTTACTACTGTAGACGCTTCGGCTCCGTATACTGCTGGCATATCATTACCCCCTTTCTTTTACTGCAGCCTCTCACTTCTGCAGCAACTTGTAAAGCTTATTTATTGTGAAACCTATCAAAGCCGGGAGGGTAGCGATAAGAAAACCGCCACCGATACCCATGATGAAAGGCTTACAAGCATCTAGATAACTAACCGATTCGATCATAAACTAACCCCCAGAAAAATGCTCCTAAAACTACACCTACCAGAATACCAAGAAAGCAGGAAATGCTTTGATGGTAGAAGAACATGTTATAGTCGGCAGTGCTGGCGATACAGATCGCTGAGCCTGTTGTTACTTTCATGACTTTTCCTCCTCTTGCGCCCAAAACCATCGCTTCCCGCTCCGGCGGACACTTGCAATAATGCTTGTATCTCTAAATGAAAAATCGTTTTCGCTGATTTCGCTCAACCATTTTTTCATTAAGACATACAGGCATTATTACTTCGCTGCGGATCGTGAACGAGGCGCATGGCTTCATCCACTTTACTGGCTGCCGTCTGTTTCTTCCCGGCAGTCCGCAGATGCCTGTTTACAGATAAGGCACGAATGGATAAAAACCGTCCATTCGTACGCTTGTCCATTATTGGGATCTCGCTCCCTGTCAACCATAATAGAAGATCACGATTATGGTATGACAGGGTTATCAGTCCCTGTATATATCCTAACATCAGTGGCTTATTTACCTTTTCCGGTAGATGTACTTTGGGGAGCACTGCCACCAATGAGAGAACCAGCTTCACCTGCATGGGTTATCTTGAAATTCTTATATTGTCCATCACGGTAGATCCCTGTGAAGTCATATGCTTCGATTGGCTGACCAGAAGTCAGGACCCGGTCATATACATCCTGACTGCACGCAATGTTGCCTGCCTGTCCATTCTGGACGATCGCCAGAGTGTAGAACGTTGTCTTTCCGTCACTTGTCTTACTTTCATTCTTTCCTACGCACATTGCGTTAAATTTAGTTTCAATATTCATAATAGCTACCTCCTAGCTTTTCTTTCAACCCCCGTCGCCGTGCGGGGGCGTTATTAAATTGTATGTGATCCCTTTCAGTGTGATTTACTTACTGGGGGTTGTCACCATGATATTACTTTGCTTTTTTCAAAAGCTGTTTTCATTGCTTCTGCGATTTCTTTCTCATAATTTCCACAATATCCTTCACAATTTATATCTGCGATCACTCGCGCAAAAAAATCACGAAAATTACCACATAAATAGTCGTCAGCAATTTCTTTGGGTATCTCTATTTCTAACTTCATATGATCACCAGCCTTTCATCATTATCGCTCTTGTGTTAAAGACCAGAAGCCGACAAGATCCGTCTGGATCATTTGATCTTTGAACGATTGGTTTGCTTCTGATACCGTGATGGAGCTGTGCCGATCATATGCAGTTTTCAATCTGACCGCTAAGTTATTCTCGTAACTGTTATCAAATCGAATCATATGATCACCAGCCTTTCATCTGGATCATAATGCGACCCTATATCATACATGATCAAGCTATCACATTCGTTGACTACGATCATGTGGCTGTGATTGATCTGACTGACTGCGTTGCAGATCTGCATTGCATATGTCAATATGTCGCAGTCTGCCCACGAGGTTCTTACTCCGTTTCTTACTTCATAAATACTGTACATAATTGCCCCCATTTCCTCCAACCGTTGCCGGATGGATAAGTACATCTGTTCGTTGCAAATACATATTACAATGTACACATTAAGTCCACAGCAAAAGAAATATTTTGAAGCAGTATTTTGTAATATGATTGATGCTTATCCGGCATAGAATTGGAGGACAGAAGTGGCACATAAAAGAAAAAATAAGAAAGCAATACGCTGTATTGTCTATTTAGCAACCTTTGCGGATGAGGATACTGTGGATCGTAAAGAGCAGAAGCAGTTGAAATATATCCGTGAATATGCTGCAGCACATCATTTGGAGATAGTAAAGGTGTTTCATCGAAGTATATTGGGGCAGATGGATACAAACAGACATTATCAAAGTATTGTAAAGCAGGTGCAAAGTGGTGAAGCAGAAGCGGTTTTACTGGCTAACATGGGGATGATTTCCCAAAACTTACAGGATGCATACAGCAAAGTCGGACAAATGATTGCAGCCGGCGGCAAAGTGTTTACGGTGGATGAGGGAGAATTGAAACTTAATATAGCGCAGATTGGAGGCTTGATATTATGAAAAAAGTGGAAAATGGAGAACTGGTTTATGTGGATCTGGGACAGCATCAAGGAAAATGCGTGCAGTCAGGGATTCGTCCATGTTTGGTTGTGGGAAGTTACTATGCATCTGATGCGTTAAATGTATTACCTTTGACAAAACAGATCACTAAAAAATTCAATCCTATGCATATTCGGATCAATAGGGATGACGTAAAAGGGTATTTGGCAAATGATTCTCTGATATTGGTGGAACAGATTACAACTGTGGATCGGAGAACAGTGATGGGAAAACTTGGCAGGGTGTCAGGTCAAAGTGAGGTTATGCAATTTGTGAAAGAAGCTCTTCAAAATAGACTGTATCTTGATGGACGTGAAGAAAGAAAATAACATCTTATGGATTGTTGTATTTGGAGAAGGAGAATGTAGATCAAATGACTATCGGACAAAGAATCAAATATTTTCGGAAGCGAAAAGGATATACGCAAAAAGAAATTGGTGAATTGCTTGGCTTTGCTAGCACATCTGCAGGCACACGAATAGCGCAATACGAAACCGGAGTTCGAGTCCCGAAAAAGAAAATGTTAGCTACGATGGCGCAGTTGTTTGAGGTTAGTCCATTTGTCTTGATGCCGCTGGATATTGATACGACGAATGGATTAATGCATACGCTTTTTGCACTGGAAGATAGATATGGTTTGACCGTTGCAGAGGAAAAGGGGAAGATCAGTCTTGTGTTGCCGGAGCCGAATTTAGGATTACATGCGACATTGGAACAAGTTTTGTTTGATTGGTTGCGACAGAAGACAAAATGGGATAGTGGTGTGATCACGAAGGATGAGTATGACGAGTGGAGATACAATTATCCTGAAGATAACATAAAAGAGCGGGCATAGACCAATGAGGGTTGACAGGAAGTACAGAAAAAGAAACTGTACTTCCTTATTTTTGTGGTCGGAGTGTCTGCAATATGATAATATGATATATATTGAAACTTTAGGAGATGAGTTGATATGATACAAATAGAATTGGTCGGTTACGATCATATATTGTCAGAGGTAGATTTGCAGGTTACAAAATATGTTAATAAAAATCTGCAGGATATAATAAGGGTTTTAATTGATATGCTAGAAGATGATCCTGAATATGGATTGGAAGATTTTTTTCCAAGAGATTATCTGACAAGGAAGCCAGAGGAATGTAGAAATACGATTAATGAGTTATATGAGATTATTTGTTCAAGAATGATTAGAGATTACATAAAACCTAAATATGAGTATTTGTTATATATGATATTAAAATGGTGGAAAGATTGTACGGATAATGAAGAGGATTTATTACCCAATCGAGTGGACAACGAATTGGCAAGCAAATTAGAGGAATTGGAGCAACTGGATGTACTGGAAGAAATTCAGAATTTTGATCAGTATTTTGTTATCTGTTTTCAGGATCTAGATTTTTTGCCAGATACATTAAACCAGATGGTAATGATTTATTTGCAGAATCCGGCAAAGTTATCATTGTTTTTAAATTATGATGACTTGGATGATTATGTGGATCTTATGGATTGTGATCTAAGGGAACGATATTTAGAAGTAAGAACCGTGCAAAAAAAGCAGCAAACACAATTATCTAATGCAGAAAATGTGGTGAAGGAGCTTCTTGATCTATTAAACAAATATCAAAAAAGAATAGTGGATTTTAAGGATAGAGATGAGGTGAAAATTACCGCAGACATACAGGATGCTATAGGTAATGTGCTGAATTCAAAATATGGTTTGCATATTGCAAGAGAGTATACAATGGGGCGATCAGAAAAGAAAATAGGAGAAACTGATCTTTACATATATAAAGAAGTAGATGGATGGGTTGAGGATTGTGTAATTATTGAAAATAAGTATATTGAAAAATTTGATAGACAGTATGATCAATTGATAGGGTATCTAAATTGTAATTTTGAAGCTGGAATCACATTGTCAATGAACAGGAATAAGTCACTGAAAGAGGGATTTGACATAATTGAGAGAAAATTGCACGAAAAAAGACAGAATGCGGAGGTTCAATGTCCGCCAGTTAGTATTGAACGGATAGAAAAAGGCAAGGTACGATATATAGTAAGCGAACATATTGTTCCAGAAACAAAAGAAAAAATGAAATTGTATCATTTGATTTTTCAGTTAAATGATGATGAAAGGCATAAAGCGGCAATTAATGCAAGAAAATAACCAGTTGATTATCCAATAGAACGAATGTTTGTAAAATGCTGTTGGAATTGATTGAAAAAAGATTATATTCATGATAAGATTATAATGGATGCTACCATAACGGTAGGCGGTTGGCCCTCTACGGAGGGACTGTGACCCTCCGATTACATAGAAACCCGAACGGGAATCAACGGAAAGGAGGGCTGAGCCTTATGAGTATTATTGATTTTATCGCAGTAGTGAGCTTTGGCTTAACCTGCTTTGGATTAGGATATTCCTTTGGTAAAGATAATAATAAGACACAGAAATAGCCGCCCCGGTCCTGAGAAAACTGAGCGGCTTTTCTAAAGCTTAACATTTAGTATCGGGCCAACCGTCTATCGGTGGCATCTTTTCTACTAATAATATAACATGACTGTTTCTTGATTTCAAGACAAAACCTATATTTATTGGGAATTGCTGATAAATAATATGTCATTTGACCTGTATTTATCCCATTTTAATTGAAAAATTTATTTTTTGTTGGTTGGCTCATTCTGCCAGAGGTATTTGGCACCATCTAACAGTGTGATGACTGCTTTCAACATAGCAGATAGATCTTCCTGCAGTTCGTTAATCTCATCTTGGAATAAAGAAACATCTTTTGGGATAATATCTTGGCTGCCGAAAGTGATGATACTTTGCTCAAGATCGAGAAGTCGATGGTACAATAGTTCAATTTCATCAACTAAAGGGAGAATTGTCTCCTTTTTACCAACGACACAGATGCGGTCGTATAAACAGCTCCTTGTATAGAAAATTCTTTTAGGAAGTCCGCTTGCTTTTATGCGGGCTTCAATTTCTTTTCGTTCATATGGCGTAGGTCTAAAACTGATAGTTGGGTTTTTGTGTATATTGCTCATAGTCGTTCCTCCTGGTATTTTGCAAATGGTGTTGTATATGGCACCTATGAAAAATCGCATATACAACTCATAATGAATAATTGACAGTAGATTATATCGTATAGCCGAGTAGCAGTGGGTGCTACTATTTTGCTACTAAAAATCCTGAAAATATCGTGGACAGCTTGAAATGTGCATAAAGAAATGTGCGATTTAGTGCAAAAACCGAAAGAATACTTCGTATAAACACAAAGCCCGGGACGAGTTTGAGTAACGGACTAAAATGCCGAAAGCCTGTATTTATGCGGGTTTCCGGCATTTGTTTT
>ERZ780208.2603-NODE-2603-length-12146-cov-4.221322_pt1 | contig 12146 bp, 9 predicted proteins | sample MGYA00511167_ERZ780208 | MGnify/ENA primary metagenome ERZ780208 (study PRJEB29588, sample SAMEA2159202) | human gut metagenome | biome: human gut; feature: human-associated habitat; material: faeces | place: Denmark | collected 2008/2010 ... | reverse complement strand
CCGCCATCACTTGCGAGGCATGCAGGTCGCCGGATGCCTCTCCGGCTATCATGAAGTATTTCACTGTGTACTGTTATCTGTCGCTTTTGGAAGCCGCCGAGCGGCTTATCGTGTTACAAATTTAGCCTTTTGTGTCGTGACGGCCAAATCCATCGTAATATTTGCGCAACCATGCACCCACGGCCCTACGAAAAACATTGCGCCTTTTAAGTTTTTTAATGCTGCGCCGATGCTATAATGCGGCATTTTGGTGTATCTTTGTGCTGTCGTAAAGCGACGTATGATTTGTATACACACATTTATCTTAGGGAGACTATCTTAGGGAGACATGTTGCCCCCGACATTTCCCGGATGGTCGTGATGCCGCATTTCGCAGTTGCGATGTACACTGTGTCTTCCGAAGCGAGACAAGGCGTGTGCGATTACGCACATATGCATAGGGACTCTGATACATACGATTTTTTAGATACACATAACATATTAAAAGTAAAAAAATTATGAAATTCAAAGCAGGAAATTCGTACGAGCTTCCGGTAAAGGAACGCATTGTACAGGGCAATTCGCAGTATTTTATTGTAGAACATGACGGAGTGGAGTATCGTATCCGTCTGTACGATTTTCAAAAAGAGCAAAAAGACCCGGCAACGCTGCTGTGCCTCGCCAGGCAGGTGCAAGACGGCACTATTGCGTTGGTGCAGGATTATTCGGCATTTTTGGACCAATTTTACAAGGTAGGCGAAGAATATCCCTTTACGGTAGTGTCCGGACTTAAGGGGTACGAATTGCCTTATTACACTGTGCGCGATAATCATGGCCTTATTTTCAACCTCGCCAATTTCGGTAAAGCCAAATTGATGCCTTATCAGGATATACGCTGCCGGGTGACCAAGATTGACCGTTACAGACTGCGCCTCCAATTGATAGATGATGAGCAAGTACAACGTAAGGTCAAATTTTACAGCCTCCCGGCCATAGGAGCCGAATTGTGCATAGGAGCCGAGGCACGCCTGGCCGAGAGCCTGCTGCTTGCCGATGCATCGTATGCCGACATCGCTGCGGCCTACCGCAGCCACCGTGGCGAATGGGTGCTGATGTTCCTGTCCAAGGTGCGCGACACCATCGAGACGATGCATTACCGAACATTGCGCCGCCACATCCGCGTCCTCCGGGCATACGTGTCCGTATGTCTGTTCCTACTCGAAGAAAGCCGACTGATTTCGAGCCTCGACGATACGTGGCGCACGCGCTGGCGTCGACGCCTCGAAGGCTATGTGCGCCATGCCAGCACTTCGATACGCGCCCTCGAGATGATAGATTCGGGTAAGCATACCGCCTACTTGGACGACATCATAGCCAAGATGCGCCAAAGCGGATACCTCTACAATCCCGGAGACAAGCTCGAGGTGATGAACGCCATATTTGCACTGTGCCCGGACATCATCGAGCAGCGCATGGATGACATCCTTTCTATCATCTCCGACGGCAATCACAGCAACTGGAGTCAAGATCCGTTTCGCTCGGCTTTCATACGCGTGCTTGACTCTTACGTGCGTCTCAACAAGACCCGAGCCGACGGCCTGACATACGATGACCGCGCCGGCCGCGATATGTTGCAGCGCATGATACGCGTACTGGCTCTGCGGTTGCTGCTGTCGTCCAAGGACGATGATTTCGATATACAGGAATATCGCGCCGCACTGGTGCGTTATCTTGTGTTTGAGAACGAGGCTTTGGCTCCCGACTTGCTGCGCAAGGCCTTCGAGGCCGCAGCCGGGACATCCGAGTCGCCCCTGCGCTTTGGCTGGAAGAGCCTTGACAATCTTAAGCAATTGGCCTTGGAAGCCGCCTCTGCCGACTTGTCTTCCCCGACCTCTCCGTCCTCCGCCCAATACTACATGGGCAAGGGCGCCGGCCTCGTGGCCACGCGCGAAAGCCTGCACCTTGTTTCGCAAAGTCGCGGCGGTGTCAATCGCGCCATCCTGCCCGTCGATATGCTGCCATGGCAAAACATCCAGATATACACATCCGAACGCATAGCCGCTCTTCCCGAGGGCTGTGATGACTTGGATGCTCTGTCGTGCTTCTGGGCCGATGTGGAGCATGCGCTATACGAACCCGGTAGTCTGACACGTCCCTCTCGTGCAAATCTGCGTGTCGTCGATGCCGGGGACACGGTCCGGGTATATGTCTCCGAAATCGAAGGCGACGGACGCCTGTTCAGGGTCAAACCTGTGGACGAAAGCATTTCTAACGGCGAGGGTACGCTGAGCCTTTCCGAGATAGTGAAATATGATGTGTACGGCATGGCCATAGATGATTTTAGGGACGACTTTAACAACGCGCTGGTATTCGATGCCAAAGTCCTGTCGTTGGGTTCGGGCGATGAGCCGCGATATACGCTGCTGCCGGCCATCAAGGATATGGTGCGCAACGACCTCGACGAAGACACTCCCCTCGAGTGTCTGGTCATGGGATGGACCAAGTACAAGGGCCGCGAAACCTATCTGGGTATATCGGCGCAGGGCGACCCGGTCAATATCGTCACTGAGAGTACCAAACTTTCCAAAGGCGACTACGTAGTGGCTACATACATGTCTATGGAGCCCACCGGGCGACTGCTCTGCCGATACAACAGGCCGGTAGACGAGGATTTTAATACATTCACGCCGCACGATGCCATACGCACGATGCTGTTCCTGCTCAAGTCTTCGGTGTTCCATATTCCCGAAACCATGGACCTTGCATCGGAAAATACCGATGACGACCTGCCCGAATCGACCATCGAGCCCGAGCACGTGGTCGAGCTGATACACATCATAGACCGCGTGGGGTCGCTTGAGTCAAGCTATTTGCGCCGATTTAATTATATGGCCTTTGCGCGTATGCTGGCGCGACTCATAGACAACAACGGTCTGGTGCAATACTATGCGCGGCGCATGTCTTTTGTCCGACGCCTGCGCACCTTCGTCAGCTCGGGATACATCAACGTGGATGATATTCGTGCCGACGAAGAAAATTCGGGTGACTATCCGGTACTGGAAATGCGCAGCCGTCAGTTGCGCATACTCAGTTACATCTACGATTCGTCCAAAAACGATTTTCTATGGGACATCATCGCCGGTGACTACGACGAGACCTCCGTCGGCCTGGCCAAATTGGCTCTGACGGCCAACCTGTCCATGGAAATGGACGTGGACGAAGCCCAAGGCGCCATCACCGGGCGCATATCGCAGTTGCTGAATATCGAGGTCAAAATACAGCAGCCAATATTCTTGGGCGAAGAAACACAGACGCTCGAGTTCAAGAGCAGCTACATCTGCCCCGAAGACGGACTGCACATCGACATGCCGCGTCAGCGTGACCATATATTGCAACGTATTTGCGGATTTCTCAACAGCGCCCAAGGCGGCAAGTTGTATATCGGTGTCAACCGATACGGGTACGTGGTGGGCAATGACGACTTATATCACCATCTCTTCGGTGGAGACCGCGACAAGTACGAACTACGTGTGCGCAACGACATCCGCATCAATCTCGGCGGAGCCGCCAACGACTGCATATCCACGTTGTGGCTCGACCCGGCCGAATCCGGCGGCAAGAACGTTTTTGTCATCGAGATTCGTCCCAACCAGTTCGGCACCGAGTACGGCGGCAAGTACTGGGTGCGCCAAGGCACTTCCACCTATCCGTACACGCGCAAGGAGTTCCTGGCCATGCAGGCCAACCGCACCCTCGCCGACGCGCAATGATATGGCGGTGCGCAATGATATGGCGGTGCTCCACAATATTAAGCGCAAAATTGCGTTTACTAATAGACCGGTCTTCGCTCACGCGTGCAGGCCGTCATCCGTATCACCAAAGCAAACACATCACACAATGTCCATGAGACAGAAATACAATTGCGGACGCTGTGCCGCCGTGGCCCTGGCCTTGGCGACGGCTTTCGGCGTCATGGCCGCCGACGATATTAAGAACGACGAATTCAACCCCATCACCACCGGCGTGACCTCGCTGGGTATAGCCCCGGACGCACGCGGCGCATCCATGGGTGACTTGGGTGTCGCTTCAGATCCGGACGTCAATTCGCAGTTTTGGAACCCGTCAAAATATGCTTTTGCCTACTCAAGCGCCGCCGTGAGCCTGAGCTACACGCCGTGGCTGCGCAAATTGGTCAACGATATCTTCCTGGCCAACCTGTCGGCATACTACAAAATCGGCTCGGGCGACAATCAGGCCATCAGTGCCTCGCTGCGCTATTTCTCGCTGGGCGAAGTCAATACAGCCGGGCCTTCCGGGGATGCCGGACAGAGCCTCAACCCCTACGAAATGTCCGTAGATGTCGGCTATTCGCGCAAACTCTCCGAGAAATTCTCCATGGGCGTTGTTTTCCGCTACATCTACAGTGACCTGGGTTTCAGCGACAGTTATGCCGGCGATCAAACTTCGGGTGCCAGTGCTTTCTCGGCCGACATCTCGGGATACTACACCACCTATCCCATCATCGGACGCAGCGAATGTCAATGGTCCTGGGGCTGGAATATCTCGAACATAGGCACCAAGGTGTCTTATGATAATGGTAATTATCCGGCGTTTCTTCCCACCAACCTGCGTCTGGGTACATCGTTCACCTTCCCGTTGGCCGATTATCATAACTTGTCTATCAACCTCGATGCCAATAAGTTGCTTGTGCCGGCCAAGCCGCGCGAAAGCGATTACGATACTCAGACCACCGAGGGACAGCAGGCATATCTTGATGCACTCGAAGACTGGGAGAATATGTCGCCAATCACCGGCATATTTAAGAGCTTCAGTGATGCCCCGGGTGGATTTAAGGAGGAGTTACGCGAAATCACCTGGTCGCTGGGTGCCGAATACAGCTACAACCAGCAGTTCTTCCTGCGCGCAGGCTATTTCTACGAGAATAAGTTCAAGGGCAACCGCCAGTACTTCGGCATAGGTGCCGGCTTCTCGCTCAACGTCGTGCGTCTGGATGCATCATATATGCTGGCCACGGCGCAGACTTCGCCTCTGGATCAGACACTGCGCTTCACCCTGACTTTCGATATGGACGGGCTGCGCGACCTCTTGGGCAAGCGCAAACGTTGACACCGGCTGTCGCCTTCGGCTTTGATGCCACTTGCATTCGAGGCAGGTGGCGTCATAGGGCGCAACCTGAGCGAAATGCCGCATTCCGCATTCCACATTCCGCATTCCATATTCCATAAACACTTGAAGATATGCAATATCCACGTATCGGCAACGGCTATGACGTGCACGTCCTCACCGAGGGACGCCGTTTGATTTTATGCGGTGTCACCATTGACCACGACCGCGGCCTGCTGGGGCACAGCGATGCCGATGTGGCCATACACGCCCTGTGCGATGCACTGCTTGGCGCAATGGCGCTGGGCGACATAGGACGTCATTTCCCGGATACGGACGCGCGATATGCGGGCATAGACTCGCGCCGGCTGCTGCGTCACGTGGTTGCGCTGATACGCGACCACGGATATATGCCTTATAATATGGATATTACCATTATGGCACAAGCGCCTAAGATGGCGCCGCACATCACGGCCATGCGTGCCAATATGGCCGCCGACCTCGGTATAGATGTCGATATGGTGAGCGTAAAGGCCACTACCACCGAGCGCCTGGGATTTGTAGGCCGCGAAGAGGGCATAGCAGCTCTGGCTACAGCCGTAGTCGTCCCGATTTCATAACAGTCTCTGTCTTATAACAACCTCTGTTTCATAACAGTTCCTGTTCCATAATCATACGGGGAGGCTGCGTGCACACAGTCGCTATATGTCCGCGCACAAGCTGCCGAATCCGCCGAATAGCGGATCCGGGGTCTCGGCGCCGCCTACATGGTTCGCGCCTGCATCGGCGATATCCCCGGCATCGCATGTCTCCATACCGCTATTCATAGGCGTGTCCTCGTAACTAATCGTAACATGCGGCGCGGCAGGCACTTCGACGCGCTCTGTGTCATCGCCCGCGCCTGCATTGGCGGCAATATCGTCTGCCGATTTCTCATTGTCAGGCGTGGCGGCGCGGCTCAGCGAGGCATCCTCCTTGGTCAATACGGACGCGACACAAACCCCGGCGACACCCACGGCGGCGCTCACACCCATGGCACGGCCGAGCGACATACGCTGCCCGGCATCAGGCAGCAACGCCGCCGACGGAAAATCCTCCTGCGATACATCCACAGCCTCCTGATTGCCCGACGCCTGATTGCCGGACGCCTGATTGCCCGGTGTCGGCGTCGCATCCGGCGCCGGGACAATCACTTCCGTAGCCCGAGCCATTTCTTCTTCTGAAAGTCCGTTGCCGTCTTCTGAAAGTCTGTTGCTGTCTTCGGTAAGTCTGTTGCCGTCTTCTGAAAGTTCATTATCAAAACGGTTGTCTGAATACATGCCCATTGTCTAACGATTAGTATTGGTTGATGAGCGGCCTATGGCCTGTAATGTTTAACGAATAGCGGCCTATGGCCTGTAATAGATGTCAAGGCGTAAGGCGGGGAGGGGGAGAATGAGTAATAAGATGGTCGCCTTGACGCTTCTGACGACACAAAGTTACGCGCCATCTCCCTTCGCCCCCAAACATTTCCCTCGATATTGTATGAAATATATCGTTTAATCCACAAAACCGATTTTGTATTCGACATTCGACGTTCCACTTTATCATGGCATTCGACATTCGATAGTCTACTTTATCATGGCATTCCACATTATCATGGCTTTATCTCTGTGGCAGGACGAAGCCTTTCCACTGGTCGTTGACGTTGAGGGTGGTGCGGGTGGTGCCGGCGGCGCGGGTGGTGCGTGCCGTATCGCTGCGGCGCAGGGTGCAAGCGTCCATCAGATCTTGGCGACGCGCCCAGTTGCGCACCGCTGCCTGCCAGTCGCGCATGGGAGACTTGCCGACGTGCCAGCCGTTGGAGCTGTAATAATCGGTAAATGCTTCGGCGTCAAAGCCTTCCAAACCCTTGACAACGGCGTATTGGCGCACCTGCTCGACATCCGGAGCTACGAAAGCGCCGCGGCGACCATCGGATGTGCTTACTGCCGATATTCTTGCAGCCGGTTTGCTTGCCATGGGTGTACTCACCGCCGTGGGTGTACTTGCAGCCGGTTTGATTGCCATGGGTGTACTTGCAGCCGGTTTGCTTGCCGCGGTGCCGACCCCCTTTTTTTCCACAGTATTTGTACCGGGCGTAGCTGTGTTTCGGCGCAAGACGCAACCGTCTGTCGCGAATGACTTGCATTCCGAACATGGTACTTCACAAAACGACTGCTCGACCTGTGGCGCGAGCGCGGGCTGAGCCTTGGCGAAGCCGCTATTCTCTCTTGTATTTTCTTTATTTATTTCAATAATCTTTGCATTTGCAAGATTTATTTCATTTTGCTTACTGGTCTTTTCTATTCTTACGGATGTACAGACGGTTAACGCTCCCAATTGAGAATAACGCAGTATGATATCCCCTAAGAAATTATGATAATATTTATTGTTTACTCTTTCTATCGTGATATTAGAGTATACAAAAGTTACGTTCATCGTTTTAATGCTTATTTTAATTCACAGGAACTTTATAATCCAAATAAAAATACAAAGGAGAGAGAGTTATTTTTAAGAGAGAGTTATCCATAAAACTCGTTTGGTATTTGGAAGCATCCGTACCAAATCTTTCTAATGAAAACCAAAATTGAAGGAAAAAAGTAATAAACACGATAAATTGCGTCAATATTCTCCTTGTTATTATATTTTTCAGATGACAGAGAATATTCATAAATATCATTAGGTATACGGGAAATGAGAACAATAACAGCCTTGTGAAATTGTGATTGTTTGAATAATTTAAATTCAGCATGACAATAAATAAAATGCCGGCTTTGTCTATTGTATCGTTTGATTTTTTTACAAATATGTGATTGAGTAGTACAATAAAACAGACAATCCAAAATGTAAGCTGGAAGTAAGGAGCATCCGAAAAAAAGTTATTGTAATTTTGCTCAGAATAGGTATCTGCAACCAATGCGAGTGTCGGAAATATGCCTAACCAATTTATTATTTGCGCGGATATCTCCATTAGATTAATACTGCGCATCAAAAAACTACCCAACAATAGAACATAAATATATACGGGCTTTAACGTCTTTGCAAGAAATAAAGGCAACAGGAATAAGGGAGAGAAATGTACTCCCAATGACAAAATAAAAATAATAATAGATTTAACACGTCTTCCCAATAAATAATACGAAAAGCTTAAAAATGCCATAGATGTTGCAACAGCCTGTTTCATGGTTTCCATAGCTTCTGCAAACACAATGAAACAAAACACCGTGGCCAAAAAGATGAAGTATATTTTTCGTTTATCGCATCCGAAATATTTCATGAAGTTTATGATGGCACAAAAACATACATAATAAACCAGAAATCCCCACAATAAAGATGTATATTGTACGTTTCCGGTGACGTTTGTAATAACTACATTCAGAATAGTATAAATCAGATATTTATCTGTAGCAAGGTAAATCAGGAAACTGCCCAATGAAAAATCTGTTACAGAATTTATCATATGATAGGTACGTGAAATATCTCCGTTAGGCGAATATTGCGTAAAAGCAAGTAATCCTATAAAGATGGCAATAAAAAAAGCGCATACCCTGATATGCTGATTCCCCATTTTTAAAAATAATATACTTGATAAACAAGCAATAAATGGATTTATCAGTAAAAGAACAGACAGCAGAATAATAGTGTCTCTTTTATTAATGTAAATACCGGACATTAATCTAAGAATTTCAGAGAGTGGCTTATAATTCTTTCATTATCGGTACTATTGAAAAAATCAAATGCCGCAGACCGGTATTTGTCATAGTTCCTGTCGATTGACAATATCGCTTCTTTAATGGATGAAATATCATTTTCATCGATTGTTTCTCCTGCACCCGATTCACTTAATACTTTTAATCCGGGAATATTATTTGCTATCATTGGTTTACCAAATGCTGCGTATTCGAATATTTTATTAGGAGCACAATAAGCGGTATTCAACGTTCCCGGATCATACGTGACAATACCCATGTGGCACATACTGGTAAATAATAGATAGTCGGGAGCAGGAATAAACTCTATGTGTATCAAGGAATCATCTATTTGTCTGTATTTCCGGAGCATATCCCGGTCCTTGCCAAGAAGAACCAATTTATATTCACTGCCTAACTCTTTTATGGCGCGAATGAAATTTGACAAATCGCGCTCTTCAAAAATCATTCCCTGATATAGTATAACTTTATGAGTCTCAAAAATCTTTAACTGTTCGCCATATTTGTGTTTTAAATTTTCCAATTCATTACGGGAAGGGATAAAATAGGGTTTATTCGGTAGCGTTACGGGCCGATTTTTCAGTCTGAACCAGATTTGATAGAATACAGTCCTGTTGTATTCAGGCATAAAAACAAGTTTTGCTTGTCGAATGACCTTGCTAATCGCTTTTAGTTGTGGTTTTGAATTATCGTGTAATTCCGATATTTGCAGCATATACCGGTATCTTCTGATAAACTTTCCTAATGAGCGTATGGTTATAGCACCCTCAATCCACAAATAATCAAAAGACAATTCTTTCAATCTTCGTTTCACTGATTGTCTGAATTGCAGGTATTCCCAGGCTTTTTTCCATACGGTTGTAGCAGTGGTATACGGATATATATCTATTGTTATATCTTTCCGGTTCATTTCCTTTAGGATAGAATCAGAAGCTCCGCTCGTAATAATATGGACATCATGCCCCAATCCTTTCAAAATATACGCAACACTTATGACCGGAGGAATGAATCTTAAATCCGATTTTGTTATAATAATAATTTTCATATTATTTTTGTAATAAATCCTTGTAGGTTGTTGAATCGGCAAAGCGGGATATAATTCTTAAGGAATCTAAAGTTGCCATAGTAAAATCTTTGGGATGGTCTATAAATACCAATAGGCGTTTCCAGCTCAATAATGCTGATAATACAGCCGTCATAACGGACACACAAGTGGTGTTAAGCATGGCCTTATTAAAAAAATGCCATCCGGATTTGATCTGGTCGGCTTTTCTGAAATGCGTTCCATCGGCCAACACAACCATTTTAGATGAAAATCGCCTGAATATTCTGTCAGCAAGTTTATAAAAGATAAAGCGATAATAAGAAGTTATCGGCACCTCGGTAAAAAGTCCTTCTGTCTCTTCTTCCTCAATACTGTCTGTAAATTTATAAAAACTCTTTCGCGGGATATTTGTAAAATCATAATAAGAATCCTTATTGGTGTTCTTTATCCCATAGCTGACAGAAGAATCAATACGGATATCAGCAGACAAAAAAGCTTTTTTCAACAGTGAAAATGGTTGAACGGCCCAGCCTCCGGCCCTAAAAGCAACAATCTTATAGTCAGGCTCGACACTTCTTGCCAATAGATGAAGAATTTCACATCCTTCCACGAACATTTTGATGATTTCCTCTTCTGTAAAGCTATTCAGGCTATAATGTGAAAAATTGCAATAATTCCACGTTCCATCCCCATTATACTTTGCATCTACCCAATGAGGATGTATGTGAAGTTCTATTCTGTGTCCCCGGCGGATAATATCTTTGAGCTGCTCTTGAATCAGATGTAAATCCGAACGACTACGTTCATCCGTATTCAACCCAAGATATTTAATCATCAGATAATCGACAAAAAAAGTTGCTTTTAGATTCGATTTTTCAAATTGCTCCAATAACAAATTGGTCGGTTCAATCAATGTCTTACTTACAGTACCGGAATGATCACCGAAAAACAATTCATAATCGTATGTTAATATAATGGTTTTCTTCATCTTCTCACCATTTTTTTCAATATGGGAACCATCAATTGATAGGGATGCGTTTTACAAACGGCATTAATTGACAGGTAAAGAGTAAAATATAGTATAGAAGGAATGATTAACTGAGCTTCACGGGAAGAGAAGTGATAAACCAAAAAGAACGGAACTAAAGCAGATACAACTGCAATAAACATAAATTTCCCGTAATCAATAAATTGTTCCCAATACCTGACACCGATCAAATCTTTGGTATAATATGAGTTCAGCGTCGGTGCATAAAGTCCGTAAACCAATTGCCCTATACATACTCCTATTAATCCAAAATTGATCGAAACAAAAAATATAATAATCACAGAGACTTTCTTTATAATTTCCAGTTTGAGGGCCAGATCAGAACGTCCCTTGACATAGAGTAAGTTTCTGTTAATAGCGCTTATATGCAATGTCATCATAGCCAAACACAAAATTTGCATAACGGGAACTGCTTCCACCCATTTCTCTGTCAATAAAAGTAAAACCAGCGGTTTGGCAATGACAAATAACCACATCATGACAGCAAAGATTATAAACGATGACGCCTGTATATATTCCCGATACAATTTCCGTAATTTTTCCACATCGTCCTGAATGGAACTCATAATCGGTAATGTAACTTTTATAAATATATCACTCAGTAGTACAACCGGTAATTTCCCGAACTGCTCCCCTCTCGTATATATGCCTAAAGTTCTTGGTGAAAAGTATTTCCCGATAATAAGCGGATAGAGGTTTAAATATATTTGGTCGATAAACGATGAAGCGATTAGTTTAGAACTGAATGAAAATAATTTTTTGCATGATTGAATTGAACCTCAGGACGGGCTTCCATTGTTGCACCAGATTTAACAATATGCATTTGATAAATAATAATATAAGCTGCTGGGCTACCAATGCCCATACGCCAAATCCTCTAAAGGCCAGCGTAATTCCGATAATACCCGATATAACCGCAGAAGTTATGCTTGTAAAAGCAATCTTTTTAAACTTAATTTCTATTGTTAGTTTCGTCAGTGGAACTGACATGAAGGCCGAAATAATCAACTGCAGAGATAAAACCCTTAATAAGAGAACTAATGACGGCTCTTTATAAAAACGGGCTATTACCGGAGATAAACCAAATAAAAGGAGATAGACAAGAACCGATGTTATTATATTTATGATATAAACTGTATTGAAATCGGCCTCACATCTGTCTTTTTTTTGAATAAGAGCCGTTACAAAACCGCCATCCACCAAAATTGCGGAGAAAGTA
>ERZ780208.2598-NODE-2598-length-12173-cov-16.207460_pt1 | contig 12173 bp, 6 predicted proteins | sample MGYA00511167_ERZ780208 | MGnify/ENA primary metagenome ERZ780208 (study PRJEB29588, sample SAMEA2159202) | human gut metagenome | biome: human gut; feature: human-associated habitat; material: faeces | place: Denmark | collected 2008/2010 ... | reverse complement strand
GGAGAGAGATTTTTATGAAACAAAGACTGACAATGTTTTTTGCCTGCCTGTTCCTTGGAATAGGAATGGCACTGGCACAGTCGCGCCTGACCGGAGTAGTCACCTCGGCTGAAGACGGTGAGCCGGTTGTGGCAGCATCCGTCAAGGCAAAGGGCCTGAATGTGGGCACTGTGACAAACGTCGACGGAGAGTTTACTATTAATGTACCGGTTGGTACGGAGCTTGAGATTACCTATCTCGGCATGCTTCCCAAGAGGGTGAAAGCCTCAAACAATATGCGCATTGTGCTTGAGTCTGACAGACAGTCACTTGACGGTGTGGTCATCACAGGTTACGGTTCGGCGCGTAAGCTCGGAACAATAGCGGGCTCTGTGTCGACAGTGACGTCGGACAAACTCGCAAACCGTCCTGTGGCAAACGTAGGAGACGCTTTGCAGGGACAGGTGTCCGGCCTGCAGGTGTTCACGTCTTCGGGTGAACCGTCAGCTACGACAAGCATGCGTATACGTGGTGTGACGTCAATATATGCGACTACCGAACCTCTGTTCATACTTGACGGAAGTGAAATTTCGCAAAATACATTCCTTTCGCTCAACCCTAACGACATCGAGAACATGACCGTGCTCAAGGATGCGTCGGCTACGGCAATCTACGGTTCGCGTGCGGCAAACGGTGTAGTTATCATAACATCCAAGAGAGGAAACTTCGGCGAGTCACCGACAATATCGATAAGCGCGCAGTACGGTCTGTCTGAGATGACGGGTGACAACCTTGACATGATGGACGCCAACCAATGGCTCGCTTTCCAGGAGATGCTCAACCCTTCTTACAAGACAGATGCCAACTTCCAGGCAATGAAGGCTTATTATAAGAAATATAATATAGGTACAGACTGGAAGGAGAAGCTTTTCGGAGGCACAAAGCCGACTTCACAGATAGACGTTAGCATACGCGGCGGTTCTCACAACATGTCCTATCTCGTTTCTTACGGACACTATGACGCAGACGGAATCATGGACGACTCCAACATGCGCCGCGAGACACTGCGTGCCAACATCGAGTCTAACGTAAACGACTGGCTCAAGGTAGGTGCCAACACGAATATTGCTTATACAAAGTTTAAGAAAGCAGCTTACGGTAATCAGTCAAACAGCCCTGGCAACAAGGCTTTCGTAGCCCGTACGTTCTTGCCGACACTTTCTTATTATGAGGTACTTGGTCTTAATCCGGAAGACTACGCCAACAGTACATTCGAAGGCTATGGCAAGCGTGTGAACATATATCCTAACGGGGACTATAACCCATATTACATTTCTGAGATACAGCCGCGTAGCACACGTAGAGTGCGACTGAACGAGAACCTTTTCGTTAACATCAATCCTGTCAAAGGTCTGAACATACGTTCGGCGGTTGGTCTTGACGCTAACGACTTGCGTAGTTCATCCAAGTGTCTTAAAACTCCTGAAGTGTCTTTTGCAGAGAAAGGTTACGTGGCAGAAAGTTTCTCACGCTTCTACCGTTGGACGGTGACTAATACAGCCGAGTATAAGTTCAACTTCCTTGAGAGACACAACGTTACCGTTCTTCTCGGTCAGGAGTCCATGTATGGTAAGACAGAGTCGTTCGGTGTGTCAGCAGATGGCTTTGAGGACAACAGACTTCTCATGCTTCCACTTGCAGCACAAAAAAACGTAGGAGTACCTTCACAAGGCATCTCGGAGGAAGTGCGCAACTCATGGTTTGGTACGCTCAACTACGCTTATGCCGACAAATATTTCGTCGACTTGAGTATACGTCGCGACGGCTCGTCACTCTTCGGTGAGAACAACCGTTGGGCAACATTCGGTGCCGCAGCATTCATGTGGAGTGTAGCGAAAGAAAACTTCATGGAATCTACACGCAGCTGGCTCAACGACCTGCAATTCAAGGTAAGCTATGGTTCAACAGGTAACTCTGGAATAGATCCGTATATGGCTCTCGGACTTGTCGGTGGAGGTCTGGAGTACAACGGTGATACAGGTTCGGCTGTAGCCAACGCGCCCAACCCTGAGCTTACATGGGAGACGGTGAAGACATTCAACGTAGGCTTGAACGGACGTTTGTTCAACCGACTCTCGTTTGATGTGGAGTTCTATAATAAGGTGACATCCAACATGCTCGTTAAAATGCCCTATTCCTACACAACAGGCTTTGGTACCGGTTGGGGTAATGTGGCTGAGATGTACAACCGCGGTGTCGACTTCAATATCAGCTATGACATAATAAAGAACAAGGACTGGTACTGGAGCGTGAGTCTGAACGGAAACTACAACAAGAACAAAGTGACAAAACTGTTTAAGGGGGCTGACTCTTACGATGTGACCAATCTCATCCACCTTGAGAAGGGTTATGCTTACGGTACACTGTATCAGGTGCGTTGGAGTCACGTTGATCCGGCTGACGGTCAGACTGTATGGCTCGACAAGAACGGCAACGAGACAAAAGTCTTTTCTGAAGACAACCGAGTGATGCTCGACAAGGGAGTGATTGCTCCGTGGTCAGGCGGTTTCTCAACAACCGTATCATGGAAAGGTCTGCAGCTCGACGTGCAGTTCATTGGTATGTTCGACCGCTACATGGCGAACAACGACCTGTATTTTGTGCAGAACCCAGCTTTCGCAACACAAGGCAACCAAAGCACGGCTATGCTCAATATGTGGACACATCCGGGACAAGTTACAAACATAGCGGCAGCGAACTGTCAGCGTCAGTTAGACACAAGTCTGTTTGAAGACGCGTCGTTTGTACGCCTGAAGTTCCTGCAGCTGTCCTACAGCCTTCCGCAGGACTGGCTTAACGCCACAAAGATTGTTAAGGGCGCGAAGGTTTATTTCATCGGGCGCAACCTGCTGACTTTCACCGGATACCACGGATATGACCCAGAGGTGGACGACTATGCTACTTTGGGTAACTATCCGAATACACGCCAGTATTCATTCGGTATACAGTTAACATTATAAACGTAAAACAAGGATAAACAATGAAAAAGATATATTTGTTTCTTGCATTGACTGCCGGTCTTCTGGTATCATGCGACATGGACAAGGAGCCTTATGGATCTTTAAAAGACACAGAGGCTCTGCAGACACCTACCGACTTCAAGGCAATGCGCGTGGGGCTGTATTCCGCATTGCGTGGGACAATAGGGGGCAACGGACGATACACTACGCCTGAAGTACAGTGTGACGGTTTTCATGCTCTTATCGGAAACTCAAATACCTTCGGTGACATGTACCGTTGGGATTTCACCCCACAGAATAGTACGATAGACGGTGTGTACGGCGGTTATCAGAGCGCAATAACCCGTGCCAACTTTATCATCGACGGATATAACAAGTGTGACATGTCAGACAAATCGCTTTTCACAGACGCTGAGATGGTGAGTGTGAGGGCTGCGAAAGGTGACGCCTTCTTCTTGCGCGCATACAGCATATTCATGCTCTCGCAGTTCTACTGCGCCGACTATGATGCTTCAACGGCAGACAAGGCGAACAGCGGTGTTTCCTATCGTCTCGACTACGCTCCGTCGTCTAACCCAAGCACATATCCGGGAAGAAAAACTCTCGCCGAGACGATGGCACAGGTGACAGCCGACCTCGACAGCGCGGCTAAATATGTCAGCGAACCGAATGCTGCTCTTAGCGCATATATCACTCAGGATGCCATCACGGCACTGCGCGCGCGTCAGGCTCTTGCAATGGACAACTATAAGGATGCAGCCAAGTATGCGGAAGCTCTCATCTCTTCAGGCACATATGCTCTGGCAGAAGGGACTGATGAACTGAAATCCATGTGGGCTGAAGACGCGGGTATGGAAACAATTCTGCAGCTTGCCATTGCCAGCAAGTCTGAGCTTATCTCCGGATTGGGAACATATTACCAGCCGGTTGACAAAGAGCCAGACTTTGTGCCTACGAAGACTCTCGTCGACCTTTACAGTGACAAGGACTACCGTAAGAAGGCTTACTTCAATCAGATAGACATTAAAACCACAACCGGAACATCCGGTCGCGTTTATGCATTCAACAAGTTCCCGCTTGAGACAAGACTCTACAAAGAGTATAAAGTCACCGAGGCACGTTCTGTAATAGAGCCAAAGGCATTCCGCATATCCGAAATGTATCTCATAGCGGCTGAGGCATACGCGCAGCTTGCACAGACCGACCAGTCTTATCTTGTAAAGGCTGCCCAGTATCTCAACGCTCTTGAGAAGAAGCGTATCGCAGATTATAAAGACCGTTCGTTTAGCGCTTCTACTATAATGACTGAGCTTCAGAATGAGCGTCAGCGTGAGATGGTGGGTGAAGGCACACGTCTGTTTGACCTCAAACGCTGGCATAAGAGCATGGAGCGCGGCGAGGCACAGCAGGAAGACCTGTTGCTGCTGCCCGGACCTACAACCACACAGCTCGAGCGTCCTGCCGGTGACAACAGGTTCACATGGCCGATACCGAAGCACGAGATGGACGTGAATAAGAAAATGGTTCAGAATCCAGGATACTAATTCTAAATGCAGACGGAGCGTTGAGTGTCAGCGGTCCGTCTGCCAACAAAACAACAATCATAAAAGCAAGAAAGACTTATGAAACACATAAAAATATATATGCTTTTGGCGATTGCACTGCCGTTCATATGGTCGTGCTCTGATAATGGGGATGACATAAACACCGGGCAGTGTACTGTCGGATTTGCCAGCGAGGAAGTAGAGATAAACGAAGCTACGTCTGGCTACACAAACATTCCTATAAACGTGAGCGGCCTCAGAAACGGTGCTGTGAAGATAAAGATTGAGGCTGCACCTGTCGGCGAGAACGGAGCTGTTGAGGGAAAACACTATTTCATTACCGACAAGACACTCAACATCAATGCCGACACACTCAGCACCGGAACGCTTAACGTAGAGGTGAAGACTTTGGACGACAATGTCATCAACGATCCACGCCAGTTCACTCTGACCATTGTCTCTGCAAAAGGTGCAGAGATAAAGACACAGAAGACAACCGTAACCATAAAAGATAACGACGGCGACACTTATCTGGCATTCTTCGGCACATGGACGCTTAACGCCAAGAAACCTGTGTTTGACGCGGACGGCAAGCAAGTTCCCGGGCAGTCTCAGGATGTCTCTTTTGATGTGAAGATAAGCGGAACAGCTAATGAGAATTCCGCCGACTATGAGAGCATCCTTACAGCCTCATGTCCGTCAATGTTTAACTTAGGTTCTAATGTTTATCTTGACTGCACATGGCGCTTCCGCTATTCATATGACAAGACATTGAGGGTTGGAACGCTCGGTTTCATCTGCGGTGAGCAGATTGCATCCTACGGTACTGACTATCAGTGGGTATGGGCTACAGACAACGGTCGTCAGTACACATTCAATGACGTTACAACCAGATGGACTGTAGCTGAAGGCAAAGTGCTGCCCGATGTCATCAAGTTCAACGAAGCACAAAGCCTTTATCTCTTCCAACCGGGACAAGGCATGTGGGATGTAATGTATGACATAACACTCACGAAGAAGAATTAATCTCTCGCCTTATATTTAAGGATACAACTCAAAATGCAGAAGGCAGGTTGTCCGGACGGCATAGTCCTGCAACCTGCCTTTATATATCATTCAGCCGGGAAATCTCCGGCTTTTGACCATTATATAAAATACTTCTATTATGAAAAGACATTTCTTAATAATATCATTGATGCTGGCTGTGGCATGTACTGTAGGCGCAAAGCCGCGCACGGCGGCACAGTTGCGCCAGGAGGCGGCAAAAGCCCTGTCAACCACATCCATGGCAAAAGGCATGCGTAGCAACGCCCCAGCCACTCTGAAAGTGTTAGACCGCAAATCGCAGCTCACCGTACTTGGATATGCCGGAGGCGGATATGCCGTAATAGCCAATGACGACACATTCTCCCCTGTGCTCGGTTACAGCGACGCTTCTCTCACCGACAGTCATTCGCCCGCATTCCTCTGGTGGATGGAGTCCGTCAACTCGTCGCTTGAGAAAAAACTGGACGAGGGACGACAGCCGGCAAAGGTGCGGAGAGCTTCTGAATATAAAAGTCATGTAGACGAACTGCTCGTAACACGCTGGAACCAGAGCGCCCCGTTCAACAACATGTGTCCTACCTATACTGTCAACGGCAGCCGGAAGAATTACGTGACCGGGTGTGTCGCGACATCCATGGCGCAGATGATGTATTATCACAAATATCCCCTCAAAGGCAACGGACATAATTCTTATACATATACCTCTGAGGAAGGTTACGGCACAGTAAGACCGGCAGCTAATTTTGAGACAAACTACGATTACGACAACATGCTGCCCGTATACACTCCCGGCAACTACACACAGGAGCAGGCAAATGCGGTGGCAAAACTCATGTTGCATTGCGGAGTGGCTGTGGAGATGCACTACACCACAACGGGCAGCGGAGCTTACAGTGCTGACGCATGTCTGGCTCTGCGCAAGTATTTCAAGTACGACGAGAGCATAAAGCTCTATACACGCGAGTTTTATCCTGCCGAGGAGTGGATGAACATGATATTCCGTGAACTGAGCGACGGTTGCCCGGTCATTTATGGCGGACAGTCCGCCCAGGGAGGCCATTCGTTCATTCTCGACGGTTACGACGAGAATGGACTGGTGCATGTCAACTGGGGATGGGGCGGCACGGACAACGGATTCTTCGACATCGCCGACCTCGACGGATATACCCGCGGACAGGACATGGTGACTGTGCGCACGCCCGATGACACCACTTACAACGGCACCTACCATTCACTCTGGGGACTGGGCAGCAATCTCGTCATCACAAACTCAATGAATACTCTCAATGTCAAGTGCGACGGCATTTATAATGTCGATGTCGACAACTTCACCGGACGGCTCGCCGTCATGGTATGCAACGTGAACACCGGAGCCGTGACGTCTCTTTTGATTCTTGCAGACGAGTCCGACCTCACGGACGTCCCATATCTGCGAGGCTTGAGCATATCAAACGCACCGGCTCAGGTTTCCTATCTCCCCAATGGAACATACCGCGTTTATCTTGCCACGAAATCGGTAGATGAGACCGACTGGCAACCGGTGCGTAGCAAGGAGACCGTGAACAACAGCTACATTCTCGTGAAGAACGGAGGCAGTGTCACGCTCAGAGCCGAAAACGATTCAAACTGGACAACAGCCATCGGCAACCTACCGACTGTCGATAAGAAGGAAGACAACCGCATATTCAGTCTTGACGGTCGCTATTTAGGAACCGATGCCGATAAACTCGGACGTGGAATATACATCAGAAATGGTGTGAAGTTCATAAAGAACTGATGCGAGTCAATCACTCCGTCTGCCACACATTGTCAGACACTTTATAAGTCAAAGAGTCATATCATCCCTGCAACGGGCATGCATATGGCTCTTTTTATTTTCATCACATCATAATGAAAGTCTGTATGATGATGCCTGTAAGAATATTTTCTTACACCTTATTATATTATATACATTAATATCATCGCCCGTTGCAGGCATGACACTCACTTCGTGAGGATCATCAACCATCAAAAACACTTTTTGCAACCAATGCGCAGGTGTGATTGTCACATGTTCTTTTATTCATAAATGGCGTCCGTCAGTAGATTTCTGACGGCAGCACCCAATGCATATGCCATATATCTCACTATCCTGTCTGACCTATCGCTAAGACTTGTAGATAGTTCTAAATAACGGTACGGATTCCGTTTTCTGCCAAAACATAAAGCTGCCTAAGCAATGCCCCACATGCATTTAACAGGTCATACCATCACTCTTATATCTTAACCTCTGCGACAGAGGTGTATGCAAATTTAACAAAAAAACAGCAAAACCGTATATGTTCAAGAACATCGGTTAAGAATAATTTAGATTCTTACATATGTCGGTTTGGGCGGGGAAAAAGAACAACGGACGCCCTACAAAGACGAAGCGGAGGGATAACACTACGCTACACACAGGTACATCACGAAACAAAAGAATAAACATTTTTTAATTATTTAAATCAAATCAGGAGAGAGATTTTTATGAAACAAAGACTGACAATGTTTTTTGCCTGCCTGTTCCTGAGCATAGGAATGGCGCTGGCACAGTCGCGCCTGACAGGTACGGTCACCTCGGCAGAGGATGGACAGCCTGTTGTTGGGGCATCCGTCAAGGCAAAGGGCCTGAATGCAGGCGCAGTGACAAATGTCGACGGAGAATTTACAATCAACGTGCCGGTGGGCACAGAACTCGAGATTACATATCTGGGCATGGTGCCAAAGACTGTAAAGGCAGCCAACAACATGCGCATCGTGCTCGAATCAGACAGCCATACGCTTGAGGGTGTCGTAGTGACAGGTTACGGTTCGGCGCGTAAGCTTGGAACCATTGCCGGCTCGGTGTCATCGGTATCAGGTGACGCCCTTTCGCTCCGTCCGTCCGCCAGTGTCAGCGACGCACTGCAGGGACAGGTTGCCGGTCTGCAGGTGTTCACGTCTTCAGGTGAGCCTTCCGCAGTCTCCTCAATGACCATCCGCGGTGTCACATCAATAAACGCATCGACAGAGCCGCTTTACATATTGGACGGAAGTGAGATTTCAGCAAATACATTCGTTTCGCTCAACCCGAACGACATAGAGAACATAACGGTATTGAAGGACGCCTCTTCAACAGCCATCTACGGTTCGCGCGCCGCCAACGGTGTCGTTATCGTCACATCAAAGAAAGGAAAGTTCGGTGAGGCTCCTACGGTGCTTGTGTCCGCACAGTATTCTGTTTCTGAGGTTGCTCACGACGGAACTGAGGTGATGGATGCCAGCCAGTGGTTTAAATTCCAGGAGATGATAAATCCTTCAAACCTGACAAACGAGTCTTTTCAGGCTATGAAGAACTATTATCAGAAATACAACATCGGCACAGATTGGGTAGACCGCTTCCTCGGAAATACTTCTCCGATATCCCAGATTGACGCAAGCGTGCGCGGTGGCTCACAGAACACAGCTTATCTTGTTTCATTCTCACATTACGATGCGGACGGTCTGTATGACGACTCCAACATGCGCCGCGAGACGTTGCGTGCCAACCTCGAGTTCAACATCACTCCGTGGCTGAAGGTGGGAACAAACTCCAACCTTGCTTATAACAAGACACAGACCACCCTTGTCATCAATGGTGAGACAACAAGTGTTTATAACAAACCGTGGGCAGCCCATGCTTATTTCCCTACACAGACCACACACGAGATACTCGGTCTTGCCTATAATCCCGACGGAACGATAGACTATGCCAACAGTGCGTTCAACGGATACGGTGAGAAACTTAAGTGGTATTCATTGAATCTTGGCGGCCGCGGGTCTTTTGATCCTGACTATCTCGCAAGCAAACAGCCTGAGATACAGCGTCGAGTCCGCATAAACGAGAATGCGTACGTTAATATCAGCCCGATAAAAGGACTGAACCTCCGTTCTTCTGTCGGACTTGACTGGAACGACCTGCGTGTATCTTATAAAGCCTATAATCTTGTTGACGACGGTTTTGGCGATAAGATGCCTACAGGTCAGGCTTCGGAGCAGTTCTCCAACTTCTACCGTTGGACAGTTACAAATACAGCAGAGTATAAGTTCAACTTCCTTGACGACCATGACGTCACAGTTCTTCTCGGTCAGGAGTCGATGACAAACAAGACTGAGTCTTTCGGTGTTATGCGTACGGGTCTTGTGGACAACCGTCTTATGCTTCTCAGCTCAACATCTGAACATAGTCCGCTTGTCCCATCGCATTCCATCTCAGAAGAAGTGCGTAATTCATGGTTCGGAATGCTCAACTACTCATACGCAGACAAGTATTTCCTTGACCTGAGCATCCGTCGCGACGGATCGTCACTTTTCGCAAAAGACCACCGTTGGGGTACGTTCGGTGCCGCAGCATTGATGTGGAATGTTTCAAATGAAAGCTTTATGGATGTCACCAAAGACTGGCTCAAGGACCTTCAGTTCCGCGTGAGCTACGGTTCTACAGGTAACTCGGGTATAGATCCTTATCTCGCACTCGGTCTTGTAGGAGCATCTGGCTCTATGTATGTCGATGCTTCAGGAACGGTCATAGCCAATGCTTCCAACGCCGATCTCACATGGGAGAAGGTCAAGACATTCAACATCGGACTGTCCGGCCGTCTGTTCGACCGCGTAGACTTCGACCTGCAGTACTACGATAAGGTTACTTCAGACATGCTGATGTCCATACCTTATTCTTATACGACAGGTTTCAGTGCCGGTTACGGAAACGTTGCAGAGATGTACAACCGCGGTTTCGACTTCACAATAGGTGTGGACATAATAAAGAACAAAGACTGGTACTGGAATGTGAAGGTCAACGGAAACTACAACAAGAACAAGGTTACGAAACTGTTCCAGGGACTTGACTCTTACGTTCTCGGCGATTTCCAGATGCTTGAGGTCGGTCACGATATGGGAGAATACTACATGGTGCGCTGGAGCCACGTCGATCCGGCTGACGGTCAGAGCGTATGGCTCGACAAGGACGGCAACTACACAAAGATATATTCGGAAGCCAACCGTGTGCAGACAGGCAAGAGCTGGGTGGCTCCTTGGTCTGGCGGACTTTCTACAACTGTTGCATGGAAAGGTTTGCAGCTCGACGTGCAGCTCACAGGAATGTTCGACCGCTACATGTTCAACAACGAGCGCATGTGGCTTGAAGACCCGCAGGCAAACGGAACATACAATCTTGCATCTTCCATGCTTGACATGTGGATGAAGCCGGGCGACAAGACTGCCATACCCGCAGCCAATGCCGTGCGTCAGTCAGACACGATGTGGCTTGAGGACGCGTCGTTCGTACGTCTGAAATACCTGCAGCTATCTTACACTCTTCCGAAGAACTGGCTCGACCAGACCGGATTCATCAAGGGTGCCAAAGTGTTCCTCGTAGGCCGCAACCTTCTCACCTTCACCGGATACAAAGGCTACGATCCTGAGGTCAACAACACAATGACATTCGGCGACTATCCCAACACGCGCCAGTACTCTATCGGTGCACAGCTTACATTCTGATAATAAGGCGTAAACAAACAAAATAAAGGAAACATAAAAATGAACAGATATATATTATTTCCGGTTCTTGCATTAACGCTTACACTCGCATCCTGCGACATGGACAAGAATCCTTATAATGCAATTCCCGAGGATGAGGCTCTTATGACGCCTACTGATTTTAAGAACATGAGTGTTCCGCTCTATACCGGCATGCGCTCTTTTGTCGGCAGCAGTTATTTCTGCACCGGTCCTGACGAGCAGAGCGACGACTTCAACGCCACCACCGGCGCAGGCATAAGCGACCTTCACCGCTGGGACTTCAACGCAAGTCTGCGCTCGGGAGATGCCCTCTATTCAAGCTGCCAGAGCATGATAGCAAGCGCCAACTTCATCATCGACGGCTATAACAAGTGCGACATGTCCAACAAAACTCTCTTCACTGATGAGGCAATGGCTACAGTGAGAAACGTGAAGGGTGAGGCTTTCTTCACACGCGCTTACTTCCTGTTTAATCTGGCTCAGTTCTTCTGTGCGGATTATGACGAGAGCAATGCCGACGAGAAAAACAGCGGAGTGTCATACCGCACCGACTATTATCCGTCGTCAGACGCCTCCACCTATCCAAGACGCAAGACTCTGCGCGAGACTTACAAGCAGATAACCGACGATCTTGACAGCGCGCTTCTCTATGTCAATGTGTCAGGAGAACAGTCGAGCTATTACATAACAATTGATGCTGTCAAGGCTGTTAAGGCACGTGTGGCTCTCGCCATGGACGATTATCCCACTGCGGCTGAACTTGCTGCCGAGGTTATCGGTACGGGCACTTACACACTCGCCGGTTCTGCCGACAGGCTCAACCAGATGTGGGCTGGCAACTTTGACACGGAAAGTATATTCAAGCTCTCAGCGAGCAAAACCGACCAGCTGGCTTCACAGACCGGTCTGCAGTATCTGCCATATACATCCGGTGGCATGCCAAGCTATGTCCCTACTCAGACAGCAATAGACCTCTTGAGTTCAACTTATAAATGCAACTTTTTGGGTGCGGATAATAAGCAATAAA
>ERZ780208.2597-NODE-2597-length-12201-cov-26.137000_pt1 | contig 12201 bp, 6 predicted proteins | sample MGYA00511167_ERZ780208 | MGnify/ENA primary metagenome ERZ780208 (study PRJEB29588, sample SAMEA2159202) | human gut metagenome | biome: human gut; feature: human-associated habitat; material: faeces | place: Denmark | collected 2008/2010 ... | reverse complement strand
AAGAAATCATCGGTCAGAATAGACATTACGGTATAGGAATAGTCTGCGTGAAATTTCAGTTTCATGTTGCTTTTAATAATTGAATATTGAATGATTTTACATAGCCGTTAAGGAGTAATTTTTGCTCCCTAGCGGCTTATTTTATTTTTCAAAGTAGGAGGTGAGAAAATTGAAAATTACGGTTCCAATGCTTGATATGATCAACATAGCCATGAGTGAAGTGTCGGTATCCTCTCTGGTATCAAACCTTGCAGGAATTGATTCGCAGTCAGTAAAAGAACTGGATATATTTACCGTCACAGCCTTTGACATCAATAGTTCAGGTGGCGGTAAAACGATTGATTTTAAGACACTTACAGATGCGGAAATCATACAGGCTGTAAATAATGCATTAGCGGGAATGAAGCAGGAGTATCTGCTGAGTCAGGACAATGTAAGTGTGACAAGACTTCCGGGCGATAGTGCCTGTGACGTTCTGAACACAAAGACCATGTTCCATTACTGGCTGAACAGTAAGGGAGAATTATCCTTTCCACCGCAGGCATATTATGCATCTAAGCATCTGACCATAGGCAGATACAATTTTGATATGGGAGTATTCTTTGCAGGACAGTTGGAGATTTTCGGACAGAAAATCAAAGTCATGTTTTCGTCAGTAAATGATAAAGGCATTCTTGGATATGCGGAAGTATCACCAATACATAACAGTGTGCTTATTATCAGCGGTTCCCGTTCTGAGAAAAACAGGATAAACCCGGTGCTTGGCAGTACATCAAACAGTACATTGGAACTGCTGACACAGGATTTTTACAGAAATGAAGTGACAGACAGACCGGTCACTTTATACATGGATGTATCCAAAAACGCCTGCAATTTTTATATAGATGGGCATATAGAACTGTGCAAAATATTTTCTTTTGATGCACTGGTATATTTTGCCAACAAAAACATAAGGATTGCTGTTGAAACAAGCTATTTCAACCTGTTTCGGGCTTCATTGTATCTGAATGCAGATTATCAGAAAATGAAAAATCTGTTCTTTGAATTTGAAGTCTCTCTCGACAGCACAGGATTACAGAATAACCTGAAACAACTGACGTACCTGCTGGATGAAGCAGTAACCAAATATGACAAAAAGATACATGATGCACAGAAAAAAATCAATGATGCAAAGAACAAAGTATCCTCCCTGCAAAATGAGATAAACTCATACAAAAGTAAAATCGAAGAGTGCAGGAGGGTAATTAGGAAAGCAAAATGGTATCAGTGGGCGAAGATGGCTAAGGAAACAGCCAAAATCGTAGGCTATGAGGTTGCCATCGGCGGCATATATCTTGCGATGAAAACGGCAGAGGCAGCTCTTGATGCAGCCAATAAGGTACTGTCGCTTGCAAACAAACTGGGTAGCGGTTTCCTTAACACAATTAACAAAGTGATTCAGGGTGTGCTTAATGTATTCTATATCAGCAAGGCACTTCTTGGCATAATCGTAAATGGAAGCCAGATATTTGTAAAAGTCAATATGGAGCTTACCGTTATTGGAAAACAGATATCCGTAAAAGAAGAAGTGGATATGAACAAACTGATTGAAAAGCCAATCATTCTGTTGGAGGAACTGACCATCAATCAGATCAAGGACCTGATAGATATGTTGTCATTGGGACAGACACCGGAATACGAGAGGATAGAGGCAACGCCATATCCATATATGGAATTTCCGGAAGATCCAGTGGAACTGTCAGAAATGGTTGCCTATGGTGCAAAACGAATCGAGCAGGCAAAGGGAATGGTAGAAGAACTTCAAGACCTGTACATTGACGAGCTTCAGGAGCTGGATTCCGAGATTGAGGATATGGATACAGAATTTAAGGCGGCAGCACAGATGGTAAGCTACTCTCTGGAAAAAGCATCGGATAACGTATACATAGATGGTATGGACGAACTGATTACGCAGATAGAGGAAGCAAAGGAGGACGGACAGATAAGTCCTGAAGAAATCAAGCTTGCCGAGTCATGTATAGATGATTATCTGAATATCATCCGCCCGTCCGCCACGACAATAGAAGAATCAAGTATGCGTGTGAAGGAATGCGTAGACAGCATAGATACTGAAAGAACGACAAAAAGAATGCGTAGTTCTTATAAGAACGCTGATGCAGAGAATGGAACTGAGCTTATGAACAACAGGGACTATGACAAGTTCTATGGAGAGCTCCAGTCTGTGGTAGAGAAGTATTTTCCGCATGGTTCCGGACATGGATATTTCAACATCACGGATGAAGAAGTATTCTATCAGGCATTAAATAACGCAAGAAAACAAGCAGGATGTGCTTATGTAGAACTGTCCGAGGAAGATGAAGAAGAAAATCAGGAATCAGGTCTGCTGTATGGAGCAAAACCGTTAAGGCGGATGGTAAGTGAAGGATATATTCAGAGGCTGCAATAAAAGTAAAAAATTATTGTACTCTTTTTCAGTCAGCCATTATGGGATGGTTAAAGTTTCATATACAAAAAAATCAGGAGCTTTCTAAGATTAGAAGGATGGAGCATCGTGCTCTTTCAAGGATAATCAAGGGAAGCTCTTTTGTTTATAAAAAGATATATTTGAATTTCAAATAAAAATTCTTGAAGAAACAGCCTTTTTTAGTACAATAAAACTGAGTTAGTGTATAGAATGATAAATAGAAATTCATGATAGATTTTGTTCATATTATCTATCTGAATATGACTGGAAAATAAGAGAATATCTTTATGGGGACAGAATGTGTAACTGCACCATAGTTTGGACAGGAGGATTGATATTATGAAAAAATGGAAAGAAAGAGGAAAGAGAATCGCAGTATTGTTGCTTACGGCAGCCCTTGTTGGAAGCAGCGTGGACTTATCTGCTCTTACGGTAAATGCAGCAGAGGAAGAAAAAGTGCTGACCTGTGAAAAAGAGGAGCAGACTACATCGGAAGAAATAACCGAGACAGCAAAGCGTATCACCTCATGGACATGGAATGATGAAGAGGAAATGCTGGACTTGGAGGAAAACGTGCTGGCACTTCCCGGTGCATCCAAAGATTATATCGTATCCTTTGATGACATCGTATCATTCCTTCCTGCTTCCATCACAGCCACGATTACAACATCTGCGTCCGTTACCGAAACAGAGGATACAGAAGCAACAAACGAATCGGAAGAAACGGATGGAGCGGAAGAAACCGTGACTCTGGAAGGCTGGGTATGTGAAAACTACCCGGAGGAAGGTGCGTACAGCGGTAACTATACTTTTACTGCGAATCTGCCGGAGGGCTATGAACTCGCAGAGGACGCAGCAGCACTGAAAGTAAATGTAGAACTGGGTGGAGCACAGCTTTTGGAAGCAACCACCATCACACCAACAAAACCGGAAAATGGTAATGGTACAGCAGAAAACCCGTATCAGATTACCTCGGCGGCAGAACTTTACTGGTTCGCCGGACTTGTAAACGGAACTCTTACAGACGTTACTAAAAATAGTTCAGCCTGTGCGAAGCTGATGAATGATATCACGGTAAATAATAATCTGCTTGACAGGATTACATATAAAACAGATGATGACGGCAATCTGACCAATGAAGTAGCAAACGGCGGGAACTTCATTTCATGGACACCGATTGGAGCAGCTAATAACGGCTATCAGGGGACTTTTGATGGAAATGGAAAGACCATCAGCGGACTCTTTTTCAATGATAGCCAAAAAAGTCATGTTGGCTTGTTTGACAATATATATATGGCAACAATTCGGAATGTCGGTGTCGTTGATTCTTATTTTTTCGGAGAACATTATGTCGGAGGCGTGTGCGCATTTGGTGTAGATGGTACGATAACTGGCAGCTATAACACAGGAGTGGTAAGTGGAGAAGGATGTGTCGGAGGCGTGTGTGGAACTGGTAGCAGTGTTACGATAACTGACAGCTATAACACAGGTAGTGTAAGTGGAAATGATGATGTCGGAGGCGTGTTCGGATATGGTGAAAATTGTACGATAAACAATTGCTATTATCTGAAAGCGGAAGGCACGGATTTGGGTGGCATTAACGGCGCAGATGTCGAAGGGCAGGCTGAAGGAAAAACCGCTGCACAGTTTGCATCCGGCGAGGTTGCATACCTTTTGCAGGATGGACAGAAAGTGGGAGAAGATGGCACGATACCACAGGTCTGGGGACAGAACATTGATAATGATGGTGAGAAACAATCTTTTCCTGTTTTTAGTAATGCGAAAGTCTATAAACCTTCAGAAAGTTCTCCTTGTAAGGTTGGATACACAAATAATGCGGAAGGCTTAAAGGAACATGACTTTGGCGACGACAAGACTGGCGAAAGCTGTTCGTACTGTAATATAAAGAACATCAACTATTCTGGTATCAGTATTAGCGGTGTGGATACCCCTTACTACTATACAGGTAATGAGATTAAGCCGGATATTACCATAAAAAAAGGCGAGACATCATTAACTCTTGGTGAAGATTATAACATTACTTATGGAAACAATACAGATGTGGCAGGCAGCAATGCTGAAAACGCTCCTTATGTGAAGATTACCGGAAAGGGTAATTATACAGGAGAAATTACAAAGAACTTTACCATTGCTTACATTACTGCTCCGGATAATTATATAACAGGAACGAAAGGTGCGAATGACTGGTATACTTCAGATGTCACAATCGGCGTAGCAGACTGGCAGGTATCAACGGATGGAAGCAGTTGGAATGACAGCATTTCGGTTACCGAAGAGGGAACACATTCTTATACTCTTTATTTTAAAGACAGTAACGGATACATTACAGATAGCATAAACAAAGAGATTAAGATTGATAAAGCTGCTCCAACCGGAACCATTCAGGTAAAAGAAAGTACATGGGATAAATTTTTAGAGAAAATTTCCTTTGGCTTCTATACCAACACCAAAGAAAAAATTACGATTACATCAGAGGATGCCGGCTCCGGTATAGCCTCTACAGAATATCTGGTATCTGACAAGGCATATACACAAATTTCAGATATGCAGAATCTGAGTGGCTGGAAAGATTATGATAATAGCAATAAGCCTAAAATCAAGACGAACAGGACCAACTATGTGTATGCGAGAATCACAGACAATGTCGGAAATGTAACCTATCTGTCCAGTGATGGCATTTTGCATGATGATGAGAAACCGTATATTTTTGATATAACCCCGGTCATGAAGGATCGCTCCGGTAGTGTGACATTTGATATTTTTGAAGATGGAAGCGGTCTTGAGAAGGTTTATTTCTTATATAGTACGGATATAAATGAGGTAACAAGTGCTACGACAGAGAATTTGAAAGCATCTGATTATCACAATGCAACCGGAACCTTTACATTATCAGACCTGAAACCAAATACCGAGTATTACTGTGCAGTTCTTGCAGTGGATAAGGCAGGAAATGAAAGTTATCTTTTAAATAGCACATTTAAGACATTAAAGGAAGCCATCACGGGAACTGTATCCATTTCCGGAGAGGCAGTATATGGAAAAACATTGACAGCATCCTATGAGGGACTTGCGACAGATGCCGGCGAAGTTACAGTTTCATGGTATCGTGGAGAAGATACTACAGCGATTGCTACCGGAGATACATATACTTTAACAGCAGATGATGTAGGAAAAGTGATTACAGTTAAGGTTACCGCTGAAAACTGTTCCGGAGAACTGACGGATTCCACCGCCGAGGTAGCAAAGGCAGAACATCCAAATCCACCGACGAATGGAAATGTGGATGATGAAAACAATACCTTTACCTTTAACGGAACAAGCGGAGTTACTTACGAATACAGTACCGATGGTGGAGCAAGTTGGACGGATATTACGGTAGATTCCGGCACCGGTGTTGGTACTGTTACAGTTGGAAACGTGATAGTCAACACAGGAGATTTACAGGTACGGGCAAAGGAAACAGATGGATATAAGGCAAGTGATGTTATTTCCAATACATCTGCCTATACCGCAACCTTAGAAGGCAGCGTAAGCCTTTCCGGAACTGCAAAGTATGGGGAAACCTTAACTGCAACTGTAACCGGAGCACAGCAGGGAGCTGTATTAACCTATACTTTCTGCGCGGACGATACAGTGCTTCAGCAGGGAAGCAGCAATACTTATAAGATTGTATCCGCCGAAGCAATTGGAAAACAGATTACAGTTAAGGTATCTGCGGAAGGATACATAGGAACAGTTAATGATACTTCGGATACTGTTGCAAAAGCAGACGGAGTGCTGACACTGAAACAGACTGAATTTACCCCGACCTTTGGGGATGAGGCATTTAAGCTTGGATGTAGCAGAACCGGAGACGGAACGATTTCCTATAAAGTTTCCGATGAAAAGGTCATTAAAGTTTCCGATACCGGAGAAGTAACGATTGTGGGAGCAGGAAGTGCCACCGTAACAGTATCTCTTTCGGAAACAGAGTGTTATACCGGTGCGGCAGAGCAGACGATTAAAGTCAATGTGGCAAAGAAAGACTATGTATTAAATCCGTCAACAGGTACGGCAGCTTATACATATAAGCAGGGAGCAAGTAATGTGGCGGTGGATGTTGCAGGAATGCTTCCGGCAGATAAGGGTAATACAACATACTCTGTGTCAACGACAGATGCCGGTACGATACTTGAAAATGTATCGGTATTAAAAAATGGTAATCTGACCTATGATGTGAAGTCATTTGATACCTATACAGAAGGAATTACAGCAACTATTGCAGTCACTGCAACGATGGCGAATTATAAAGATGTAACTTATACATTAACTGTAAAGATTACTGATAAATTCGTAGTGACGGAAAAGGCAGGTGCAAAGGTTTCTTCTGACAGCACATCCCTTGTGTACGGACAGAAGATAAGTGCATTAAAGCTTAATACCACAGAAGCAAAATTTGTAGCCAATGGAACAGAGGTAGCAGGTACACTTAGCTGGGAAACACCGGATGAGGTACTGAATGCCGGAAGTCATCAGGTTATATGGAAGTTTGTGCCGGAGAATGAAGCACTTTATCAGGGATGTACCGGAACGATCACAGTAACCGTAAGTCAGGCGACACCGAATGTGACAACTGTTCCGACAGTGGCAGACAGAGTATATCATCCAACTGCAGCATTAACAGATAGTGATCTTGTTAGTGGAAGCGTAAGCTGGACTGTTGGTGGCGTGGAAAAGACTGTTGAAGGTAGCTGGAGCTGGAAGACAAACGGCACAGTTCCTACAACAAATGTGAACAGCTATGTAGCAGTATTTAATCCGACAGATACCACGAATTATGTGCCGGTAACGAAGAATATTACCGTCAGGGTTGTAGCAGCAACAGCTTATGTGGCTGAAAAACCTACTGTAAGTGCTATTACTTACGGACAGACCTTATCAGATGCAACAATAGCAGGTGGAAAAGTACAGTACAGTGAGAATGACACAACTCTTGTAGACGGAACATTTTCTTGGAAGGATGCAAGCCTTGCACCGAATTGTGCAGACAGCAATCTGACAACTTATGTATTGGTATTCACACCGACAGATCGTGCAAATTACAACACGGTTGAAACGGATGTAACCATCACAGTAAATAAGGTAAAAGACGCACCGCATATGCCGGGATCGGCTATGAGTGTTCCATACAGTAACAAAACTGTCGGTACAGTTACTTTAGCGAAAGACTGGACATGGCAGGAGAGTGATAAGGCTGCTGCATTGGAAGTAGGTGTGCCTGTGACCGCAACTGCTGTTTACAATGGTGCGGACAAGGGCAATTATGAAAATGAATCAGTGGTAATCACAATTACCAGAAGTGATTGTGAACATAAGAATACTGAGGTTAGAGGTGAAAAGGAATCCACCTGTAAAGAGGAAGGATATTCAGGAGATACCTATTGTAAGGATTGTGGAGAATGTATCAGTACAGGTCATGCCATAGAGAAAAAAGAACACTCCGGCGGAACGGCAACATGTACCCATAAGGCGAAATGTTCAGTCTGCGGTGCAGAGTATGGCACTTTAAATCCGAATAACCACGAAGCCATAAAGCTGGTGGGTAAGAAGGATGCTGATTGTACTTCTTCCGGTTACACCGGAGATAAGTGTTGCAGTGGTTGTAATGCAGTCCTTGAAAAAGGAAAGACAATAGCCGCAACCGGACACGATTATCATTCAGAGATTACAAGGCAGCCTACCACTACAGCGGAGGGCGAGAGAACCTATACCTGTGTAAACTGCAATGACACTTACACAGAAACGATTCCAAAGCTTCCTGAAGAAGAACATGAGCATAACTATACTTGTACGATAACAAGGGAAGCAACCTGTACCCAGACAGGAATTAAGACATATACATGTAAGTGTGGTGACAGCTATACAGAAACAATTCCTAAGCTTAACCATAAGTATACAAGCAGTGTAACGGTAGAAGCTACTAAGGAAAAAGAAGGCGAGATGACATATACCTGTTCATTGTGTGGACACAGCTATACGAAACCAATCGCTAAGTTAAAGGATGATAATAGACCAGGAGATAATAAGCCGGGAGATAACAAACCGGGAGAAGGCGGCGATAAGAAGCCAGCGGAAATACCGGATACCGGAAAGCCGTTCATCAAAGACGAAACAGGTAAAGAAGGCTGGGATGTTATCAAGAACGAAACATCAGATGCAAAAGATGGCGATGCGGTAAAGGTTGATATGAACGGTGCTACCGTAGTACCGGGAGATGTTCTTGACACTATCGCAGGCAAAGATGTAACCATTGTGTTTGACATGGGTAATGGCATTACATGGAGTGTAAACGGAAATAGCATTACTACTGACAAGGTAAGCGACATCGACTTCAGCGTAAAGGTTGGAGAAGAAGCCGGTAATAACATTCCTGTGGATGTTATCAATAATGTGACTGGAGAGAGATATTCTATCCAGATCAGCCTTGCCTATGACGGCGAGTTCGGATTTACAGCAGTCCTTTCCATCAACATGGAAGCAAAGAACGTAGGACTTTATGCAAACCTGTTCTACTACAATGAAACTACAGGAGAGCTTGAGTTTATCTGTGCAGATGAGATTGCAGAGGATGGAACTGCTGACCTGACTTTCACTCATGCTTCTGATTACACCATCGTGATTGATGAAGCACCGATGGATGGAAACGGGGCAGACGACAGTACAGGAACTGGCAGCAACAATGTGACTACCGAGTCAAAAGAGGATTCATGGAATCCACTCTGGATTATCATCATCGGAGCCATCGTGATTGTGGCAGGACTTGGAATATTCTTTATCATAAAGAAAAAAGAAGATAAAGAAGATAAAGATAATCAGTAACAGTTAATTAAGATGCAGCATATGTGAGAGAAATTTCATGTATGCTGTATTTTTTGTTATAAACCATTCGAGAACTCACATATTAAACAATGTATTTGATTAAGACAGTAAAAGGAGATATAACAAAAGTAACAGATGTGCAGGCAATTGTTAATGCAGCAAATAACTCTCTTCTTGGCGGAGGCGGTGTAGATGGTGCGATTAATAGAGCAGCAGGACTGGAGCTATTGCGGAGTGCAGGACACTTCATGGATGTGAAACTGGTGACGCAAAGATTACAAAAGCATATAATCTGCCTTGTGATTATGTAATACATACAGTTGGACCAATATGGAATGGAGGAAGAAATAGAGAAGAGGAACTTCTTGCTAACTGTTATTTTAATTCTATGAAGCTGGCAATGGATAATGGAATCAGGTCTATTGCATTTCCTTCCATATCAACGGGAGTATATAGTTTTCCAGTTGAGTTGGCGGCAAAGATTGCGGTACATACAGTAAACCGGTTTTTGCAGGATAATCCAGATTGTTTTGATCTGGTGGAGAGGGTACTATTTGATACTCATACTGAATCGGTGTATGAAGCTGAGGTTGATAAATTATATGATAAATAAAATGGCTAAAGGGAGTTGTTATGTACGCTGAAAAAACAGATTATGATGATATTGAAATGTCGAGCAGGTTGCGGAATGTCCTAAGAAGAAATGGATTTGAGTCATTGGAAGAATTGAGAGAATATCCAAAGGAGCATTTTATAAAGTTTCGTAATATGGGGCAGGCGACGCTGCAGGAATTATATCAGATTTGTGAAGAGCAAGGCATAAAGCTTCGTAGTGTAGAAGATCTGAATGATAAGGAACATGGAGTCAGATTTGATGACTTCCTATGTATGGATGCATTTAGAATGGGGATAAAATGCAAAGATGATTTGAGAAGATATAGTCTTGAGGAACTTGAAAATATAAGAGAGTTGATTGCAAACGCAGTGGCTCATCGTAGTTATCTTGAGCCGGGAAATATACAAGTGGCATTGTATGATGACAGACTAGAGATTACTTCGCCGGGTATGCTACTGAATAATGTTACGATCGAAAAAATGATAGAAGGTTACTCAAGACCGAGAAATCCCGCAATCGCAAGAGCTTTTGCGTACATGAAAATTATTGAAAAATGGGGAACTGGAATACCAAGGTTATTTGCAGCCTGTGAGGAATATGGATTACCGAAGCCGGAGTTGATTGATTTTGATGGCGATTTCAGAGTAAATATGTATCGAAAAAGGGATGCTAATACAGAAACTAACACAGAAACTAACATAGAAACTAACACAGAAACTAACACAGAAACTAACATAGAAACTAACACAGAAACTAACATAGAAACTAACACAGAAACTAACACAGAAAATGTAGGGAGAATAATTAGGCTCATGGGTGAACAGCCTTCCATTACAGTAAAGATGATTGCACAGCAGCTTGGGCTTTCTGTTGGAGGAGTTCGTTATCATATCAATAAATTAAAGAAAGATGGTGTTGTGGAGCATATCGGTTCTTCTAAGAAAGGTACATGGGTAATCCATGATTAAAATTGTTGTATTGCGAGTGGAATAGTATACTAAAAGCAAAAGGTGAACAATTAAAGCGATTATGCCGATATACAATGTGAGTCAGTAAATGGATTTACAATATAATGTGCACAAGGAGGTTACATTATGTCAAAAATTACAGATTATGCTTTTTTGTTTCAAAATTCATCCGGAAAGTCGGCATTTAATCCAATAGGGAGTTTCCAATTATCCCAGCTCAATAGCAGTGCAGTACAATCACAGTTAAAAGCAGCAGGGATTAACACAAACAGCAAACAATATAAAACCGTTATAAGTAAAATGATGCAAAATGCAAACGGAATGATGTATACCAATCCGGCAGCCATAAAGAATTTGATGAAGAACTATGACAAAGATGGGGACTATATTTCTCCGGCAACTGGTCTTGCCGGTATGGACGCAACGGATATTCCTATTTCGCAGAGACACGTGATTATTGATATTCCTGAAAAAAACAGACAGGAAATGTTTGATAATGCAAAACGGGAGTTCCTTGAAGAAAATGGAATTGCAAACGGAGATACTACAAAACGTTCAGATGTGTTTTACCATTATCAAAAGTCTGCAAAGAAGCGGGACAGATTAAAGGGGACGTGGACTTTAGAACAATATGAACGACAGTATAATCAAGCTTTTTATGATGCGGCAAAGGCTGCCGATCCAACATGGAAACCTGGAAAAGCGATAAAAGCAGGTGCGTTGGATGGGATTACAAGAGAGCAAATTGATAAATCATTGACTGTAACGATGGGACAATATGGAGAAATATTCAAGAGAGGTTTTGATCTGAAATTATAATGATCTGAATATATTAGTAGACAGAACGGCATTTTGTGTAACAAATGCCGTTCGGATGCCTTTTCTATAACTTTACTGCAAAGCATGAGGATTAAATATCTTCATGCTTTTTCCCTAGATAGGTGTCAATTTCCTTCTGGTGGCGCTGCAGCTCCTTTAGATCACGCTCGTTTTGTTGCTGCTGCTCCTCAAGGTTATACATGAGAAAGAGTTTAGGGTAGCATTGCAGGATAGTTATGCAGGTGTTGCATATGAAAATAGAAGAAGCAAGAGTCCTGAACTTATGAGTGAGATAAAAAAGTATATCGAGGATTATTACCTGCAAAACAGACAATCCCCATCAACTACCAAGATTGCTGAAGCGGTTGGCATTGCCAGAGGTACAGCATACAAATACTTGGTAGAGATGGCTGAGAAGAATATGATTGAGTACGACGGGCAGGAGATTCGCACCA
>ERZ780208.2591-NODE-2591-length-12217-cov-2.386943_pt1 | contig 12217 bp, 6 predicted proteins | sample MGYA00511167_ERZ780208 | MGnify/ENA primary metagenome ERZ780208 (study PRJEB29588, sample SAMEA2159202) | human gut metagenome | biome: human gut; feature: human-associated habitat; material: faeces | place: Denmark | collected 2008/2010 ... | reverse complement strand
TGAAGGTCGATGATGTGTATATCGTTACGTTCTGCGTAGATATACTTCTTCATTTTGGGGTTCCATCTTCTTGTCTGGTGACCGAAGTGAACGCCTGCTTCTAAGAGCTGCTTCATTGATACTACTGCCATGGTAGTGTCCTCCTTGATTTTTGGTTTTACATAAAAATACAATATATTTGCAAACGCCTTTGTTTAAACTTTAAGTTGTGTAGTATTAAGGGAAAGGGAGCCGTTGTGAAACACCTTCCTTTCCGCGAATCAGTAGCCGTTTTGCGGTTCTCTGTCACCGCATTTCTTCCTCTCACACCGTTTAAGCGCCAGTTCCAGTTTTAAGTCAGAATTAGCCTCCTTCAGTGTAAATAACTCATCCTGCACCTTACGGAGCCGGTCTGTCTGCTCCACAAACCGCTGTTCCTTCTCCGAAAGCTGCTTCTGCAGGAACTCGTTGTACTCCCGTAATGCCTTGAACTCCTCGACATCAGCATGCGCGTCCTCAATACGCGCGTTGGTCTTACGGGACATCCACCACTTGATAAGCTGCTTGATGCCCTCGATGCCACCGAGGGCGGTCATCAACATAACCCAATCATTCATATCCATTTCACCAATTCATTTAATAATCTACTAATAACCATTTCTTTGTCCGACACCGCACAAATGTACATCAGACGAAATCAAACAAGTTGTTGAATTACAATTTTCCACTGACATTCCGTGACAGCAAAAGTAATTGCTTCCACAACCTTGAAAAAGGACATAAAAAAAGAGCTCGATGACAACATAAGTTGCCACTAAGCTCTTGGTTATGAGGCAAAGATACTAATAAATAATGTAAAGCAAAACTCCTATGAGATATTTTTACCAGAGTATCTACCAAGACACGGTGGATGCACTGAGGGAAATTTTCAACCGGCTTAATCTCATCATTGACGGAATCGCTTGCGTGAGAATAGCTGACCCGGAAATATTGAGAATCTTGAAAGAGAAGCTGGATGTAGATAACATTGGTGCAATTAGTGAAGAGTATATAAAGAATCAGATTTCCATTACCAATGCGTGGTTCCAAGCAAACAAGTCAATCAAGACATTCGATGAATTTGGATTGATGAATGCCACGTTCGGAAGCGATGACATATTCGGGGATTGTTCTTCTTTGGAAAGCATTAGAATTCCTCATTCTATAGATAGCATACCGATTGGTTGTTTCAAGGGATGCGTTAAACTGAACAATGTTGTTCTACCGAAAGGGATAACCTTTATTCTGGCAGATTCATTTTCAGGCTGTTCTGCATTGAAAGAAATTTCTATTCTTGATACAGTAACACAAATAGAGGCAGGAGCATTCATGGGTACAAAACTTGAGAAGGTGGATTTACCTGAAAGTGTAACCGGCATAGGTTCGTCTGTATTCAATGGCTTGACTTCTTTGAAAATCATGATAATCAGGGGGCACGTAGTGAGAGGTGATGCTCCCAAAAACAACCTGTTCAAATGCTGGGAAAATTGTACGGGGTTGGAATCATTCGTCATGATGTCAGAAGCGCCTATGGAATTTGGATTCTGGATGATGAATGGCACTACATGCACAGTATATGTACCGGACACAGCAGTAAATACATATAAAGCAGCAAACGGTTGGAGTAGTTTGGCCAGTAGAATTCGACCGTTATCAGAGTATAAGGGTGAATTATAATAGAAAATTATACTGCGGTATCAAATTGGTAGAACCACTATTGGAACTCCCGGAACACTACGAAGAAGTGGATATGCCGGAGGGCTTTTCAGAGGAAATGCCACCAGAATAGCCTGAAAAGAACGGCGGAGAGAAAGTTTCTCCGCCGTTCTACTAATTTTCTACCATTTCACTTATTGGACGAATATATGCCGCCCACTTGCTCCAACCGGAAGCTGTCTTGTATGCACTAACTGATGTGTCCGGAACATAAATGTTGGGAATCTGGGGAGCATTGAGCAGTGTCCAGTAATCGGTCGACGGAGGTGTTGATGTTCGTATTATCAGGGTCTTTAACAGAGGACAATTCCCCATACCGGTCACCGACACGGCATTTTCCCCGATTTCCACACGGGTCAGTCGTGGCATATCCCCCAATCCGCTAATTGCTGTGACATGGGGCGGATATACGAATTCCGAAATTCCGGTGCCGCCGAAAGCGCCAGACTCAATAGTTGTCACTGTGTCAGGAATGGAAATTTCTTTCAACGCCCCACAATTGTAGAAAGCCTGCTTTGAAATAGTGTCGCACCCATTGCCTATTATGCATCTTTCCAGAGAGACGCATCCGTAAAAGTATTGGTATCTGATATTCCTGTTTTCCGGCAATTCGATACTTTGCAAAGACGTACATCCGGTAAACAGATTATTGGACGAGGTGGTGAAATTTAGCCACTTGAACTCATTGAACGAGACAATCCGCGTATTGTTTGCAAATGTGCCGGCATTGATTACCTGTTGAACGGCCGCTTCCTCTTCCGTTATATAGCCGTCCTTGTCGGCATCCCATATGCCAAGGCAGATGCGCCGGGCTTCCGCGTCCTTGAAATGAATGGCCGCTTCACCGACAAGTACCAGATTCAGTCTGTTGAATACACTTCTCAGTGCATCCACCGTGTCCTGGTAGTACTTGGAATGCACAGTAATGGTGCCTTCCAGTACCGGTATCGGGTCTTCGCCGGACAGTCCCTCGGCTGACAAGCCGGAGTAGCTGCCGTCGGAGAGGCGGGCGAGCATGTCGAGTGCGTCGGCCGTGTAATACTCCTCATTGAAACCTATTGCGCGGATATGTTTCAGCGCGTGGGCATCACCCTGCGGTTGCTGTGCCTCGATGACGTCAGACAGCAGTTTCATGGGCTGCAGCAAAGGACAGTTCTCCACCCAGAAGTCTGTCACATTCGGGGCGCACTGGCCGATGCGCAATCCACCGGTGGACAGCAGGGGGAAGTTCCTGAAGCCGATGTACTTGTTGTTTGCCGGATACTCGATGACTTCAAGACTGCCGCCTTCCGGAACCTTAATCTGGCTGAGATTGGTTCCGTCCGCATATATCTCACGGATATTCTGGCAGGCGCTCAGGTCAAGAGTACCCTGCAAGGTGGCAATGTTTGACAACAGGACTTTCTGTAGGCTGCCGCAGTCGGCAAGGGTAAGCCCGGTGATGGTGATGATGACGTTTTCGGTCTTGCTGCCCAGGATGAGCTCCGTCAGGCGCCGGCCACGGACCACCATGGTGCCGCTGACGTTCTTCCGGTGCCAGTCGCCGATGGAGAGCAGCCAGCTCGCCGCCTGGATGGCGTTCTGCTGGTCGGCAGAGCCGCCGAGGTCGATGGTCATCCGGCACACTTCACCGGCCTTGGTCCTTGCGCCCTGCACGATGCTGGTACCGTTTGCAATGGCCGGGTACATGTCGAATGCCGGGGTTATCTCGTAATCTATCAGGTCGCCTGCTGCACGCACGATGATGGTGTCCGTTCCGCTGTTTGAAAACAGACCGTAGCTGTATTTCGACATGATGTACATGATGCGCTTCTTCACCCAGGCGGTTTCGGCAGAGCAGAAGTCGCCATGCGATTGGGTGATAGGGTCGGTGTCGTTGGTATAAGAGCCGCTGTTGTAGGCTATCTTGGCTATCTCGTAGCGTTTGGCATCGGCGTTGACCAGCGTGGCCGGGAAATAGTTCTTGATGCCGAGATAATACTTCTTGTAGAAGGCATATACCTTGTCATAGGGAGTGCCCGAGGATTGTCCGCACAGGCTTTCCATGGCACTGAGCATCTTCCGCATGCCTGCCGCAATCTCGGCGCTGAATGCCAGTTCGAGCATGTTCCAGAATACGGATGTCTCGCCGTTCCAGATGGGCTGGCCGTTACTGTAAACATCGTGCATCTCGCAGTGGTAGGGCTTGCGGTCCTGACCCTGGTTGTCTATCGGGAAGATGGTGTCGGCATCGTCCAGGCGCCACCGCCACTTGCTGCCGGTAGTGCAGAAGTTATACGGATAGGTGTTCTTCGCCCGCTGGTCGGTTCCGGCCGTAAACTCCACGAAATTATGATGGAATACGGCGTCGCTGATGTCGAAGCAGTCGGGGATGGTAGCCCGGAAAAGCTGCTTCCTCGCCTTGACGAACAGTTCATTCAGCTGGTCGGCCGTGAAGGCTGATAAATCACTGCTTAAATACTCTTTGAGCTGTGTCTTAAGGTTAATCTGCCCGGCCCCGATGTCCGAAGGGATGAATTTCCCTTCCGCCGCCTCATAGTAGTACAGATTGTAGAGGTCGGCATCGCCGGTCTTGGCAATCCAGTACTCATACCCCGTGCTCCGATATTCCGCAACAGAAGCATTCAGCTCCGCCAGCGTGCCGCCAAACGGACGGATGCGGTTGTTGCAGACATATACGGCGTTATAGGAATCTATCCACCTCTGCGCAGAGAGCGGTTCGGTCTCGTCGGCATTCAGCTCTCCGGCGTCGAAGTCCCAGCAATTGGTATCATTATATTGGAAGGCTTCCTCATCGGCATTGTACGCCCAGTATGACTTGCCGCGGTTCCAGGGCACACGGAACAGTGCCCCCAGCGGTGCGTTGTCCGAGCCCTCTACAGAGAGAAGTTCCGGGAAAGCCTCCGTATCATAACCGAAACAAAGGTCATCTCCCTTGTCCGGGCCGAACGTAAATTCTCCCATGCAAGTATATACATCCTGCCCTTCCTCGTTCACGGACTTCGAGAAGCCGATGAACGGTTCCTGATAGACGGCCACACGTATCTTCGGGTCGGCAGCCATCGCCTCGTTCTTCATGCCTGTCTCCTTGAAGAGGGCATCGTAGGCATCCACGCTGCCTGCCTTGTGGTCCTGCATGGAGCTCGCCCAGTTCTTCTTGGCGGTCAGGCGCCCGGACTTCGGAACGTTGTCGTACATCAGCACACAGTTCTTGTCCGTGGTACCGTCGGCATAGGTCGCGATGGAGGCTATCTTGTTTCCATCAGCGTCCTTCAGCCCTTTCATCTTAAATCTAATATTCCACTCCAGGTATTTTTTGGAAGATGTACCCTGGCCTTCCACCAGCAGATTGGTAAGCGTGAAGTTCCTCTCCGGCTTGTCCTTGAAGAAGACTTCCAGATTACCCGCCACGCCCGAAGGGTTCATCAGGTTCGGGAAAGGCTTGTCTACCACAAACACGTTGTACAGCAGCTTCGTGGCATTGAAGTCGATATTCACACCCTCACCGTCCAGCACGAGGTTGACGTTTTTCTCCGCAAGCTTCTCGTCGGTGGTCACCAGCTGGTTGATATAGTTCTTCTGTACGGCTTCCGAAGGCAATGCACTGTCGTAGACACGCAGCCCGTACAGGTAGAGGTTGGCATAATCGCTACCCAGCACAATCTTGCCGTCATTGCGGAAGTAGTCGTTGTTCTCGTAGGCATACTGCCGGTTCTTCTTGCCGTTGATGTAGATGGCCACAATGTTGAACCCTGCATTCCCGTAGGCATCGGGCATCACGACTACTGTCAGGCGGATACGCACACCGTTGTCTATAGGTACGTCCTGCGTCGAGCTCTCCTGCATGGACTGGGAGAAGAAGGATACGTTCTCGCCCGACACGCGCAGGCCTACGTTGTTATCCGCAATGGTGATGATGTCCTTGCTGGCATCCGAGGGATTCTCCACCTTGAAGTCGATTTCGATGGTCTTGCCCCGGCGGGCGGCTTCCGTGGCGAAGGGGCGGTAGTCTATCACGGCCCTGCTGCGGGCGAATATCTTCAGTGCCTTCACTCCGTCGGCGTCAGCCGCCCATCCGTCGTTGCTCCAGTTCAGGTTGCTCCACTCTACCGGTACGGCCGTCTTGTCCACCTCGTTGATGACGCTCCTGTAATTCGTCTGCGAGTTGGCACGGGTCCGAGGATTGATATAGAGTGCGGCGCCTGCCGTAGCCGAATAGCCCAGCGAGTTGTTCACCGGCAGGGCAATGGGTTCCGTCAAGGCATCCGCACCGTCCGTCACGCCGACTGTGACGCCGAAGTCGGCATCGTCATCCGTCTCCACCTCCATCGGGTAGGTGAAGGTGTTCCTTGCGTTCGCCACGATGGCGTCATTCTCGGAACTGTACACCTCCATGCCGCCTCTGGTGATGGAGAACCTTGCCTCGGTCAGTGCGGACGGACCGTCGTAGATGGCGTAGTCGAACACCGTGTTGTCCTGCCAGTTGGTGAGCTGTTCCGCCACGTTGTTCACGCACATAAGCTTCACGGCTTCGCTGGCCGTACGGATGCACATGATGTTGACCGATACGGATTTTGTCTGGATGGTATTGTCGGAGTTGGAAAGATAGAAACTCACGTTGTATACGCCCGTCGCTCCCGGATGCTCCAGCAAGTAGATATACGGAGTATCCAGATACACGGCTGTGCCTATCGCCTTGTCGTAGCTCTGGCTGTAGCCGTCGCCGGTGACGGTCAAGTGCAGCGTCTTGTTGATGTTGCCGTTGATTATCATCGGGATGTTGATGTCTCCGGAGAACGCCGTCCACCAGGCGAAGTTCGGGGCGCTGATGCCCAATGACGTGAGTTGCACGTTGTACGTCACCGGTGCGGTGGTCTTGTCGGTATTCTCCCCCTTGATGGAAATCTTCACGCTGTTGCTTCCTGATGACAGCCATTCGGCTATGTCCTGCCTGATGGATACGCCCGAAGAGACTTCCATCTGTTTCACCACGGTGAAGTCGGCATACTTGGCGCTCTTCATCATGATGGTGCACAGGCCGAGTTCTCCGGTAGACTTGTAGGGTTCGTCCAGGCTGTCGCGGTACTGCGAGACGAACGTAAAGTCAAGCACGCACTCCTCGCCGTACTGGGTGGCGAAGCCGAGCGAGGCCATGTTGTTCCGGACATATACGCTGTACATGGTTCCGGCACCTCCGGCCAGTTCGCGCACAGTCTGTTCAAGCGTCGCACCCGCCGCCCCGTCGAAGGCCGTACCCGGGTCGGTGCCGATGACAAGCTGCGCATTCCTCACTTCCTGCAGGGCGTTTTTCAAGCTCTGCATCGCCGCCTTGTTCGTCTCGAGGCTGTTGTCATTAACGCACTTGGCGAACTCGTTAATCTTTCCGACAAGCTCGTTCAGTTCCTCGGCCTTGAGGATGTTGCCACGAACGAAGTTTCTGTTTAATTTATCCATAACCTATCCTAATATATCGTTGTCATCAAGCCTGCTTGAGTCCAGTATGAAGTCTACAATCTCAATAACCTTGCCGCCACGCGCGGCAAGGGCGTGCATTATCAGGTTCGTCTCGAGCATGCCCGTGTCGGCCATGTCACTCTCGATACGGCTGATGACCGCATTCGTGGCACCTCCATCGTCACCGGTCACGCGCTTGCTCAAAACGAACCTGATGTAGCCCATGTCACTTGACGTTCAGTTGGTTGATAATTTCACGCTTCACTGCGGCTATGAGCCGGGAGTTCTTGACTACAAGCTCAAGGGCCTTGCTGTATCGTTCAGGAATCTCCACTGCATCCTTTGAATAGTAGATGCTTTTAGCTAAGTCCTCAAAGCCTATGTCCAGCAGGATACTGCCGTTGTACATCATTTCATTGCCGACGGTTTCCGCGGCGTCGAAGGTCTGTCTGCCGCCCTCGAATGAGGTCTGTGCCTCGATTTTCTTAAAGTTGATTTTCATCTGATTCTTGCTATATTACTTGTTTTTCATATTTCTACCCAAGTACTTCCACCATCAGAAGTCTTGAATACGCCTGAGTTGGATATTTTTAAACCGTGTCTTCCAGCTACGACATTCATTACATCATAAAAACGTCCGCCGGAGGAATCCTCCACGGTGACAAAAAGTCCGTCTGCACCAATATCCACATCGTAAGATGCGAATTGTGGCCCTCCTGCATGATTATACTGAATACCCTTAGAAAAATGCAAGCCGGAATTTGACAGCTTCATTGCCGGAATATCAATCGGATGCCAACCGGAAATATAGGAACCAAGACCTTCGTTGGTTATTTTGATACCCCCGATTGTACCGCTTATGGCTTCAATAGCCCCATTCTCTAATATCTTGAAATAACTGTTTGCCGTAACAATTCCTTCAAGACGTATCTGGTCGGCGCTCACCAGCGCATTGCTCTGGAACCTCCCGTCGGGCAGCTCGGTAACGAAAGCGGCTATATACGATTTCTTTACATAACAATCCGAAGCGGTTTTCTCTGCAAACATCTGCACAAGGTTTGATTCGGTGATGAGCCCCGACTTGTCGATGTTCGTGATATGCCCCGCCGCATCAAAACTCACCTTTTTAGACAGCAGCGAGTTGAAATCAGCCGTCGTCACCAGCCCGGAAGTGTTGATGTTCGTGATGTTTCCGGAGCCGTCGAAGTGGATGCCTTCAACCAGCGCGGCGATGGAGTCCTTTGTCACCTGGATGGCCGCCGTGTTCTCATCAGCCGTATCCTGCGCCCCCCGGGCAAGACAATAAGCGTCCCGGGCATCGCTGATACCCTGGTTGGCAAGCCTCGTAGCCTCGGCAATGCCATTTTCCGAATCCGTCACCGCAACCGTGATGCGGTCCCCCAGGTTCTCGATATAGGCAGTAGTTGCCGTGGAAGAAGGTTTCCAATGGCTGATGCTGAATGCTGCTCCTGCCGCCTTCGCAGTCTTGCATACGAGAGCATCATTCTTGTAAATAGTGGTGCCGTCATTGTACGTCGCGTTCACCCACATGTCTCCCACGTCGTAGGCATCTGCCACAGTGGGCTGCTGGGCAAATATACGCCGCTTGCTGTCCGCGGTGTCCTGGGCTCTGGCGGCATCCTCAAGGGCTTTCAGTGTCAAATGGTCGGTGATTTCTTCCCAAGCACCCGACTCGAACCGGTAGCCCTGCCCGGTAGCGGTGTTGTAGAACAGGTCCTGGTCGTGCATGGCCTTCAGCTCCGCAGTCGTCCATTCCGAAGCGGGAATGTTACTCAATGTAGGCTCATAGTCATAGAACCACATCGTGTACTCCTTGTCCGTCTGCTGCTTGATAATGTCGAGATTTACCTGCATGTCGTCAAGGGTCTTGTCCATGTCCTTACCCGTGGCCTGGTTGATAAACCTGGCGGTAATCTCGCTGAGCACCGTATTGAAGTCAATCAACGGTTCGGGCATCGTGTACGAGTTTATCCCATTGTATATGCGCACATAAGGCCCTCCGGCGGTAACGCTGTCCCATACAATGGCACCCTGTCGGCCCGTGTCCGTCCGGTTGCCGAGCTGCACGATGCTGTCTCCGGCAAGCGGGATGTCGCTGCCCGATGCACAGTCGTCCTTGGAGAGGTCTATGTAGTCGTCTCCCGTACCCGTCACGAGCCGCCAGTAGTAGTGGTTGCCCGATTTCAGGTTGAACGTCTCGCAGATGGCCTGGTCATCCTCCTGGAAGGTGTTGTACACGGTACGCCCCTCCGAATCAGTGGTCTTGAAATAGCAGCGCCAGTATGTGCCCTTGTCCTCCACGCGGTTGCAGATGATGCCGCCGCCGGTATTGTACTGCCTGCCCCCGACATAGGTGGACTGCTGCACCTGGATGTCCTCCACGCTCAGCTTCTTCCGGATGTCCACAAAGTCGATGTCGAGATGGTAGTTGCCGTCCGCGTCCCGGTAGATGCCGAAACCTGAGCCTCCGGCTGAGAAGTTCTCCGACACGAGGTCTTTCAGCAGCATGATTTCGTTCAGCGTTGCCGTGCCCTTCACGTTGATGCCCTCGATGAAGGTCATCAGTTTCTCGATGGTCTCGGCGATGTCCTTGCGCACGTAGCGGTCGTCGTTGTCGTTCTTGCTGCCTATAGGGTCAAGCTTGAAGTGCCTCTTCCCGTCGGTCTCCGGTATGCTGTCGTCCTTCGACAGCTTGTAGACGGCACCCCCGTTCTCAAGGGTCGACACGAGCTGTCCCGCATAGGGGAAATAGGCTTCGGCGTCGGTGTTCCTCGCGTATACGCGTGCGTCCTCTATGGTATCGAATACAGACGAGCTGTCGATAGGCCGGTACGTTGTCCTCTTGTATTGCAGCGCGAAGCTGCTTCCGTTTATCTTTACCATGTCAACTCGTTTTGAATGTGAATGTATCGGCATCGTTCGTGCCGTCGGTCCGTATCACCCACATGCGGTAATCCGTTGCCTGGCTTCCGTTAGCGCCTTCCACAGAGATGGAAGTGGGGCCGCTGCACACTCCGGTGTCTTCGATAAAATTACCGGGATATGCGGTCAGGGTGAGCTCGCTCACGGTTCCCTCAGGTATGCAGATTACGATTGTCTTCCACCGGCCGGCACTGAACTTGTAGCTGCCGGAGCCGGTGTACATGCCGCTTGATGACAACCCTCTGACTTGCGCTGAGGTTGTGGGAATAGAATCCACCACTCCGGCAAACCATTTGCGACGCACGTTTACGCTGATTTTGTCGGTAAGTGTTACAGCAGGAAGACTTCCATTTTGGGAAAATGATACGGAGGCAAGGTATGATTCGTTTTCCGTATACACGCCTGACAACTCCCTGACAGCCGTCCTTACCCCATTCATTTCAGCTCCGAATACAAGCAGATTCTCTTCCTTGTTATCAAAAAAAGCCTTGGTTATATCCCCATTCCCGTTTTTTGCCGCTTCATACGTTATTTTACCTTTATTAGAGCCGAACTCCATATCGTTAGCCGTAGAAAGTTTGCTTTTCAGTTCCGCGCCTTGTTCTTTAAACAGCATATTTCTAATGATATTCTCCCAGCTTGTCCCTTTCATGATTACATCGCCTTGTTTGTAATAGCCGACACTGGCAGTAGTTACCTGTATGTTCCCACTTGTTTCCTGGCTTGTAACGCTGTTTGAAAGTTTCTTGACAATGGAATCCAAAGAGGACTGGTTGTAAAGCTGCCCTTTCAAGGTAATGCTCTCTATTTTGCTTTCCAGTTCCCCGATACGTGAATAAGCAGCGGTTTCCCCGACAGTATATATAGGGGAATCATAAGGCAGGTCAAGGTTGAATTCAAATCCGATAATCCTTGACTGCCTTCCGTTCTCGAAATAGGCCTTGTTGATAAGATTGACCTTTTGACCGATGCTGTAGAGATTGTGCACTCCGTCCTCACTGTATGCGACATCCGACATCATCGTGCAGCCATAAGTACTCGGGTCCATTCTGGACTTTTCAACATGCTTTTCAGCTTCAGTTTTCAATTCCTGTTCGGCGGTAGATACAAGTCCTAATTCGGCTATCTTCGTACTGTCCCATCCGTATAATACATAAGTGTCACCTGCTTTAGGCTTGACCACATTGTCCGGAAGTTTGCGCCCGTAGTCTTCATTGGCGACAATCTCCCATAACTGCGCATCCACATTCCATGTACCGTCCTCATTCTTTTCTCCCTTTTCAAGCGGATTGAATTTGACGGCAAAGTCCATTCCGTTAAGGCTTCCTGATTGAAACACTACATGGAGTTCTTCACCTTCAAGTACGTAATCATACGAGAAATTGATACCTGTGTCAGTAAACCTGTAGAATGTTTCTGTAGTCTCGGTCCCATCTTCATTGTCAACCGTATCTTCATAGCTGGAGACTGCTGTAATCGTTCCTGTACGTCTAGGGTAGATGCTATCAAAGACAACCACCTGCTCGACGGCTTCCTCGGTAGTCATGTTAGGATAGGCGTCAATATACGGAATGCCGGAAGGAAGCATGAGCCTTCTTTGAACCACGCCATTGACTACCACCGACTCATCAACCGGGCGGTAGTTTGCCGGGATGTTTCTTGTAGAACCGAAAGCATAGATTCTCGTTGCGTAGGTTGATTGTGAGTCGGAACGTGACATCTTATCCACATTCTTTCCTATCTCAAAGTTAACGGCATCGCCAAACTCGCACCTTCCGAAATGGATAATGTTCTCGGTTATCCAGCACTCGCAATCCCATTTCTTCGCCATAGAGAAGCATGCGTCAAGGATGTTGACGTTGTCGTAACTCATCAACTGAGCCTTATTTTCTACCGTACCGTCAATAGAGAAAACAAAATCCTGTCCTTTGTATTTGTAACCAAGAGCTTTTAAATTTCTAAGGACTATACCGGCTTGGACATCAAGTGAAGCGGTGAGATTCCAGGACGCTTCCTGCCCGGCCACTTCGGGGGTATATTTAAAGATTTTGTTTTTCCATTTCCAGTAGTGGGCGTCAAGCTGCAA
>ERZ780208.2587-NODE-2587-length-12225-cov-5.155629_pt1 | contig 12225 bp, 6 predicted proteins | sample MGYA00511167_ERZ780208 | MGnify/ENA primary metagenome ERZ780208 (study PRJEB29588, sample SAMEA2159202) | human gut metagenome | biome: human gut; feature: human-associated habitat; material: faeces | place: Denmark | collected 2008/2010 ... | reverse complement strand
AAACACCTGAAACACCTGAAACACCTGAAACACCTGAAACACCTGAAACACTAAACATGCTAAAAGCCTCTAATATTCTTTCAATGAACTCTTTGCAAAAATAGGTCTTGAAGAGTGATGTGTAAATGCTAAAAAGGGAGATAGTGGCTTTATGTTTAGGTTTGCTCCTAAGTAAAATATATATCTTCGGAAAAATACTTGGGTTTGTGTCAAGGACGTTTGATTCTGATGCGATAGCCTGACCATAGGCACCAGATGGCGAGCAAGCCCATCACGAAGATGAAAATATATGTGGCTATGGAGCCGATGAATATTCTTCCACTGTGCACTTCAAGTGCCACATTCCAAAGCGACATAGGGAGTTGGTTCATCTCAGTTGGTTGAGTGGCAAATGGTGAGCCTTCATCATATTCCACTATCACGGGCGATGAGAAGTCTTGACTCATGCCAGCAATTGCTTTCTTGCCGAAGGGCGGTCCTTGGCGCTTTGGTGCAGGCTTTCCAGTGAAATAGTCGGTGGAAGTATGGTGCTGTCTATCCCAGATAAACAATCCGCTGAAAGAGCCACAAAGCCATTTGCCAGCATCATCTTTTTGCAATACATTCAACCCCATCACGCTTACAGGTGGGGCTGAATCAATCTTCTTTGCTGTCCCCTGCTGTAAATTCAGGGAATAGAAACCCTCTGAGGTCGATAGAAGCCAGTCGTGGCACGTGTCATCGTACGCAATCATGCGCAGTTTGTCGTTCCATGGATTTGGGCTTTTGAGGGAAGTGCCTGGAATTGCAGGAATTTTGTTTAACGCTAATGGAATCATCACAGGCGGACGTAGGCACCAACCAGTAATGGCTACCAGTAGTGTAAGGACAATGGTGTATCGCCCCATGCTGTTGTGTAGTCTGAGCGAATTTTTTAGCCAAAATTTATGTTTTGGTCTTATCCAAAAAACAATTCCTGTGATGCACAACAATACAAGAACAACGGCTATGGCATCGACAACGAGTTTTCCAACCGTACCGAACAATTCGCCGCTGTGCAGCAACCATACCGTGCGAAACGCCGACACCTTACCGTCGTAATCACTTGGCGCGTGAATTTCAATTCGCGAGAATGAATCGTATGGAGGAAGAGATGTATATATGAACGAACGACTCAGCACCACAAGCGTGTCGCCATGACAAGTAATGTCGGTGAACTTCTCGTTTTCGTCTAATGGCACCTTTATCTCTTTCCATGCCCCATAATTACTGTAGCGATAAAGGGCGAACGGAGATACGGCAAATAAGTTGCTACCATACCCGTCACTTTCAATATTCACTACATTCCTGATTTGGCGTAAGTCTGCACCTGTGGGCAGTCCTTTGTTGAAATCTTTGAAGAATGAGGCCTTAGAGTCTGTGAGCCAGATGCCACCGTTGCCATATAGCAGAACGGTGTGACTCGAGTCAGTAATTTGGTGAGAAACAAATGTAGATGTGTTACCAATGTCGAGAGTGCCTCTCAGCAGTCCGCCATTCCAATTTTTGAACTCATAACGGCTGGGCAGAAACTTCCTGCTCACGTTCACCTCCTTAATGAGCTGACGGTGATTAAGTAAGATGCCTGACACGCAAAATATCAGCAAGAAAAACGTCATGCCGAGCCCCAGCCATTTATGGTGCTTTCTCCAAGTGCCTTTCTTCATCTATTATTCTTTTTTTGTTTTTTTCTTTCTTGCAGAAACTACAATATATCCCAGCAGCACAATGAATGATGCGAGAATGCAAATCATCTGTGTGGCATATTCTTGAGGCTCAACCCAAAACTCATGGAAGAAGTCAAGACGACCGAGCACTTCTACCGGCACCCAGAAAACTACAACCGTAGCTATAGCCATGCGTATGTTGGATCCCCATGCTGATAGTTTCAGTTGTTTCTTGAAAATGAAAATGCTACCGAGCAGACAAGCCGCAGCCACGATACTTGTAACAGGATGGTGATCGCCGAGGAAGTTTTTGTCGTAGCAGAACATCAGAAGCAAGTAACTTGACCACAAAATCATGTTTATCTCCATGAATGTGACGATGCTTGTGTGGTGTGTCATAGGGCGTGCTGCAATTTCGTTTTTGCGTGAGCGAAAAAGTGTTCGTTGCCACCAGTTAATGAAGTTGCAACCGTTTTTAGTAGAGAAAATGTAAAGAGTTATCACCATCATCCACATGCCAAAGGTCGCAGGCAAGATGAGATATTCGGGTTTTGTCACAATCTCGCCATTCTCAATTTCGGGTTGTGTGCCCCATCGAGTAGCGTAGTATTGAAATAGAAACTCCACCCATCCAGTCCAGAATAGCAGACCTCCGATTAATCCAAATAGCGTCTGTTTAGTGTCACCTTTAACAAACACGCCAGCAATTACAATTAACAGACCAACCAACCCCATAAAGAATGCAGAATAGTGCAACGCCTCAGGTGTCATTGTCTTTTCCATTATCATCATCAATGCATGTCCTAAAGGCATTGTAAAGAGTACCAAAAGAAACGATGCTATTGCTTTCCACCAATTTGATTTCATAATCATATATAACATTAAAATGTTTAAAATAATTTATCTATATCTATCGACATGCCAATCTGAAAATTGACACCATCGGTTATTGGACTATTAAGATAATAATATTTTGGTTTATATCCGAATACATTATCGAGAGCCGCTGTTACCTTAACCGCATTACCCACACGCTGCACGACCGAGAGTTTCCAAATAGTGTAGGCTGGATATTCCACAGTGATAGTTCCCTTGCTCACGTCGTAGTAGTCCTTGTATTCCACATTTTCTACTCCAGAAAGTACACGACCTTGAAGCGCAATGTTCAACCCATATTTTTTACTGAACTGCTTGTCGAAATCTACGCGAGCGTTAAGTGCATGTTCACGTGCTGGTATATACTGGTTGTTGATGGTGTGCCCATCCTTATCCTTTGCAAGCTGTTCCTTAGTGTAGGCATAAGTCAGTCGCGCTCCTAAACCACTGTTCCACTTTGCCTGCGCACCAATTTCACCACCACAAACGCTATAATCGTCGAGGTTGGCGTAGGGCAAATATGGCAGTTTGTCGTTGGGCGTCTTGAAGTATGGAGCCGAAGTTGCGAGTTTGTTCTTAACCTTATTATAATATACTGAACCTGTGAGGTTGTAGTGCCCTTTGGTGTATTCAGCAGAGAGATTAAAATTGTGACTCACTTCCGATTTTAGATTAGCATTGCCCTCAACAATCCAGATGCCCGCCATATCAAAGTTGTAGTACTTCTCTTTCAGAGTTGGTGCTCTGAATCCCATACCATATCCAGCACGAATTGAGAGATTGTAGATAGGTTTGTAGCAGACATTGAGTTTTGGCGTAACGTGCGACTCCTTACCATCTGAGAAATAGTCATAACGCACGGCACCCACAGCCTCCCATTGGTCGGAAATACGCCAGTCGTATTGTCCAAACAAGTCCCAAGTGTTTTGGTTACGCGTTTCGTTCTCCAAGTTAGTGTTGTAGAGATGGTCGTGCATAAAGTCGGAACCGATGGTGAGCACATCTCCCCTATCGAACGTGTGATTGTAGAGCAGTCGTAGTGAGTTTTGCACATTGCTGTAGTCGCGAATGTCGAGCTTGGTGATGCGTTGATAGTCCGATTTGTCGTATTGGTCAAACGCATAGCTCGCCTGAAAATCGTCGTGTTCGGAAATGTTCCATTGCATACCAAGACCGCCAGAGAAGTCGCGGTATCGCTCAGGCTGGTCGGCTGACCTCACAGTTTCGCGAAAGAAATATCCTGCCCGTCCCGAAAGATGAAAGTTCTTGTTGGGGCTCCACACCAATTGGTCCTTGAAATTGATGGTCTTATCGCCATACACAGTTGAGATAATACGCGTGACCGGGTTGGACGCACTGTGCACGTCGTAGTTGTCCATTCGGTTGAAATTCACTGTGAACATATTGTTCCAGTGCTTACCATTCAGCCCGAAGGTTCCACCGTAGCGCTGCTCATTGTGCTTGGCATATCGTGCGTTCACGTTGAGTGTTACAGGTTTTTGGCTTTTCTTCGTGATGATATTTATCACGCCACCTGTGGCATTGCTTCCATAGAGAGCCGATGCCGCGCCCTTCACTATTTCAATTCGTTCCACGTTGTCCATGCTCAATCGGGTGAAATCCACATCGTCCATAGTCTCACCAGCAAGTCGTTCGCCATCGACGAGAAAGAGCACTCCTTGTCCGCCAAAACCAGAGAAATTAAGATGAGTCTGTTGGTTCATAGCATAAGTGAATTCCACCCCAGGCAGTTCTTGCTGCAGGAGATCCTGCACATTCGTTGCATCGAGTCGGGCAATCTCTTTTGCGTTGATTACACGAGTCTGTATGGGGGTGTCTTTTAAAAACTTAGGAGTGCGTGTGCCAGTCACCACCACCTCGTCGAGGTCGAACTTTCGGTAGATTGTGTCAGTGTATGCATCCTGTGCTGATGACGATAGGCATGCGACTACTGCCATCAGTGTTGAGAAAAATATTTGTTTCTGCATAATTCTTTTCTGAAGCGTCACCCAACTTAATAGGGGTACTTATAATTGATTGTAAGATAACATTTTGTGCCGTTAGGTGCGAGATAATTTTCAAGTTGCAAAGCTGCATATGTGCCGTCCTTTAGTCGCAATATAAACACATGGTTGTTCAAGCTGAAGGCCGGAGGCATAGGCGGAATTTCCATGCTTAACCACGATGAAAGCACACGATTTATGGCGATGCCTTGCGAGGGAACATAACCAAGAAGCATCTGCTCTTGGCTGTCCCACACTTCGTTCTCAGTCCATTCGTCCTCGACGAACTTCATGTTTTTGAATGCATTGCTACTCTCTGGCAATTGTGTCATTGAGGTGTATGTGGTTTCAAATACAGCACCACCGTTGGTCCTAACGTTGTTGCGATGTACAGCAAAGCTCCAATCATCAGGTGCTGCCTGTTCGGCTGAGGGTGTGAAGTGGGAAAATGTGTTATTCTTTATACCCGCGCCAAACACATCGAACCAATACATGTATTGCCCTGGTTTTTTGCCTTGTGTTATGGTGGAGTTTTCTTCTCCAGGAGTCGGTGTGTCAACCCTATCGCCTGTTGCCTCCATCGGAATAGAATAGGCTTCAAACTCTGTTTGTGCTTTAAATAGTTCTTCCTCGTTGCCTTCAAGGGTGAGCTGATGTAAGCGATTGAGGTCCACATAATACCAATCTGTCCAACTTGTTGCGTCGATTATGACCTGTCCTTTTGCTGGAACAATTTCTTGAGGCTTGTCGTAAATATCGTCAAAAAGATTGTTGCAAGCGGTGAGTGCCGAAACACTCACCGCAACAACGAATAGTTTAAAAATATTTTTCATCAATAATACCTTATCTCTTAAGATACTTCTTTCCGTTAATAATTACAATTCCCTTATAGTCCTCACCTACTACCTGTCCATAGATGTTGTAGATTTTGCCGTCGTTTATCTTGTTGCTTTTCTCATCGTTTGTGACAGATGTGATACCAGAGGAATTTGTGTCGAATTTGGTAACAATAGCAAATGGCATGGCTCCCATTTGGAAAGTGTTGACGATGTCTTCCACCTTGTTGCCGTTGTATTTCACAAGAATATTATTGTTCTTCTCTGGGTTGAACGAATAGTCGCCGTCCATAGTCTTTTTTCCGCCTGTTTCGGCTGTGAAGTGGAATTTAAGTCCGTCATTCTTGTAGTCTCGGTAGAATCCACCCTTCTCCTCGTCGTAGGTCAAACCTTTCACTGTATAGGTTCCGAGTGTGAGGTTGCCCATCACGGTGTTGTCGAGAGTGTAGGTGGGAATTTCCACATCCACTTTTTGCACGCCGTTGTCGATATACTTGCGCACGCTGTAGCTAACGTTTTCATTGGCGTAATTGAATGCACCGCCAACGTTGACAGTAATCGCGCTTGCCACTGGCTTAATATAGTATGCCTTGATGCTGTAGGTCATGTCGAATGGCATTGCTCCATATTTGAATGTGAGATTCAGTGCCAAGGAGTTGTCTGCCATGTCGTAAGTACCTTTGAGCGAAGAACCTGTAATATTCTTTTCTTCGCCGCACTGCACAAGCTTGCCAATCTCAATTTTATTATCTTCATCAATATTGCCGGTTACATTTAAACCAAAATCAACTTCTTTGCGCAGGCTAAGACCGATTACCTCTTTGCGCGGCAATCCGGTAACAACCGAAACCTCGTTAGACGCCAGCCAGTTAGCACAGTATACTATATTGCCGTTTACGCAATGCGATAATGCAGATGCGGCCCTGTCATCAATTTCATTATCAAATTTGGCTGCCGGTATTTGAAAATTCTTTAAAGCATTGCAGCATTCAGTGTGCTCTTTTAAGTTAAGCTCGTAAAACGACAGCGCGTTTTGGTTGCCTTTTTCTCCGCAAAATAACGATACAGCAGAATTACCTGCCCTGTATAATGCTGCCCTGTTATCATCGCTGAATAGATAGATACAAGTTTTAAACAGGCCTTTGCCGCAGCCTTCATCTAAACGCGGCAAAAGAATTTTATCAATATATTCTATCCAATAAGCGGCATTTTTGCTGCCAACTTCTAATTGTTCCGTATAATTAGTATTGGTTGCTTCGTTAAAAGATTCACCGCGCGATTTATTGCTACTGTAATTTTCGGAACAGCTTTTGTTTTTATTATCAGATATACTTTGATTAGTTCCGTTTGAGTGAGCCGTAGAAGAACTTTCTGCATATGAATTAGAATACGAATTACTTGTGCCGGAACTTGTTGAATTTGATGTATCCGTACTATGATCTTCTACGTCACTTCTGCCGTGGTCATTTCTTACCGAGCTTCCGCTGGATCTTGTCTCAGAGTCAGTATGGCTGATTCTATTGCTTTCGTTTTTCTGTCTGTTTTGATTTTCAGATTTGCTTGCCTGCATCTGCTTCGATGTATCGTGACGTGTATCATGAGTGGTATTTTCCGTTTTTGTCACGGTTGTTCCGTCAGAATGCTGCGTGCTTTTGCCTGCCTGCCGCCCAACAGAAAAGCTTGAGCTTGTTACTGTGCTGCTCATATTGACAGTGCTTTTTTGCATATTATATTTTGTCAGCGGCATTAAAGCGTCGTACACATCATACAAATCCTGCCTTATCTGGTCGGTATCGGCAAAAGTGCACGGATGCGCTATAACCACAAAACCAAACCGCTCGCCCAGCATAACGTCTATCAAACGGTCAACCCCCTGGAAGCCCTCGTTATTGCTGTCCGATTCCTTGGTTAAACCAGGCACGCCCTCCAAAATGCCAAACCTTTTAGCGTTTTGCAGGCGCTCAAGAATAGCTGCTTTTTCATCAGCGTCCACAAGCTTAACCATACTGCCGCGGAAATTGCCTTTAATGCTTGGTTCAAGCATTTCCGCCGCAATTTCGTATGCCGAAAACGTATTTTGCGTCTGAAAAAACTTATCGGCTGCTACGCCAAAATAAAAGTCCACATGGTCTTTCTCGCCTAAAATCATATAAATAAAATTATAGCCTTCAAGCCCGCGGAAAGTGCCCAAAATATTTTCTACTGCTTCTTTGCGCGGAGCTTTTTCTTCAAAGGTAATTTCTTTAATATGATATAAAAACAAGTCTTTCGAAGTTAATTTTAAATTTTTGCCAAGCCATGTCCTACGGCTGTTAAAAGCGGTTGTATTAGAATGTTTTTCCAAAAAATCCAATACTTCTTCGCCATATTCTTTGGCATCATTTAATTGCTGCATAGCTAATCCCTCCGGGTGTTATTCTTCCAAGGTCTGCGAATAAATTTTATGCGGCCATGCTTTTTCGTTAAAGCTGCTTATTTCTTCTTCCTCTGCAACCGTATACTGGATTTTATCGGGCGCAGTTTTGCGAATATAAATATTCGCGTCTTCGGATACTTCGTCGCTGTCGATGCTACAAAATACCCTGTTGACTTTAGCGGCAGGCAATTTCCCTTCCAAAGCTTTAGGTTCGGATGTGTAGAACAAATCAAAATTTTCTTCGTCTGCCCAAGTAAATTTTTCCCACTTGTTATAGCCAACGCCCCAGCCGATAACGGGTTTAAAGTTTTCGTTGTGGTCGCTTACACCGAGTAAGTAACGGAACTGAACTTCATTGTTGGCGTCATTATTTTTATTGACGATTTTTACGTCCCTTGCTCCTTTGCGGCTGCGCAGAAGTCCAAATACAACTCCGGTTTTACCGGTATGTATTTTATCAAAATCCATATCTAAATTTACCGGTTTTTCATCATCAATTTTTTCTGCAAATTCGCTATTATTTACCTTATTCTCATGCCTGCTCACAACCTCTTTAATACTCGCTTTAGCTTCTTGCACTTCAATTTTATAAACCGTGCCTAACGGCAAATGCAGAACAAAGCATTTATCGGTAGATTTGCTTTTACAGTTATTTTTAAAAATATTTTCTGCAATGTCTGCTTCTTCCTTTTTAATATATTTTTCAAACAATTCTTTAACTACCGGCGATTTGCTGGAATTGCCTGCCAAAAATATATGCACTGGCAAATTGATGTTTTTATCTTTAAACGCCTTACGGAAAGCCGTAAAGAAGTTCTGTATGCCGCTTTCTATTTGGGCTTTAATAATATTTTCAAGCTTGCCCACATTAACTTTAAGCGGTACTTCCACAAGCTCGCCTTTGTTGGTTAAAAACTTTTTAGAATAGCTTTCGCGGGTAAATTTCGCTTTATAATCACCCTTGCGCTCCCATACCGGGCGCAGTTCTTCTGCCAGCCTTCTGCTGTTAAGATACGCCTGCTGGGAGCCTTCGCCCTTTTCATAAATTAACGTTTCCGCACCGCTGAACCGCTCGCCCTTAGGCGGCAACACAAACGGGATTTGCTTTTCGCGCATTACTTTTAAATTATCTTTATACACTTCATATGCCAACAGCAGCAAAATATTTTCGCCGCCTAAATATACATCGCCGCCGCTGCCGAACTGTGTAATTTTATATTTGCTTCTTCCGTCTTCAGGTATTTCTTCAATGCCAAAGTCAAAATCGGTTGTGCCGCCGCCAAAATCGAACACGCCGTAGCATATGCTTTCGCCGGTATCTTTAGGCTGCAGCTTAAATTCCTGCAAAGCGCTGATGGCATAGGCAGCGGGCTCGCTGGCTCCGGCATAAATTTTAAAGTTTTTCATCACTGCTTCATCTTTAAGCAAGGCAGAAGGCAATGCCTTTTTTAATCCGCGTTCAAAACTTTTAAGCAGTTTGTCGCGCACGGCAAGTTCATAATTTACCGGGAAAGATAAAACATAGTGCATATAAATGCCGTTATTCATATTGTTGATATAAAGGCCGAGATAATATGCGTAAATTTCAATCGGGTCAAAATCGCCGTCTTTAAGCTCCTGATAGGGTTTAATTTCTATTGTTTTGCCTTTTTTATCGCATAACATTAAACGGCGTTTTTTATCAATAGCCCACTGTTTTAATTCGCTGAAAACAGAATAATAATTAGTCTTTTCATCTTTATCATCCATAATGGCTTCAGCCGCCTGGTGCGAAACCGTAAGCTGTTCCCATTCGGTAAACGGGCGCCCTGCCCTTGCTTTATAATTTTTAACAAAGCCTACTAAATCCCTTAATTCTATAACTGTGGGGTTTTCATAATCTTCCAGCTCCGGCGCTTTGGTAAAATCGCCTTCACCGACGCGCAGCAGGCGTGCTTCGTTTTTAAAGCAGGCAACAACCGTGCTTTTAGTGCCAAAGTCTATGCCGCACACACCGTTTTTTATAACATCCATCTGCGGCGGGCGCGCTATAAAATGCTCTGTTTCCGGCACATCAAATTCAACAGCGTCAGCATCTGCCGGTTCTGCCAATTCCCAATGGCCTAAATTTAAATCCGTCAGCTGCTTTTCCGTATACGGGGATATATTAGCGCGTTTATAATCGCATTCCAATAAATTCTTTTTAAAAAATGTAAAATCACTTAAATTTTTTTTGCCGCTTACAATATCGTTATAAATTGCATTGAAATTAAAATTGTTTTCATTATAAAATCCGGATGCAAATTTTTCGCTTAAAACATCCTGGCAAAAAGCTTTTTTATCAAAATACAATTTAGCTTCATCTAATTTAATATAAGGGCTTAATAAATCATAATGTTCAGAAAACATTTTATAAGCATTTTCTGATGCTTCATCTAAACCATTAGGGATTAAATTATTCTCAAGCCAAAGATTAACACTTTCATTCGGAGTAGATTTAGAATTGACTTGTTTCAAACTTGAATTTAATATTACTAACACATATCTTGAACTCCACCTTGGGATTTGATAATTATTTCTACGATCAACCAATGCGTTATTTTCTATCAAAAACAAATAATAATTGTTTTTATTGTAATTTATATATTCTACATTAGCTTTTACTAACGGATTACTAATTGATATGCCAAAGCTTCGTGTAAATTCCGCTCTACTTGGTACTTTAAAAACAAGTTTACCTATCTTTTTATTAATCTTCTTAATATAACTATCTGCATAATCACTATCCATATATGCTCCATATATCTTATTACTAAACAAAATACTCTGTTCACTATCATACCAAACAGGAAAATTTTTCATTTCAACAAAACGCTTTCCTGCAATATTAGCAGCAGACGCCACAACTGACTTAAAAACAAATTCCAACTCATCGCAAGCTTTTATTATTTCACCTTTCACTAATTCTTTTAAAACATCTTCTGTTAAATATACTTTTTTTATTTCTGTAGTTATATCAGTGCGCAAACTCTGCTTAATTTTAGGTTTCACTACAGTATTTTTCATATCCGTTTTGCTATTCTCATTCACCGCTTGATTTTGCTTACTTTTTGAAATGCTTTCAATATTTTTTACTGCCATTTAAACCACTCCCATTCTTTATTCTACGTGCACAATAGTTTTGCGTATATTTTCGTTATTATAAATATTGCTGAAACCCGGCAATATTACTTTGCGTACTTTGCCCTGCACCCTGCTGTCCGCATCCAACCGGTGTATTTTTTTATCATAATCGTCGCCTGTTTTTACGCCATCAATTTTGTAAACGGTTTCTATTTTGGCATTGTTGGCAAGCCGCAAAAAGTATTCAAAAATTTTCCACAGCAAATATGCCATTTTGGTGTTGTTTTTTAAATTGCGGTCAACCTCGTCCCATATTTTCTCCAGCGAAGCATCTTTGGCGCCGCCGCAAATAAAAGCTTCAAAGTTTTCTGCGGGAAACACACTTTTTAAAATCTGCTTTTCACTTGCTTCTAATTGCAAAAACTCGGTATATAAAGCCCATCCTTCGCCAAAACGCTGTTTTAACTGTTCGCTTTCTTCTGCAAGTTTTTGTTCAAGCGCTTTTATTTTGCTGTTTTGGCTTTCAAACTGCTGCTGCAGGGTTTCATTTTGGCGCTGTAAGTCAGCTTTACCGTTTTCGATATGTGCTTTTTCTTTATTTAGTAAAGCTATCTTATCTTCAAGGTATTTGTTTTCTGCAAGCAGCTGTCCGTAATTTTCATCTAATTTTTTATACTTAGCGGCAGTTTCACTTGCTTCTATATTATATTTTTCTATTGCGTTATTTAAAAATTCTGCCTGGCTTTTTAAATTTTTGTTAATTTCTGTTAAAGCCGTTATTTCTGTTTGCAGCTGTTCAATTTTTAATTTAAGTTCAGTAACCTCCTGCCGGTTATCCTGTTTTAAAGCCGCATCATAAAAACTATCGTTATTAGCATTTTTATAGTTCATAACTATTTTTACAATTTTTTCAATTACTTCCGGCTCATCTAAAAGCTCTAAAAATTCCTTTGTTTTCACTGCATAACCACTCCTTGCTGACGCAGTTTTTGTTAACTATAAATATATTATAAACCATAACATAGCCAATTATTGTCAATACTCACTTATAAAATTCATTTCAAAAAATCATATATTTATAAGCACTTAATTTTATTCTAATATTATAATTATATCACAACTGATAAATTTTGTCGGAAGTAAAATTTACATATAATTTAAAATTTACTAAATTATTCTATTTTTACTACATGAATCATAACAATATAACATTTTATCTACAAATTAACCCACAAAACAAAAAAGAGCCTTCGAGATTTTCTCTCGAAGGCTCTGAACCCTTGAATTTGGCGGAGTGGCAGGGGGTT
>ERZ780208.2580-NODE-2580-length-12240-cov-3.228396_pt1 | contig 12240 bp, 10 predicted proteins | sample MGYA00511167_ERZ780208 | MGnify/ENA primary metagenome ERZ780208 (study PRJEB29588, sample SAMEA2159202) | human gut metagenome | biome: human gut; feature: human-associated habitat; material: faeces | place: Denmark | collected 2008/2010 ... | reverse complement strand
ACTGCGGCTACCATGCCAATACGGGCATCCTGCCTGCCGTGGCCGACGGTCAGACCCTGATTCTGGCCGACAAGCTGGTACATGCCAGCCTGATAGACGGCATACGCCTGGCAGCACCCGCCCGCTGCATCCGCTACCGCCACAACGACCTGAACCAATTGGAGCGCCTCATAAGCCAGTATGGCGATGAATACCGGCGCATCATCATCGTCACCGAAAGCGTATTCAGCATGGACGGCGACCGCACCGACCTGCGCGAACTGGTACGACTGAAGCAGAGTCGCGACAACGTATTGCTGTACGTGGACGAAGCGCACGGCTTCGGTGTCTTCGGCCCTACCGGCCTGGGATGCGCCGAAGAAGAAGGCTGCATCGGCGACATCGACTTCCTGGTAGGCACTTTTGGTAAGGCAGCCGCATCGGCCGGGGCATACGTAGTGTGCAGCCGTACGGTACGCGAATACCTGGTGAACCGCATGCGTCCTTTCATCTTCACAACTGCCCTGCCTCCAGTCTGCATAGCCTGGACACTGTTTATCGTCCGGCGACTGGCAGGCATGAGCGAACGGCGGAAACATGTACAGCACCTGGGCGAACGGTTGCGCAGCCGGTTGGCAGAACAGGGATACACCACGCCCAGCGTCAGCCAGATTGTCCCCATGATTGTAGGGCCCAGTGCCGACACCGTGATACGAGCCGAGAACCTGCAACGCCACGGCTTCTACGCACTGCCTGTCCGCCCGCCTACGGTGCCCGAAGGAACTTCGCGCATCCGCTTCTCGCTGACAGCTGCACTGACGGAAGAGGAAATCGACCGGATTCCTCTCTGAAGCTACGGAGATTATTCCAGTTTAACGGCGATAAATTATCAGTTTAAAGGCAATAAACTGTCAGTTTAAAGCCGGTAAACTGTGAGTTTAAAGGCGATAAATTATCAGTTTATGGCGGATAACCCCTAATAAATCGGGCAGTGACAGTCACTGCAACCTGATTCAGATCATCAACCTACAAGTTCAACCAAGAAATGAAACAAGTATATATCATCCACGAAAACCATCCGAAGCTGCTGCTGTTCTTTGCCGGATGGGCGGCAGACGAGACACCGTTCAGCCACTACCGTCCGCAGGGCATGGACTTCATGCTGTGCTACGACTACCGGACACTGGACTTCGATGCATCGTTGCTCCAAGGCTACGCCGAGATACACGTCGTAGGCTGGTCGATGGGCGTATGGGCAGCATCGCACGTTGTCCCCACCCTCGGCCTGAACATTGGCAGCAGTACGGCCATCAACGGAACCCCTTTCCCCATCGACGAACGGCGAGGCATTCCGCCTGTCATCTTCCAGGGAACACTGGAAGGCCTGACGGGGGCTTCGCTCCACAAGTTTTTGCGACGCATGTGTGCCGACAGTGCTGCTTTCCGCGACTTCCTGAGCCGTACTCCCCGCCGGCCTTTGGAAGAGGTACGCGACGAGCTGGACCGCATCGCCCGACAATATGCCGGACAGCCACATCCCACGCTGAAGTGGACCGAAGCCATCGTAGGAAGCAACGACCGTATCATCCCACCTGCCAACCAGCTGAATGCCTGGCACGAACTGGGCACTGCGGCAATGCAAACCGAGGATGCACATTATCAGGAATCACTCTTTAAACATTACTTGCAAGACCGATGGACAAACAACTGATCGCCGAACGATTTGCCCGTGCCCGTGCCACTTACAGCCGCGAAGCACGCGTACAGCAACAGGTAGCCGAGAAGATGATTCGCCTGCTGCAGCACACCGTGCCCGATGCCGGCTTCGACCGCATTGCCGAGTTCGGCTGCGGTACGGGACTTTACTCGCAACTGCTATTCGACACCTGGCATCCGTCGTTGCTGCATCTGAACGACCTTTGCCCTGAGATGCGCTTCTGCCTGACGGAACTGACCGGCAACAACGGTGTCTGCTTCGAAGCAGGTGATGCCGAAACCTGTCCCCTGCCCGACCGTCTGGACCTGCTGACCTCGTGCTCCACCCTGCAATGGTTCGTCGCACCAGCCGATTTCTTCGGCCGCAGTACCGCCCTGCTTCGTCCCGGCGGCGTATTGGCATTCAGCACGTTCGGGCTGCGCAACCTGCACGAGATACGCACACTGACCGGCAACGGACTGGAATACACGCCCCCCGAACAGCTGAAAAAGGAACTGGAAGCCGCAGGTTACGAAGTGCTATACCTCGAAGAAGAGGAAGCTGTGCTGCACTTCCCCACACCCATCGACGTGCTGCACCACCTGCGCATGACCGGCGTCACGGGAACCGAGAAGCACACCTGGAGCCGCGGACGCCTGCAAACGTTCTGCGACGAATACTGCAACTGCTTCGGATCGACCGAAGGAGTCAGCCTGACGTACCAGCCGATTTATGTGATTTGCCGATACAAGCAATAAAAAGAGTGTGTTTAATTAAGAATAAAAGAGAGGGACGCATGGACTTTTCAGGCACGGATTACACGGAATTTCACGGATTATTATTACCCTTTTTCTACCTCCGTGTTTTTCCGTGTAATCCGTGCCTGAAAAAGCAGCCCTCTAATATCACACGCACCCAACACCAACTTAGTACTTAAAAACATTCAATTATGAATACGAACAACATCTATTTCGTCAGCGGCATCGATACGGATGCCGGAAAATCGTACTGCACCGCCTGGTATGCGGAGCAGCTTATCAAGGAAGGCAAACGGGTCATTACCCAGAAATTTATCCAGACAGGCAACGTAGGTCACAGCGAGGACATCGACCTGCACCGCCGTCTGATGGGTACCGGCTACCTGCCCGAAGACAAGGAAGGACTGACCATGCCCGAAATCTTCTCCTATCCGGCATCGCCCGACCTGGCCTCACGCATCGACCGGCGTCCTATTGACTTTGCCAAGATAGAACAAGCCACGCTGAAACTGGCCCGCCGCTACGAGACCGTCCTGGTGGAAGGAGCCGGTGGCCTGATGGTTCCGCTGAAGGACGAGTATCTGACCATCGACTACATTGCCGAGAAAGGTTATCCGCTGGTGTTCGTCACCTCGGGCAAATTAGGCAGCATCAACCACACCCTGCTGAGTCTGGAAGCCGTAGCCCAACGGGGCATCGAACTGCATACCGTACTCTACAACCTGTACCCGACCATTGAGGACACCACTATTCAGGAAGATACCCAGCAGTACCTGCAACGCTACCTGACCCGCCACTTCCCTGCTTGCCGTTTCCTGACGGTGCCCGTGATGGCGACGAAGTAAGAAAAAGCGAGGACAGACAGTACAAGGTGTGGACGAAAATTCGTACTTTTGCACGTAACATCATTCAACTATCGCAAACTCAATGGAAACATTTGCCATCAATTCTACCGAACAATATCTGCTGACAGCAGCGGGCATTCTGTTAGTCGTCCAGCTTATCTACTATCTTGTCCTCTACAACCGCATCGGGCGACGAAACCGGAAGGCGCAGCGCAACGAACTTCACTTCACTCAGGAACTTCCACCTCTGTCGGTCATCATCTGTGCACGCGACGAAGCAGAGAACCTACGCCGCAACCTGCCTGCCATACTGACGCAGGACTATCCGGAATTTGAAGTGATTGTCATCAACGACGGGGAAAAGAACGAAAGCGAAGACTACCTGCTGCAACTTGAGGAGCAGTACCGCAACCTTTACCACAGCTTTGTACCCGACTCGTCGCGCTACATCAGTCGGAAGAAACTGGCCGTCACACTGGGCATCCGTGCTTCACGCTACGACTGGCTGGTGCTGACCGAAGCCAACTGCCAGCCTCAAAGCAACCAGTGGCTACGGTTGCTGGCACGCAACTTCACCCCGCATACCGAAGTTGTATTGGGCTACAGCGGCTACGAACGCGGGAAAGGATGGCTACGCCGATGCTGCGCTTTCGATGGTCTGTTCAACACCATGCGTTACTTAGGTTTTGCCTTGGGCGGACATCCCTACATGGGTATAGGCCGGAACCTGGCCTATCGGAAACAGCTCTTCTACGATCAGAAAGGTTTCTCCGCCCACCTGAACCTCCGCCGCGGCGATGATGACCTGTTCGTCAATCAGGTGGCTCATGGCGAAAATACCCGGGTAGAGACCGACCCGGAAGCCATCGTGCGGATGCAACCCATCTACAGGGGCAAGGACTGGCGCGAGGAAAAAATAGGTTATGCATCGACTGCCCGACAATACAAAGGCCTGCAACGCTGGCTGGCAGGATTAGAGACTTTTAGCCGACTGTTGTTTTATGCCGCATGGCTCAGTATGACAGTCATGGGTATCTTGAACTTCCACTGGATGGTGGCCGGCATCGGTGTGTTGCTTTTCCTGTTGCGCTTTGCCGTACAGGCGATTGTAATAAACACAACAGCCCAATCGCTGAACGAAAAATATCGCTACCGGCTGACACTCCCCTTGTTCGACCTGCTGCAACCCCTCCAGTCGTTGTGGTGGAAACTGTGCTACCTCTTCCGCGACAAACGGGAGTTTCTGCGGAAATGAGCCTACACAACCCCATCCGACTGAACAGGAAACAGAAAGACACGGGAAAAGGTAAACGACGGCGGCCAACTTTATGAATAAACAGAAAAAGAATAAAACCATAAGAATATGAACCCGAAACATGCACAACTGACAGCCCTCATGACGGAATACAATGCCGGCGACCCGAAGCGTATCCAGCATCTTATCAAAGTATTCCAACTGGCTTCCGTAATCGGAACACTGGAACAGGTGAACGAAGAAACTCTGTTCGTCCTGGAAACCGCCGCCATTGTACACGACATAGGCATACGCATCTGCGAACAGAAATATCACCTGTGCGACGGTAAGCATCAGGAGCTGGAGGGTCCGGCCGAAGCCAGAAAACTGCTATCGGCAACCGGAAACTATACAGAAGAGCAAATTGAACGCGTCTGCTGGTTAGTGGGCCATCATCATACGTACCAGAACATCACCGGAGCCGACTATCAGATTCTGGTGGAAGCAGACTTTCTGGTGAACATCTATGAGGACGAACTGTCGGCAGAGGCTGTCGGAAAAATCAAACAACACATCTTCAAGACTGCGACAGGAATCAGACTTCTGGAAAACATGTACGAAAAGAAATGATGCCCGCAAGGAGCATAACCCTATAAAATCGGATAAAGCGATGGAATATACCAACGAATCTGTAAGAAGACAGGACCGGCTGCTGGACGAAGAACGTGCCTGCACACTGCTGAGAGAAGGAGAATACGGCGTACTGTCCATGGTTGATGAAGACGGGAATGCTGCCTATGGCATCCCCGTGAACTTTGTATGGGACGGCACAAACGCCATTTACCTGCACTGCGCTCCCCAGGGACGAAAGCTACGCTGCATCGCCGCACACCCGGATGTATCATTCTGTGTGGTGGGAGCCACCCATGTTGTCTCGCACAAATTCACCACCGGCTATGAAAGCATCGTACTGGATTGCCAGGCTCATACCGGATTAGACACCGAAGAGCGGAAGCATGCCTTGCAACTGTTGCTGCAGAAGTATTCGCCCCACGACATGACCGTGGGGCTGAAGTATGCCGAAAAGTCTTTTCACCGCACCGAAATCATCAAGCTGGAAATCCGTCGGTTCAGCGGGAAATGCAAACAGGTGCAGCCGTAAACCCTTACTCGTAGCGCATGGAACTGGCCGGACGGATGCGGGTGATGAGGTACGAAGGTCCCAGCAGCATCAGCACCGAAGCCAGCAACGTACCGATATTCAGCAGCAGGAACAGCCAGATGTTGAAAGACACGGGGACCGTATCCATGTAATATGTTTCGGGGTCGAGCTTGAAAAGTCCGAAATGACGCTGCACGAAGTAGAAAGCCAGTCCGATGACATTGCCCCACAGCATGCCTTTCCCGATGAGGAAGACGGCAAACCAAAGGAACAGTCGGCGTATGGTATCGTTATTGGCTCCCAAGGACTTCAGTACACCGATCATCGACGTACGCTCGATAATGATGATAAGCAAACCGGAAATCATGGTGAAGCCGGCTACACCAATCATCAGTACCAGAATCACCCAGATGTTGACATCCAGAATGCCGAGCCAGGCAAAGATGGAAGGATTGAGCTGTTCGATGTTGCGCACGCAGTATTCTTGTCCGAAACGGTCGATGACCCCGTTCAGATCCGCTCCTATTTCATAGGTTACATCTTCCAGCTGATCGTAATCATACAAAGTCAGTTCAATACCACTGACCTGATCGGCTTCCCATTTATTCAGCCGGTTTACCAGGCACAAATCGGTCAGCAGAAACAAATCGTCGTACTCGGCAAGGTTAGTCTGGTAAATGCCTACCACCTTCAGCCTGCGGGCACGGATATTGTCCTGTATGTAGTAGGTATCGATCTTGTCACCTACTTTCAGCTTCAGCTTGTCGGCAAACGATTTTGATATGACCACCTTGTTGGAAGAGGCAGAATCGCTGAACTGGGGCAACTCGCCTTCTACCAAGTGTTGGCGGAAAAAGGAAGTATCATACTCCGGTCCCAATCCCTTCAGCAACATGCCCTGAAAGGCTTCCGCAGTCTTTACCATCCCCATCTTGGTGGAATAGCGCTGTACATGGCGCACCTCGGGATAATCGGACAACACCGCCATCAGACTGTCGTCGGCCACTACCGGAAAAGTCTCATAGGAACGTGCTACCTCCAGATTGGTGATCTGTATGTGCGAGCCGAACCCAACTATTTTCTCGCGCACCTCACTTTTGAAGCCCACAATGACCGAAACGGTAATGATCATCACCGCCAATCCGATGGCAATACCGGTCATGGCTATCAGCACAGCAGGACGGGAGACCTGCCTGCCGGCATCTCCTCCCCGATAAATCCGCCGGGCCAAGAACAAGGACAGACTCATTATTCCACTCTCCCCGGATAGGCTTCAAGAGCTTTTTGCAAGACAAAAAGCGCACGCGTCAGGTCTTCTTTCTTCAGTACGTAGGCTATACGAACCTCGTTGCGACCGGCACCCGGAGTGGTATAAAAGCCGGAAGCCGGAGCCATGAACACCGTCTGACCTTCGTACTCGAATTCGGACAGACACCAGGCACAGAACTTGTCGGAATCATCCACCGGCAACTTGGCTACCGTATAGAATGCCCCCATCGGGATAGGCGAATAAACTCCCGGGATGCGGTTAAGACCGTCGATGAGGCATTTACGACGTTCTACATACTCGTCGTACGTATCGCGCAGGTAGTCTTCATCGGCATCGAGTGAAGCCTCGGCAGCTATCTGACCGATCAACGGAGGACTGAGGCGTGCCTGACAGAACTTCATCACGGCATTTCGGATTTCCTTGTTCTTCGTGATCAGGGCACCGATACGGATGCCGCACTCCGAATAACGCTTGGATACGGAATCGATAAGCACCACATTCTGCTCGATGCCTTCGAGATGACAAGCCGAAATGTAGGGCGAACCGGTATAGATAAATTCACGATAGACTTCGTCGGAGAAAAGGAACAGGTCGTACTTCTTCACCAAGTCGCGTATCTGGTTCATCTCGCGACGGGTATAAAGATAGCCGGTCGGGTTGTTGGGATTACAGATCAGGATGGCACGGGTACGCTCGTTGATCAGCTCCTCGAATTTCTCGACCTTTGGCAGCGAAAAACCTTCTTCAATGGTGGTGGCAATGGTACGTATCTTGGCACCGGCCGAAATGGCAAAGGCCATATAGTTGGCATAAGCCGGTTCGGGAACAATGATTTCATCGCCGGGATTCAGACAGGCCATAAACGAAAAAAGTACGGCTTCCGAACCGCCGGAAGTAATGATGATGTCGTCGGCTGTCAGATGTATATTGAATTTCTCATAATACCCCACCAACTTTTCGCGGTAACTGCGGTATCCCTGACTCGGACTGTATTCCAGCACCTTTCGGTCGATATTGCGTATTGCGTCAAGCGCCACTTGCGGCGTAGGCAGGTCGGGCTGTCCGATGTTCAAATGAAATACATGTATTCCCCTTTGTTTGGCTGCATCTGCCAGAGGAGCCAGCTTACGGATCGGTGAAGCGGGCATCTCTGTTCCACGAATAGATATTTTAGGCATGACTCGAACTTTAAAATCTTCTTCTATTATTCAATAATTTGCATTCTTTTGTTTTAAGGGTACAAAATTAGCGATTTATTTGAAACCAAAGGAAGCTCCAGACATAAAAACTTTAAAAACCTTATCTATATTAAAAACGTTATGCAAAATAAAAAAGAAAGCCTTACCTTTGAGTTAGTAAACCGTTAATAGCTAAAAACCGAAAATAATATCATGGTCCTAAATCTGATTACATTTGCATCTACACTGCACAGGCAAATATCCATTCGCAGTTCGCACGAAACGGTATTGACTGAACTTGAAAAATATTTCACTCTAAATTTCATTGACTATCAAGATATTGGGAAAGTAACATCCGATGACTTCTGCCTGTTGTTCATTGCAACCGGAGGAGTCGAGCGGTTGGTTATCCAACATTTCGAGTCGCTGCCACGCCCTGCCATCCTGCTGGCCGACGGGATGCAAAACTCACTGGCCTCCGCCCTTGAGATTTCGTCATGGCTACGGGCCAGAGGCATGAAAAGCGAAATACTGCATGGTGAACTGACAGAGATTGTGAAACGCATCTTCGTGATGTACAACAACTTCAAGGCACAAAGGCAGATTTCCGGATCACGCATCGGAGTGATCGGTACACCGTCAAGCTGGCTGATTGCCAGCAATGTGGATTATCTGCTGGCTAAACGGCGATGGGACATTGAGTACGTCGATATTCCTTTGGAACGTGTGGCCGAATATGCCAATGCGCTCTCTGACGACGAAGTGGGTGAAGCTGCCGCCAAGCTGGCCGGAGAAGCTTTAGCCTGCCGGGAAGCATCGGCCGACGACATGCTGAAGGCCATGAAAATCTACAGAGCAGTGAAACGGATTGCCGAAGAAGAAAGGCTGTCTGCACTGACACTGAGCTGCTTCAAACTGATTGAACTGACCGGATCGACCGGATGTATGGCCTTGTCGCTGCTGAACGACGAGGGCATCATTGCCGGATGCGAAGGCGACTTGCAGTCGGTTTTTACCATGTTGGTGGTAAAAACCCTTACGGGAAAAGGGTCATTCATGGCCAACCCTTCCATGATCAACGCACGTACCAACGAAATCGTATTGGCCCACTGCACTGTAGGATTGAAACAGACCGAGAAATTCATACTTCGCAGCCATTTTGAAACGGAACAGAGTATCGGCATCCAGGGATTGCTGCCTACGGGCGACGTGACCATCGTCAAATGCGGAGGCGAATGTCTGGACGAATACTACCTGACCACCGGCACACTGACCGAGAATACCAACTACATCAACATGTGCCGCACACAGGTACGTGTCCGACTGAACTCACCTGCCGATTATTTCCTGAAGAACCCATTGGGAAATCATCACATCCTGCTGCATGGCAACTACGAAACCATATTCAACGAATTCTTCCAAGTGAATGCCTGCAAACGGACGGAATAAGATATTTTCCCTAAAAAATAAGAAAGAAAAATTCCCCAGTTAGGAAATTAATTTTCCCCAACTGGGGAACGTTTTTTTCCTAACTGGGGAAAAATCATCGTTCAAGTAGTCTCGCCGGGAATCGAACCCGGATCTAAAGTTTAGGAAACTTCTATTCTATCCGTTGAACTACAAGACCTTTTGCATAGATTCTGCATATAGCGGAAAAATGTAGGCGCAAAGATAATGCTTTCCGCCGATTTTTCGAAAAAAGTTTTGTTAATCCGATTAACTTTGCGAAATTTGCGTTCCTGCAAATTCAAAAAAGGGACTTTTTTTAGTAATAACAGATTAAGTAAATCGTAAGTTATGGCAAACGACATGATGGTCAAAGAACTGGAGCAAGTGGTAGTCCGCTTCTCCGGAGACTCCGGCGACGGTATGCAGCTCGCCGGCAACATCTTTTCTACAGTTTCGGCTACGGTGGGAAACGACATCAGCACTTTCCCCGACTATCCGGCAGACATCCGAGCCCCGCAAGGTTCGCTGACCGGCGTATCCGGATTCCAGGTACATATTGGAGCGGACAAAGTCTATACACCTGGAGATAAATGCGACGTACTGGTAGCCATGAACGCCGCCGCACTGAAAACCCAATACAAGTTTGCTAAACCGACTGCCTGTATCATTATCGATACCGATGCTTTCCAGAAGTCCGACCTGGAAAAAGCCGCCTTCAAGACCGATAACCCGATCGAAGAAATGGGCATCAAACAAGATGTCATCGCCGCCCCCATCTCGAAGATGGTAAAAGACTGCCTGGCCGACACCGGCATGGACAACAAGTCGATACTGAAATGCCGCAACATGTTCGCCGTGGGCCTCGTATGCTGGCTCTTCAACCGCGACTTGAAGATTGCCGAGGACTTCATCCGCGAGAAATTCGCCAAAAAGCCCGAAGTGGCCGAAGCCAACATCAAAGTCATTCATGCAGGATACGACTACGGACACAACACCCATGCTTCCGTAGCCCATACATATAAGATTGAAAGCAAAGCCGCCGTTCCGGGCAGATACATGGACATCACCGGAAACAAGGCTACAGCTTACGGATTCATTGCTGCTGCCGAAAAGGCCGGCCTGAAGCTGTTCCTCGGCTCCTACCCCATTACTCCCGCAACCGACGTGCTGCACGAACTGTCCAAGCACAAATCACTGGGCGTGATGACCGTACAGTGCGAGGACGAGATTTCGGGATGCGCCACTGCCATCGGAGCTTCATTCGCCGGTGCACTGGCCGTTACCTCTACCTCGGGTCCCGGTGTCTGCCTGAAGTCGGAAGCCATGAACCTGGCTGTCATCACCGAGCTGCCGCTCGTAGTGCTCGACGTACAGCGCGGCGGTCCGTCCACCGGTCTGCCCACCAAGTCGGAACAGACCGACCTGTTGCAGGCCCTCTTCGGACGCAACGGCGAAAGCCCCATGCCGGTCATTGCCGCTACATCACCGACCAACTGCTTCGACGCGGCCTACATGGCATGTAAAATAGCCCTCGAACACATGACACCCGTCGTATTGCTGACCGACGGATATGTAGCCAACGGCTCCGGTGCCTGGAAGTTGCCCAAGCTGGCCGAATATCCCGCCATCAATCCGCCCTACGCACCTGCCGAGATGAAAGACAACTATACTCCCTACCGCCGCAACCCCGAAACGGGCGTACGCTACTGGGCCATCCCCGGACAGGAAGGCTACATGCACATCCTGGGCGGACTGGAGAAGGACAGCAACACGGGAGCCATCTCGACCGATCCCGAAAACCACAACCTGATGTGCCATCTGCGTGCTGAGAAGGTTGCCAAGATACCCGTACCCGACGTGGAAGTACAAGGCTGCGCCGAAGATGCCGACCTGCTGATCGTGGGCTTCGGAGGTACTTACGGGCACCTCTATTCGGCCATGGAAGAGCTGATAAAGAACGGAAAGAAAGTGGCATTGGCTCACTTCAGCTATCTGAACCCGCTGCCAAAGAATACGGAAGCCGTGCTGAAACGCTACAAGAAGGTAGTAGTGGCCGAACAGAACTTGGGTCAGTTTGCCGCCTACCTGCGCATGAAGATAGACAACTTCACTCCGTACCAGTACAACGAAGTAAAAGGACAGCCGTTCGTTGTAGCCGAGCTGGTAGAAGCCTTCACTAACATCTTAAACCAATAATCACAGAGGAGAAAATATCATGGACCAATATACAGCAAAAGACTTTAAGAAAGGACAACCCCGCTGGTGTCCGGGTTGCGGTGACCACTTCTTCCTGGCTTCACTGCACAAAGCAATGGCAGAAATAGGCGTAGCTCCGTGGGAAACTGCGGTTATCTCCGGAATCGGTTGCTCCAGCCGCTTACCTTATTATATGAATACGTACGCCATGCAGACCATTCACGGACGTGCGGCCGCCATCTCGACAGGAGCCAAGGTTGCCAATCCCCGTCTGACGGTATGGCAGATCTCGGGCGACGGTGACGGACTGGCCATTGGTGGAAACCACTTTATCCACGCCGTACGCCGCAACATCGACCTGAACATGATTCTGCTGAACAACCGCATCTATGGTCTGACCAAAGGACAGTACTCGCCTACCTCGCCCCGTGGCTTCGTCAGCAAGTCGTCGCCCTACGGCACCGTAGAAGATC
>ERZ780208.2575-NODE-2575-length-12255-cov-3.831639_pt1 | contig 12255 bp, 10 predicted proteins | sample MGYA00511167_ERZ780208 | MGnify/ENA primary metagenome ERZ780208 (study PRJEB29588, sample SAMEA2159202) | human gut metagenome | biome: human gut; feature: human-associated habitat; material: faeces | place: Denmark | collected 2008/2010 ... | reverse complement strand
CCTGCCTGCCGTGCACGGTCTATGATGGTGTGCATCAGGTCGGTGTCCTCGTCGTAGATGATAGTGTTGACGGTGAGGTAGGTCTTGACGCCGGCCTCTTGGCAACGCGCCACTATTTCAGCCATGTCATCGGCGGTGAAGTTTGCGCTCGAGCGTGAGCGCATGTTCAGGCCTTCGATGCCGAAATACACGGCGTCGGCGCCCGACTGCAGGGCGGTAGAGAGCGACTCCCAGCTACCCACGGGAGCCATGATTTCAAAATCCTCGCGTTTCATAACCGCAAAATTAACAAAAAATCCCGTCACGGCCAAAAACGCGTTTTGCAGTGTAAGGATTATTGTGTAATTTTGCAGATATGAGCGAGAGCGACAACGGCAGGATTGCCAAAAATACGCTGTATCTCTATATCCGCATGGCGGTGATGATGGTGGTGCGGCTGTACACGGTGCGCGTGGTGCTGGAGACCCTCGGGGTCTCCGACTACGGTATCTGGACGGCCGTGACGGCACTCGTCTCCGCCTTCACGGTGGTGAACCCCACGCTGGTGTCGGCCACGCAACGTTTCCTGACCTACGACATGGGGCGCGGCTCGCGGCGTCTGACGGAGATTTTCAGCATCGCCTTCTTCTTCTTCCTGGTCATGGGGCTGGTGGTGACGCTGGCGCTCGAAAGCGGCGGCCTCTGGTTCCTGAAGTGCCGTATGCAGGTGCCTCAGGGGATGGAGGGACAGGCTGCAGTCGTCTTCCAGTTCTGCATCGCCACACTGCTGGTGGACATGGTGAGGATGCCCTACGAGTCGGCCATCGTTGCGGCCGAGAAGATGCGGTTCTACGCCGTGGTGTGCCTTTTGGAGGCGTTCGTACTCTTAGGGATAGTGTTCCTGCTGCCGCTCTTCGGGTCGGGGCGGCTGGCGGCCTACGGCGCGCTGACGTTCGGAGCGCAGGGGGTCATCTGCCTGGCGTATGTGCTCTACAGCCGGCGGAAATTCGGCTTCGCTCGGATTCGCCGGCCGCACGACCGGCAGTTGGCGCGGGAGATGGCCTCTTTTTGCGGCTGGAACGTGTTCGGCTCCCTGGCTTCGATGACGGCTATCCAGGGGCTCAACCTGCTGATGAACGTCTATTTCGGTGTGGATGTCAACGCCGCTTACGGCATCTCGCTGCAGGCGCACGCCGCGCTGTGGATTACGGTGGTCAACCTCTCCAAGGCCGCAACGCCGCGTATCACCAAGGACTATGCATCCGGGCAACTGGAGGAGATGCGCGCCTTGGTGACCGGAATGTCGAAGGCCTCGTACTTCCTGATGTTGCTCATGGCGGTGCCGATGGTGCTGAATATAAACGAATTGCTGCGGCTGTGGCTCGGGGCGAAGCTGCCGCCGTTGGCGCCCCTTTTCTGTGTGCTGACGGTGGTGCAGACGCTCATCGCCGCGCTTAGTATCATCCCCGATTCGGTGAACATGGCCACGGGGCGAATCCGCAACTACCAGTTTGCCGTCAGCGCGCTGGTATTCCTGACTATCGGTGTCAGTTGGGTGCTGTTTGCGTGCGGCCTGGCACCGATGTGGGCGCTGATAGTGAAGTGCGGCGTGGAAATTCTGATACTGCTTGCGCGAATGTGGTACCAGCAGCGGCTTGCCGGCGTCCGAGCCGGAATGTTCACGATGCAGACGCTGCTCCCGTCGCTGACAGTGACTGTTATAGCCGTCGGTGCCACGTCGGCGGTAACCTCCCGGCTGCCCGTCGAAGGCGCTCTGGCGCGCCTCTTCGCCACCACAGGGATATGGATACTCTTCTACCTTCCCTCCGTATGGTTCATAGGCCTGACTGCACCGCAACGCAGCGCCCTGCTCGCCAAGCTGAAACACTGACGTATGTCTCCATAGGCCGAATAGGCCCAATAAACCTCCCGATAGCCTGCGGGCTTATAGGGCATATTAGGCTTATCAGGCTTGTAAGAGTTATAAAAATTATAAGACTTATAAGATTTATTGCGGGGAGACAGATTACTTTCCGGAGCGGATTTGGCGCAGGATTTCGCTGTTTGCGCGTTTGCGCTCGGAGTCGAAGAGCCAGCCCCATTTGTTGAAGTATTTCACTATGCTGACGGCGTGGTAGACCATCAGCTTGAAGTTGTGCGTGCTCTCGCGCGCGAAGGTGTGGTAGACCGTCACTCCGGGATAGAAGATTGTTTCCCATCGGCTGCGTATGCGCCGGCAGAGGTCCATGTCTTCGGCGTACATGAAGTAGCGCTGGTCGAAGATTCCGACGTCGCGCAGTGTCTCGCAGCGCAGGAACATGAAGCTGCCGGGAAGCACAGGGATGTTCATGAGGGTGTCGTAGTCGAACTCGCGGAGTTCGTATCGGTCGCAGATGCGTCGCTGCAGCTTCTTGATGGGCACGAACCGGCGTATCAGCAGGTCGACGGGGCGCGGCAGCAGCCGGCAGACGTACTGTATGCTGCCGTTGGGGTAGCGTACCTTGGGGGTGACCATCCCGCACTGCGGGCGGCTGTCCATGAAGCTCGCCAGCGCGCCGGGGACGTCGCCGTCCCACTTTACGTCGGCGTTGACCACGAGGTGGTAGTCGGCCTCCTCTTCGAGCGAGCGGCGGATGGCCCGGTTGTGGCCGGTGCCGTAGCCGAGGTTGGGAGCTTTCTCGTAGACGGCCTTGGGGTATTCTTCCGCTACGGGGCGCAACGCATCGGTGGGGGAATGGTCCACCACATAGACCGTCCGGACGGAGCTTTCGGCGAGGTCGCCGAGGATTGTGCGCAGCTCGTCGGGGTCGGTAAGGTATGTCACTATCGAAGCGTTGATCATTGTGTGTCGAAAAGCAAGGGGAGAGATGAGGGGTTCCCCGCAGCGGTGTCGGCAGGTCAGTGCCGCGGTGCCTGAGGTGTGAAGAGAGAAAACTCCGTGCAAAATTAGCAAATTAAATTGAAACAACCAAATAAAACAAGCGGGAGCGGTCATTCTGCCGGTTCCTTTTGCCGCAAAGCGCGCAGGCAACGGCTGTTGGCGGCGCGGCGACGACGGTCGAAAAACCATCCCCATTTGTTGAAGTATTTCACCAAGCTGGCTATGTGTATGCGCAGCAACCGGCGGTCGTGATAGCTGCCTGCGGCATAGTCGTGGCAGGCTTCCACGTCGGGGAAGAATATGGTGTCCCAGTGTTCCCCTATGCGTCGGCAGAGGTCAAGGTCTTCGGCGTACATGAAATATCGCTCGTCGAAAATTCCCACCTGGCGCAGGGCGTCGCAGCGCATCAACATGAAGCAGCCGGAGAGGAACGGGACGTTCATCACGTGGTCATAGCCCGAATCGCGCAGCTCGAAGCGGTGTGCGGCTCTGGCGCGGAATTTTTGCGAGGGTATGAAACGGCGAATGAAGAGGTCGGCCGGCGTGGGGAGCAGCTTGCAGAGGTATTGCAGGCGGCCGTCGGGATACAGGATTTTGGGCATCACCAGTCCGCAGCGGGCATGGTTTTCCATGAAAGCTACGGCGCGGGCTATGATGTCGCCTTCCCAGAAGACATCGGGGTTCACCACGAGGTGGAAGTCGGCGCCCTCTTCGAGCGAACGGCGCAGGGCGCGGTTGTGGCCCGTGCCATAGCCCTGGTTCGGCGCCTTGAGATATTCCGTGGAGGGGAAGGAGAGTACTATTTCCTTAAGCGAATCCGTGGGGGAGTGGTCCACCACCAGCACGTGGTCGATGCTGCTCTGTGAGAGGCACCGGAGCAGATGGCTGAGCTCGCCGGCGTCAGTAAGATATGTCACTACCGAGGCGTTGGTCATTTTCTGAAGAATTGCGGGCATAGCGTGGCGGCGAGCATTGCCCGGTATTTTAACTTTCGGAACAGTGAGAGCCGACTTTTGCAGCCGGCCGAGGAGGCGGAGGAATCGTTGCGGCGGAAGAGGATGAGCGGCTCGGTGATGGCCGCGACGGTTCCGTGGCGCAGTGCCACGAGTCCGAGCCATTGGTCGTGGTAGAAGCCTCCGGCGGATGGTATCGGTGTGGCATGGCGGAGCAGTTCGGAGCGGAAGGCCATGCAGCAGCCGGTGAAACTGTTGCGCATTATGTTGCGCCACACTCCGGGGTGTGGCGTTCCGGTCACGGAAAAGAGCGTTGCGCCGCTCATCTGCAGGTTGCCGTCGGTGATGAAGGCGTCGTGCACCACGCAGATATGCTCCTGTAGTTCGCGCAGACAGCGCGACACTTTACCGGGGAGCCACACGTCGTCCTGGTCGGCGAGGAAGATATAGTCGCCCTTGGCGTGGCGCAGGGCGTTGTCGAAGTTGGCGTTTACGCCGCGTTTCCCATTGTTGTGCAGGATGCGCAGGCGCGGGTCGGCCAGCGATTCGAGCAGCGCGGGGGTGCCGTCCGTCGAGCCGTCGTCGGAGACTATCAGCTCATCGCCGTCGGCAAGTTGCGCCAATATCGACTCCACCTGCCTGCGCAGGTAGCGCTCGCCGTTGTATGTTGCCATGCAGACGCTTATCATCTCTATATATCAGTATTTTAGCAAGTGCTTAAGTTTCAGTGTTACGAACTCGCGCAGCGGTGTCCCGAGGAAGGAGTGCACCGTACGGTAATACCGGCGGTTATCGCGCCATACGGCGGCGAGCGATGCCAATTTGCGGCGCACATATCCTTTTGAAGCACCGGCACCTATTGCGTTGTCGCCGTGCTGCCGGTATAGAATCGTGGCCTGCGGGAGCGGGATGATGCTTCCGCCCGCTTTAAGGACGGAGAGTGACACCGCCTGGTCGTGAATCATGCCGGGGAAACTGTGGTTCTCCAGGACGGCGTCGCGCGCGGCGCGATTGAAGAGCATGGTGCAGCCGGGATACATCGTCGCCACTCGCAGGAACTCGGGCCTAAGCGCTATGCGGGCGGTATGGTTGGCGCGCCACATCGATTCTTCCGTAACGTTAAGGTAGCGGTCGGCGACTCTCAGGTCGGTGCAGACGAGTGCCGGCGTGTCTTCGTCATCCGGGAGCGCGGCGAGGCTTACGGCTATCTTTCCGGGGAGCCAGACGTCGTCCTGGTCGCAGAACATATAGCGGTCTTCCTCGACGTGGCATAGTAGCCATAGGAAACTGTCGCGCACTCCTCGGTGCGGCTTGGGGTCGTTGCAGAGCAGGATGCGCTGCTCGCGGTCGGCATAGCGCCGCACTATGGCTAAGGTACCGTCCGTGGAGCCGTCGTCGCGGATATAGAGACGCCATCGGGAATGCGTCTGCGCGAGCAGCGACTCTATCTGCTCGGCGAGGAACCGCTCACCGTTGTAGGTGGACATCAATATGGCGACTTCCTGACTCATAAGCTGTTATTAACCTTTCTCGCTTGCTGCCATGCGTTCCTTGAGTAGTGTGAGCCACCGTTGTATGGAATAATCGTGAACCGTGCATTTCAGTTCATGCAGTTCGAAGCGACCGGCCATCTTCTTAATGGGTTCGTCGTCGGGGTCGTTGACGGATTCGCGCTGGAGGTCCTTATAAATGTACCATTCACGACTCTTGGTGAAGTAGTGGTTAAGGTATGCCCTTTTTCCTATTCCGCAATTTTGCCAAAGAGTGGGAGCGTATGGGACCGGAAGTTTATTATCCGCAACGGGGTAAAGGCGTATTGGCCCCCATTTGGCCCAATGTTCGTGTATCCATACGCGCATGAAGTTGTAATCATTGTTAAGAAACCCTTTGCCCATGTGGCAGAGACATGGCCATGCCGCCACATAGCGTTCGGTGCAAAGGCCTTCCTCCGTAGGGTGTCCGGAGGTGCCGAAATCGCGCCAATGCAGGTTTACCGACGGATAACGGTGGAAGTGGTGCAGGAAATCCTTGATATTGTTTTCCTTGTGTAGGTTCACGAACTCGTCGGCGTCAATGTATCCCATCCAGTGCACATGGCTTTTGGTGCGCTCGTGGCAGTCGCGGTAAGCGGCCTGCTGTGCATAGTTCTGCGGCCATTCTATAAGAGTGACTAATCCACGGCGGATATAGGGCTCGAGCACTTCGCGAAAATTGTCGTCAGAGTTGTTGTTGTACAGGTAAAAATGGTCAACGCCGATTAGTAGGTGGTATTCAAGCCACTCGCGGAGAAAGCGTGCTTCGTTTTTGAAGATAAGGCATACCCCTACTTCATGCTCATAACGTTTGCCGCTCTTGCAGAACAATGAGTGGAGCATGACAGCAGGCCACTGGTAGCAACACACAAAGAGTGTGAAGAGATTGTGCTCCAGTTTTTTCAGCCATGGTTTTTTTTGTCCGGGCACTCCTTGGTAAAAACATATCTTCATAGTCGTTGTTTTAGATGGTCATTAGCATAATCTACGAATCGGTCAGTCGAAGTTTACAACCCATTTATAAGGGGTTAGCGCGGGGTCTATACTTTCCAATTTGATTGGATTATAGAGATAAACAGCGATAATCATAAGCAGAAAACTATACCCGAGAATTTTTTTGTTGGCTTTACGCCTTATTGAAGTACCAACAAGTGTAGCAGAAGAAACCAGATAAATGGGCATAGGGTAGTTTGTAAACCTTACGAATATCTCTTCAAACACCAGGATGCCCATGCCGAAAAGAATCATAAGGCAGAAAATAGATTCGAACGGAATATGCTGTTTATATTTATATTTGTAGATGAGCAGCATTAACAGAGGAATTGCAACGGTTTGGGATATGCGCAGTATCATCCAGTTGGCATTCATTTTCCCCGTTATGGTATCAGCATTGTAGATGAGCAACTTCTCGCCGTATGTGCCGCCGAGCCAAGTTGCAATCTCTCCCACATAAGAGCGTAGAGAAAACAGCAGTGCCACCAGTATGGCTATCACAATCACGAACATCTTGTTAAGACGGAGGTTCAGAAGGATAGCTACGGGGAAGAGAAGCATTATTGCGGCTGAATAGTGGAACATGAATGCAAAGAAACAACCGATGAAATACTTTATCCATTTGCGGTGTATCAAGGAGTCGAATACCAGCAGGAATATGGAAATCGAAATGCTCTCGCGGATAATCTCTGTGCAGAAATACCAGCAGTAACATAGGGCAAAAAACAAGAGCCCAACAAAGTGATACTTCGTGTGCTTGCGGATAAACCACATTGGGACAATCACCACGAAAGAGCAGTGCACAATTTGAAAAAACCAGAAATCGGGCGATATTTGCTTACAGAGGAACCATAAGTACTGGAATCCCGGTTGCATGAACTGGAAATCGACCAATGCCCCGTCATAATTGTCGCGGTATGTGGGAAACCATTCCCAATAGCCATTGTACATACGCGAATCCCATCCCAATTGGTCGCGCAGTCCGAAGAGCACTATCAGATACAGTCCGATGAACCAGTAAAGGTAGCGGCTGTTGACGCTCCTCTGCTGCACATCATAGCGGTAAATGCCTATGATGATCAGGATGACCGGTATCAGATAGGGTATCATGCTGCTGTCTGGACGGTTAAGGTGGTGTCGGCGGTTTGGCGGCTGTTACTTCTGTTCGTCATCGTGTGGGCGGAAACGAGAATCGTCCTCGCGGTCAATGTCTGAGGACGGGTTGCCTTCCTGCAAGCGCCGAGCAATCTCCTCTTCGCGGATATAGGGGGAGTCGGAGTATGTTTCTGCGATTATGATATCTTCAGTGGCAGGAGTTTCCTCCCTCTCTTCGCGCTCCTCCTCTGTTCTCTTGCGCCGCAGTATTTTTTTACGTAACTTGCGGCGTGCCTTGCGTTGCAGCTCTGCCTCTCGCTCAACCTTTCGCTTGAACCGGCTGGTGAAAATCAGCGATCGGCAGCTTATCAGCGACCCCACGAGGAAGAAAGCGAAAGCCCACATCAGGGCAATAAGTTTCTTTTTGGGTCCCGATGGCGCAACCGGCACCGTTGCCGGGTCCACTACGGCGAATACCGGGGTGACGTCTTGTACCTTGGCCTCGGCTGCCTGTAGCTTTTGCGATGTCTGGTTGAAGAGGTTGAAAGCAAGCTGCATGTCGTTCTCGAGACGGTCGCGCTCCGACTGTGCTTCATAAGTTGCCAGGGCCTGGTTGCGGTCCATCCATTCGGCATATCGCGTCTGGGCGTCATAATACTGCTCCTTGGCCTCTTCGTTGATGGAGATGGCATAGTCAAGGTCCTGTCGGGCCTTGGCCGTACGGTAGTCGGTGATGTATTCTTGCAGACGTGCGGCCACCGTGTCGGTGAGTTGTGCCGCCACCAGGGGGTCTTGCATTGTCACGGAGACTTCTACCGCCCGCGTTTTGTTATTGATGAGCACGTGGACCTGCCCCTTGATGCTGTTGTAGAGCGCTGTCTCTGATTTTGTCAGCTTGAAGGGGTCTATAAGTTCGCCGGCGCTTTTGTCGGCCTCCTCGGTTTCGGAATTGCCCAATAGCTTTCCTATGGGGCCCGGCTTGGTGTGGGCCTCTATGTATTGCCGCAGCGTGAAGGTGGAGTCGGACGCGGAAGTCTGCACATCAACGTCGAGCAGTTCCATCACGAAAGGAATGGAGGAAACTATGTCGGGATAGATGGTGGGGGCGTAAGCGTCTTTTGTAGCGATGGGTGCGGCCATCCCGAGTGCGGCAAGGGTGGCGTTAGTCTGGTTGCTACCGTCGTTGCTTTCAGGCACCATGGACATCTTAGCGGTGTAGACATCGGGTAGTTGCATGGCGTAATAGATTCCGCCGGCGGCGCCTATGAGTGTGAAGATGATTACGGTAAGTTTCCTCACCCACAGGCATGCCGCTATGTCGCCGAGTGTTATTTCGCGGTGCTTTCTTTTTTCGCGCTTCTCTTCTTTCTCTTTTTCGTGTGCCATGGCTGTTTACTTTTTAAGAAGTGAAGCTATCGAGGCGGCCATCACGGCCAGCGATGCGAACGATTGTATGTAGCCCATCACTTCGCCGAACCTGTTTTTGTTCTCCTTTATTTCCTTGGTGGGGACTATGACTGTGGCGCCGGGTTCGAGCCTGTCCCTCCCCTTGGCTTTGCGCACCGTACCGTTCATGTAGACGATGTAGACGCGCTTCTTGTTGGCAAGGTCTGTGTATCCGCCGGCCAGGTCTATGTAGTCTTTCACGCGGCGTCCGGCGGCGTATGTGGTGGTGGTGGGGCTCATCACCTCGCCGGCTATGTTGACGGTGGTGGTGGTTTCCGGCACATAGATTCGGTCGCCGTCGCGCACCACCACGTCGTATTCGCTGCCGGGGTTGTCCAGGGCCTTCTGCAGGTCCACGCCCACGTTGAAGAACTCGTTGACCTCGATGGCCTCGATTGTAATGGAGTCGTTGCCGGCGGCGCGTTGCGCGTTGAGCAGGGCGTTGCGGCGGGTGGTAATCTGCTCGGCGGTGAGGCGGCGTATCAGGGATGCCCCTTTAAGGTATGCCTCGGGGGTGAGGCCTCCGGCTCGCGAGAGGATGTCGCTGACGCGCTCGTCGCGCTTGGCAATGACATACGGGCCGGTGAATATCACTTGTCCCGATACCTCCACGAACTCCTGCACGGTGTAGCCGCTGACCGTTTTGGACAGGTTGGACAGGTACTTGGGCGAGAGGCAGAGCTTGTCGGCATAGAACTCGACGCCGCGTTCGTTGCGGAAGTTCTGTTCGATGAGGGCGACGAGGCGGATGAAGGTCTCGTCCTTGTGGCTCACGGCGTCGCGGCGGTTGACGAGCTTGCGGCTGTAGATGCCGCACAGGCGGTAGGTCAGTCCGATGAGCAGCAGTTTCTGTTCGAACGAGTTGAACAGCTCCTGCCCGTGCATCAGGGTGTTGTCTAACAGGGCGATGTAGCGCAACAGCTCTTCTTCCTCGCCGGTGTGCCACACGTAGCACGTCTCGGCCGACAGCTCGGTGTAGGGGTACATGGACAAGGCCAGGTTGCCCATGATGTCGCGTATGGGCTCGATGTGGTAGGCAAAGATGACCACGGCCAAGTCGTCGGTGTGGGCTGTGACCTTGATGGTGGCGTTTTCGGGAACGAAGAGCGTCTGGCCTTCGTGGGCGGTGAAGTCGCGGCCGTTCAGACGGAAGTCGAAGCTGCCCCGGCGACACAGCATCAGGCACAGGCCGCATAGGCGGTAGGAGCGGCGCAGGGAAGCGGGAAAGGCAGTCAGTATGCCTTCGGAACTGCAGATAAGTTGGTTGGCTTGGAGTGCCTGTTCGAGCCTTTGCAGGCGGTCTTCTTCGTTCATGGGGCGGTTCATAATGGTTATACGGGGGCTAAGTTAGTGAAAAATATTGGTTGGTTCACCACGGAGAGCGGTGTAGAGACGCAAAATTTTACGCCTCTATCACACGCAACGGCTGCGCGTTGACAGGGAAGCTCGCTGGAAGACGCAAAATTTTGCGTCTCTACGAGATATGGGTATTTGTAGTGATTCGCCTTTTGCGATAGGGCATCACCAGCACCAGCACGGCGCAACCCATGCAGGCATAGAGCGTCCAGCCGGACATCTCCTTGACCGATGCCAGCGTGGCCTGCACCTGCACCTTGCCTTTGGCCGACAGGGCAGCCATCTGTTCGGCTTCCTGACGGCTTTTGCCCTGTAGCATCATGCCCCGGACGGTGGCGGTGTAGCTGGCGGCGGTTTCGGGCGACGTCAGGTCGGCATCGTGAGCCAGGCGGGTGATGTAGTGCTGTTGGCGTTGCTGCATCACGTTGGTGTAGAGGGCGGTGCCGACAGCCGGGCCGAGCATCATGCGCACGGTCAGCATGATGCAGATCCACGTGGACAGATACTTGTAGGGCATGCGCTGGTTGGCCAGTACGGCGGTCAGCGAGTAGAGCAGCATCATGCCCGTGGCGCGGATGATGACCGGATACTTCATGCGCTCGTACAGTCCGGCCGTCTGCACCTCGAAGTACATGAACAGGGCCGACAAACCGATGAAGACAAAGCCCAAGGCGAAGAGATACTTCAGGTGTACGCCCCGTTTGCCCAGCGCAATGGCTACGACGGCGCCGATGAAGTAGCCCAGGATGGCCCAATTGTTCAGCGCGGCGTTCTGCCAGTTGTCTATCTTCATGCCCACGCCGGTGAACACGTTGACGAACAGGGCGCTGGAGTTCAGCACCATCAGCAGCAGGAAAAGCAGGATGCCTGTGCGGATGGTGCGCAGGCGGAACACGTCCATCAGGAAGTAGGGCGAACGGTGTGTGGACTCCATATAGACGAACAGCCCGGTGAACAGGAGGGCGGCCGCCGTGGCCCAGCGGATGGTGGGGTCGTCGTACCAGTCGAGCACCTTGCCATAGACCAGCACATAGACCACCGACGTGCACATGGCACAGAGGATGACCACGCTGCCGAACTTGCGGAAATTGATTGGGAAGCGTCGGCCGGGATAGCGGTGGTAGGGCATGGTGATGAAGATGACGAGGATGGCAATCAGTGTCATGCCCATCATGTAGTAATAGACGTACTGCCACTCGTACTCGTAAGCCAACCAGGCGGTGAGCGAGGTTCCTATCTGTCCCAGTATCATGAAGAACAGATAGATGGTGGGCATGCTGACGCTCTTCTCGCTGTCCAAGCGGTCCCAACCTTCGGCATCGCGGGGTTCGTTGCCGGGCGTGATGTTGCGCGTAGCCTCCATGCCGAAGGCGTACTTGATGAGGGTGAAGAGATTCACCATCATCAGCACCATGCGCAGAAAGCCCATGATGAGGCTGCACAGGGCAAGGAGGAAAACACTGTCGGTACGTGCGCACACGTAGCTCAGGGCGTACATCGCGGCAAAGCCTGTAAGGCACATCATCTTTTCGCGGCGGATGCACACTAATTCGTAGAAAAAGGGCGAGAAGGCTGCCATGCCGATGGAGGTAAGGAAGCCGACAAACTGGATATGCTCGGACTGAATGCCCAGCCCACTCATCATCTCGCCGCTGTTGGCGGTATAGACACCGCCCACGGTGAGGATGGGGATAAAGAGCAGCACCAGTATCAGGATGCCTAAGGGTTTGGGCACCCAGTTGTAGAACGGATAGTTTTTGGGATAGGAAGACATAGGGAAATGAAGAATGAAGAATTAAGAATGAAGAATTTTGGGAAATGAAGAATCTTTGGAAATGAAGAATGATGAATGAAGAATGAGGAATTTTTTTTAATGAAGAATGTCACGTTCCGCATGGAAATTCTTCATTCTTCATTCTTCATTCTTCGTTCTTCATTTAATTGTCTTTACCACCACCATCATGCCGGCGGCCAGTCGTTCGTTGTCCTCGCGGCTCAGGTGGTCGAAGTCGATGCGGAC
>ERZ780208.2566-NODE-2566-length-12265-cov-2.555856_pt1 | contig 12265 bp, 9 predicted proteins | sample MGYA00511167_ERZ780208 | MGnify/ENA primary metagenome ERZ780208 (study PRJEB29588, sample SAMEA2159202) | human gut metagenome | biome: human gut; feature: human-associated habitat; material: faeces | place: Denmark | collected 2008/2010 ... | reverse complement strand
ATAACTCAGCAACTCTATAACTCAGCAACTCTATAACTCAGCAACTCTATAACTCTAAATACTTCATCAATAATCCATAGCGTTCCCTCAGACTATCCTGTTCTTCCTCGCCTGTGACAAAACTATTCTTAACGGTATATCCGTACCGGATAAAAGTATCCAGGATCGGATCTACATTCAGTGTATTTATCTTCAAGGTAATCTGCAGTTGCTGGGAATCGCGGTTTCCCGACACGTAACAACTCAATACCCGGGCTTCGTTATATTCTACAATCTGTGCAACTTCGGCCAATGAATAATCGATCCGGTTGACTTCGAGCACCAGAATACCTCCCGGCTGGTCTACACATAGCAAAGTGTCCAAATGCCGGAGGATATCGGTCAAAGTAATCGAACCGACAAAATTATTTTTCCGGTCGAGTACGGGTACCACCGACAACAAACTTCCGGCCGCCAGACAGATAACATCATAAATATGATAATTTTCATAAACAAAGGTACCTTCCACCGGAATCTGCAACACATCCAGCCGATCGTTCAGGTCGCCGTGGGCATAGATCATCTCATCATCTACAAGCCCCAGATACATTTTTCCCTGCTCCATAGGCAGATGGGACACCCGGAAAAGTTCCATCCAGTTGAGCGCCTGCAAGCAGGTATCTTCGGGTTTGAGCACCGGCACAACATTCGATATCAATTCTGATGCAATCATAGTTTATTTACAACGATGTGACAACAGACAAAGTTACAAATGTTTTTAAGCTGTCAAAAATTCAGGATCTTTTTCAGTTCTTCCGTATTTTTTTAAGAACGACATAGACATCCACATCGGTTATTCCTTCGAACTCAGCAGGGTCGAACACCTCGTCGGCCGACATCAGTACTATGGTATATCCCACTGCCCGGCCGAACTTTCCTGTGTTCGGGTTTTATCCCCAAAATATGACAAACAACGAACTAATTTCAGAATAAAATGGCATCGTATCGATTTTTATCGGCCGATTATAAAAAAAATTACATTTATCGCATATCTTTGTGACTGATAATTTTAAACGAATAAAATGACATGTTACCCAAATTTCTTATTGCGGACAACTCACAGGAAGCACTTGACTTAGTCTACGTTGTTCATACCGAAAAACCACGTTGTATCATTCAATGTGATCTGGACGGATTTTACAGTAATCAAAAAATTTACTGGATCGACGAAGAACCACTGTCTCAAGATGATATCGATTCCCTGATGGAAGAAGCTGAGGATTTCTATGAAACCGAACTGGACAATCAGGAAGAGGTATATGACGAAGAGGAAGATAATTAATCCGACTTACAACTTTGTAAGCTTTAATCACTAAATTATGGACTACACGAAAGAAGATCTGAAAGTTTTCAAACACAGAGATATTAAACCGGAACAGATAGACCGGCAATTAGCCAATTTCGAAAAAGGATTCGACTATGTCGATTTGTCCGAACCAGCCACCATCGGTAATGGAATTATCCGGATCGAGGCTGAAGATGAAGAACGTTTGAACGCAAATTTCGATAAAGCACGTCAGGAATGTGAACTGCTGAAAATGGTCCCGGCTTCCGGATCGGCCACCCGGATGTTCAAAGATCTGTTTACTTTTATGGATACCTATACAGGTACAGAAGAAGAATTCCTGGAATTCGTGCAGGATAAAGGGGCGGGTACAATGCACGATTTCTTTTTGAAACTGGACGAACTTCCTTTCTATAACCGTTTGTCTGCCGCTCTGTGGAATGATGGAAAAGACATCGACAAGATGATCGCCAAACGGCAATTTAACGAAATCCTTAGTTATATCCTTACCGACAAAGGCCTGAACTATGGGAATACCCCCAAAGGATTGGTCGATTTTCATATTTACCGGGATTTTGTCAGAACGGCTTTCGACGAACATATCGTTGAAGGAGGAATGTATTGCAACAATGGAAAAATAGCCCGCTTGCATTTCACCGTTTCGGAAGAGTATATAAATCTCTTTAAAGAACGGTTGAAGAAGGTGACCAAAGTATTTGAGAAGATGTTCAACATCAAATACGAAGTGACCTTTTCGATTCAGAAACCTTCCACCGATACGGTCAGCCTCACCGACAAGGGCGAGTTGCTGAGAGACAGCGAAGGGAAGCTGGTATTCCGTCCCGGAGGACACGGTGCCCTGATCTATAACCTGAATGAATTGAAAGCCGATATTATTTTCATCAAAAATATCGATAACGTTATCCCCGACCGGGCCAAGGGAGATACGATCAAATATAAAAAACTGCTGGCCGGAACACTGGTGGAATTGCAAGAAAAGATTTTCAGTTACCTGAGTATGCTGGATAAAAAACCGACAGAAGAACAACTCCGGGAGATTGAAGCCTTTATGGGACAAATCGGTTATAAAGAAGCGGAAGGCAAAACTTATAAAAACCAAAAAGAGCGCATTAAACATCTGCATCAATTGCTGGATCGTCCGATCCGGGTATGTGGGATGGTAAAAAATGAAGGTGAACCGGGCGGAGGACCGTTCTGGGTGAAAATGAAAGACGGCAGTTCACGCCTGATGATCGTCGAATCGGCTCAGATCAATCTGAAAGATAAAGAACAAAAAAAAATGTTCGATCATTCTACTCATTTCAATCCGGTCGATCTGGTATGCGGTGTAAAAAACTATAAAGGCAAGAAGTTCGATCTCGAAAAATTCATTGCCCCCGAACAAGGTTTTATTACCCACAAATCATATAAAGGGAAAGAAATTAAAGTACAGGAACTCCCGGGGCTTTGGAATGGAGCAATGGCGAACTGGATTACGGTATTCGTCGAGGTTCCCCTGACAACTTTCACCCCGGTGAAGACTGTTTTTGATCTATTCCGTTTTGAGCATAGAAACGTATTGAAAAAATAAATCCCACTTGGGATTTATTTTTTTATAAAATTCGAAAAGTGAACAGAAAAATATGGGAAAACAAAAGAATTATTTATTGTTGGTACTGAAAGGCTGTGCCATGGGTGCAGCAGATGTGGTTCCGGGTGTTTCCGGCGGTACGATCGCCTTCATTACGGGGATTTATGAAGAATTGATCGATTCGATCAAAAGTATAGACCTCCAAGCTTTAAAATTGCTGCTCAGCCTGAAGTTTGCAGACTTTTGGAAAAAGATCAACGGGTCATTCCTACTCGGAGTGGCCGGTGGTATCGCCATCTCTATCTTCTCTCTGGCCAAACTCATGACCTGGTTACTGGAACATCATCCCATTTATATCTGGTCGTTTTTCTTCGGTTTGATCGTCGCTTCGTCGGTACTGGTAGCCAAAGAAATCAAACACTGGCATATCGGTACGGTGATCTCACTGATTGCAGGAGGTTGTATCGCCTATGTCATTACCGTGATGTCGCCGGCCGAGACTCCCAATACATGGTGGTTTATCATCTTATCCGGCGCCATAGCTATTTGTGCCATGATTTTACCGGGCATATCCGGGGCATTCATTTTACTACTGATGGGGAAATACTCCTATATCCTCGGAGCTGTCAGCAGCCTGAACATCGGGGTGATGTTGTTATTCATCGTCGGAGCGGTTGCCGGTATCATCAGTTTTTCCCATCTGTTATCCTGGCTTTTAAAAAAATATCATACAGCGACTGTCGCTACCCTAACGGGATTCATGGTAGGGTCTCTGAATAAAGTATGGCCCTGGAAAGAAACTCTGGAAACCTATACCGACTCACACGGAGTAGTAAGACCTTTGGTGGAAGCGAATGTGTCTCCGCATTATTTTCAGGAACTGACGCAATCCGATCCGCTTTTAATGGAAGCGATCGTGATGTGTATCGTGGGTTTTGTGCTTATTTATGGCATAGAGCTCATCGGAAAGAAAATGCAAAAGCAACAGTAATCATGCAAATATACGGAATCATCGGATACCCTTTGGGGCATTCCTGCTCGCCCCGTTATTTTAACGAGAAATTCCAAAAAGAAAATATCGCTGCTGAATATCGGAGCTTCGAAATGCCCGACATCCGGCAGCTTCCAACACTATTACAACAAACGCCCGACCTTTGCGGTTTTAATGTCACGATCCCTCACAAACAAAATATCCTTCCCTTTCTGGACGAGATCAGTGAAGAAGCCCGGGTTATCGGTGCCGTCAATTGCGTCAAAGTGAGCCATCCGAACGGCCAACCCTATCTGGTGGGATATAATACGGATATGTACGGTTTTCGGAAAGCTTTGCTGGAATTCATTCCCGCAGCTATTTCCAAAGCGCTGATTCTGGGGAATGGCGGAGCTGCCAAAGCCGTGCGTTACGCCCTACACTCTCTGAATATGGAAGTATCGACCGTATCCCGTACTCCCCGCCAGGCAGACGAGATCGGCTATGCAACGCTACCGGATTTAATAACCGGTTATCCGCTGATCGTAAATACAACCCCTCTGGGCACCTGGCCCGATACATCGGAGTTTCCTCCCCTTCCCTACGAGCTCCTCACTGCCGGACATTATCTTTTCGACCTGGTTTATAATCCCGAAACAACCACTTTCATGCAAAAGGGAAGAGCAGCCGGAGCTCATGCCTGCAACGGTTATGCGATGTGGCTGGGACAGGCGGAAAAAAATTGGGAGATATGGAAAAAAAAGTAAAAAGGCTAAAAACCAGAGGGTAAAGGCTAAAAATAAAAAAATACCTGAAAAATACGTTAGAGCTTTCTTTTTTTAAAGAATATTTCTATCTTCGCAAACGTTTTACATGATATGCGTTTAGCGATATGTACCGTCCTTTTGAATATTATTTCGTTTTAGCTTATATCATGGGTACCTTGAAATTCCACTGGGGACTCTGATTCCGGGGCAGTTATTGCCTTCACTTACGAATTATTCAACATTTTATTTCCGAGACGTCTCCGACGTTTGTGTTATTGTAATATCATATAATCTATAAAATCAGACAAAATTATGCAAAAACAGCTATTATTAGGTGTCGAAGCAATAGCTCAGGGAGCCATTGACAGCGGAATTTCAGGCGTATATGCCTATCCCGGTACTCCTTCGACAGAAATCACCGAATATATTCAGAATTCTAAAGAGGCTATCGCCCGTAATGTACACCGGGCATGGGCAGCCAACGAAAAGACGGCCATGGAATCGGCTTTGGGAATGTCTTACGCCGGCAAAAGAGCCTTGGTATGTATGAAACACGTCGGTATGAATGTGGCAGCCGATTGCTTCATGAATGCAGCTATTACCGGAGCTAACGGTGGACTGGTAGTTACCGCAGCCGACGATCCTTCGATGCATTCCTCTCAAAATGAGCAGGATTCCCGGGTATATGGTAAATTTGCCTTTGTACCGGTACTCGAACCTTCGAACCAGCAAGAAGCTTACGAAATGACCCGTTACGGTTTCGCTCTCTCCGAAACGGTAGGTTCTCCCGTATTGATGCGAATTACCACCCGTCTGGCCCACTCCCGTGCCGGAGTCGAAACGCACGATAGCCTGCCGGAAAATCACTTGCACTTGCCGGAGGATAAACGCCAGTTCGTACTGCTCCCGGCTATCGCCCGTAAACGCTATAAACTCTTACTTGAGAAACAGGCGGATTTTGTAAAAGCATCCGAACAATCTCCCTTCAATCAATATATCGACGGTAGTGATAAATCACTCGGAATCATCGCTTGCGGAATTACCTACAATTATCTGTTGGAAAATTTTGACGGTGGCTGTATCTATCCGGTAGTAAAAGTCAGCCAATATCCGTTACCCCGTAAGATGATCAAACGTCTATTGCGCGAGTGTAAACAGATTCTGGTACTCGAAGAAGGTTATCCCGTTGTAGAAGAAATGCTGAAAGGGTACCCCGGCAAAGACAACATCATGGGACGCCTGGACGGCACCCTGCCCCGGGATGGCGAATTAAATCCGGACTTAGTAGGCAAAGCCCTTTGTTTCAATACCAAAGAAGGAGCCCCTGTACCTGAGATCGTCGCTCCCCGTCCACCTGCACTCTGTACGGGTTGCAGCCATCGCGATGTCTATAAAGCCCTCAACGAAGTCATCGCGACCTATGGCGAAGGACGGGTATTTTCAGATATCGGCTGGTATACTTTAGGTGCACTTCCTCCTTTCCAGTCCATCAACTCTTGTGTCGACATGGGAGCTTCTATCACGATGGCCAAAGGAGCCTGTGACGCCGGATTATTCCCAACGGTAGCGGTTATCGGCGACTCGACTTTCACCCATTCCGGTATGACCGGTTTATTGGATGCCGTCAACGAAAAAACGCCGATCACAGTGATCATCTCCGACAACGAATCGATTTCTATGACCGGAGGTCAGGAATCCTCGGCCCTGGGAAAAATAGAATCGATCTGCCAGGGTATCGGAGTAGAACCCGAACACATCCGGGTATTGCTGCCGGTACCCAAGAACCATGAGGAACTGTGCCGAATTATCCGGGAAGAACTGGAATACAAAGGAGTATCGGTCATCATCCCCCGGAGAGTATGCATCCAGAAAGCAGCCAGGGACAATAAGAAAAAATAGAATAAGTAATAAGCTACAGGCTAAAGGCTAAAAAGTTAAAGGTAAAAAATTATGAAAACAGATATTATATTAGCAGGCGTAGGAGGGCAGGGTATTTTGTCTATCGCAGCGGCTTTGGGCTCGGCTGCACTGACTAACAATCTATACATGAAACAAGCCGAGACTCACGGTATGAGCCAGCGAGGCGGTGATGTACAATCTTTCATGCGTATTTCAGACCGCCCGATCTATTCGGACCTGATCGCCAAAGGACGTGCCGACATCATCTTATCCGTAGAGCCGATGGAAGCTCTTCGTTACCTCCCCTATCTACGGGAAGGCGGATTTGTGGTGACCAACTCCACACCTTTTATCAATATCCCCAACTACCCCGAAGTAGAAAAAGTGATGAGTACACTCAAAAGCCTTCCCCATCAGGTGATTATAGATGCCGATACCATTGCTAAAGAATCTGCCGGTAACGTCAGAGCCAGCAATTTCGTCATGTTGGGAGCAGCTTCTCCCTTCATCGAAATTCCGTTCGAATACCTGGAAGACGGCATCCGTGCCATCTTCAGCCGCAAAGGCGCTGAAATCGTAGAGATGAACCTCAAAGCCCTACGTGCGGGCCGCGAATTCGCTCAGAATTACAAGTAACGGACGAAACGGTAAAAGCGGCTAAAACGGGAACAACGGCAAAAATGCCTCCTTCCTCCCTGCCGCTTTTACCGTTCCCTTTTTCTTTTCCACCACTTCCACCGTTTCATCCCTTCACTTCCTACTTTTTTCACTTTTTACCTTTTACTTTTCACCTTTTACCTTTATTGTATTATCTTTGCTCACCAAATAGTTACAAGTTTCCGGTACTGCCGGAAGTGATCGGAATCGCTTCAAAGTGTTTGGAAAACCTGTACTAAACGGTGTAATTCAGCAAATATTAATCTTAAAATCCTTTCGACTTTTTCAATCGTTTGAAGGGATGATAACTTAAATAATGTAACATGAAAGGACTGAAAATTGTTGTTCTTGCGAAGCAGGTTCCCGATACCAGAAATGTGGGAAAAGATGCTATGAAAGCGGATGGAACTGTAAACAGAGCAGCCTTACCTGCTATTTTTAACCCTGAAGATTTAAATGCCCTGGAACAGGCATTACGGATAAAAGATAAAATTGAAGGGACTACAGTGCACATTCTGACGATGGGCCCCGGCCGTGCTGCAGAAATCATACGTGAAGCCATGTACAGAGGCGCAGATGGCGGATATTTGTTATCCGACCGTGCTTTTGCCGGTTCCGATACCCTGGCCACTTCTTATGCGTTAGCTTGTGCGCTCCGGAACTTGCAGACCGACCTGCTGATCTGCGGCCGTCAGGCTATCGACGGAGATACGGCTCAAGTGGGGCCTCAGGTAGCTGAAAAACTGGGGCTGCCACAAGTCACTTATGCAGAAGATATTCTGGATATTACAGCCGGCAAGATCACGATCAAACGTCGTCTCGAAAGAGGTATAGAAGTGGTAGAATGTCCGGTACCCTGCGTCGTGACCGTTAACGGTTCTGCTGCCCCCTGCCGCCCCCGTAACGCACGCTATGTGATGAAATATAAATACGCCCGGGCTACCCAGGAAATGCAGGATGCCGATGAAGATTACCTCAACCTGCTCCAGGAACGTCCTTACCTGAAAATTACCGAATGGAGTGTCAACGACATCACTTGCGAAGCCCAGGAATTGGGATTGAGCGGTTCTCCGACGAAAGTGAAAAACATTGAAAGCGTCGTATTTCAGGCCAAAGAAGCCAAAGTACTCGAGCCTAGCGACACAGCCATCGATGAAATGATGAAAGAACTGATCGTTAACCATACCGTGGGGTAAGGTAAAAAGTAAAAGGTAAAAAAGTAAAAAGTAAAAGGCGAAAGGCTATAAGCTTAAGCTATAAAAGCTAAATATTTATGAACAGTGTATTTGTATATTGCGAAATAGAAGAGGGTATTATTGCAGATGTAAGCCTCGAGCTACTGACCAAAGGACGTACCCTTGCCACTGAATTAGGCGTAAAACTCGAAGCTATCGTATTGGGTAGCGACCTCAAAGGAGTTGAAAAACAAGTCTTCCCTTATGGAGTAGACGTACTTTGGCTGGGCGATGACAAACGTCTGGCTCCTTACACCACTCTCCCTCATACCTCCATTTTAGTCAACCTGTTTAAACAGGAAAAACCTCAGATCGCTTTTATGGGAGCTTCCAGTATCGGCCGTGACCTGGGTCCCCGGGTGTCTTCGGCCCTGCACAGCGGTCTGACAGCCGACTGTACCAGTCTGGAAATCGGAGATTATGAAGACAAGAAAAACAATAAAATATATCACAACCTGTTATACCAAATCCGTCCGGCTTTCGGCGGAAACATCGTTGCTACGATCGTAAATCCGGATTGCCGTCCTCAGATGGCTACCGTCCGCGAAGGAGTGATGAAAAAAGAAATCTTCAATGCGAACCACCAGGGAGAAATCAAAATGATCGATGTGAATCAGTTCACCACTCCGGAAGATTTCGTCATCCATGTGATCGAACGTCACATGGAAAAATCCAAAGTGAACCTGAAAGCAGCTCCGATCATTGTTGCCGGAGGCTATGGTGTCGGTTCGAAAGAAAACTTCCAGTTACTGCATGAACTGGCTACCGTTCTAGGCGGAGAAGTCGGAGCTTCGCGTGCTGCCGTCGATGCCGGTTTTTGCGAACACGAGCGTCAGATCGGCCAAACCGGTACCACCGTACGTCCTAAACTGTACATCGCTTGCGGTATTTCAGGCCAGATCCAGCATACTGCAGGAATGGAAGAGTCTGCCATGGTGATTGCGATCAATACCGATAGCAACGCCCCGATCAATAAATTTGCTGATTATGTCATCACCGGCGACCTGAATGTCGTTATCCCGAAGATGATCCAGTATTACAAGAAAAACAGCAAATAAAACTTAAAATCAAAACATTATGGCTAATTTTTATACAGATAATGAAGATATAAAATTCCACCTCGGCCACCCGCTGATGGAAAAGATCGTTGCCCTGAAAGAGCGCAATTACACGGAAGCCCAGCAATATGACAACGCACCGCGCGACTTCGAAGATGCTTTCGACAACTATGATAAAGTATTGGAAATTGTCGGAGAAATTTGCGGGGATGTCGTAGCTGTGAATGCCGAATCGGTAGATGCCGAAGGCCCGCAGGTAGTCGACGGTCATGTAAAATATGCCGCCGGTACCCAACAAAACATCGATGTGATCAATCAAGCCGGCTTGAACGGTATTTCTCTCCCGAGAAAATACAACGGTTTGAATTTCCCGATCACCCCGTTTATCATGGCCGCCGAGATCGTTGCCCGGGCCGATGCCGGATTGCAGAACATCTGGGGATTACAGGATTGTGCCGAGACGATCAACGAATTTGCCAGTGACGAACAAAAAGCCAAATACCTGCCCCGCGTATGTGCCGGCGAGACCTGTGCGATGGACCTGACCGAACCGGATGCCGGTTCCGACTTACAGGCCGTACAGCTGAAGGCAACCTATAACGAAGCCGACGGACAATGGTATCTGAATGGTGTAAAACGTTTCATCACCAACGGGGACGGACATATTTCCTTAGTACTGGCCCGTTCGGAAGCCGGAACGAACGACGGACGCGGACTTTCCATGTTCATCTATGACCGCAACAGCAATGCCGTTACCGTACGTCGTATCGAAAATAAATTAGGGATCAAAGGTTCTCCGACCTGTGAGCTGGTATTCAAAAATGCTCCGGCCGAACTGGTAGGCGAACGTAAAATGGGATTGATCAAATACGTGATGGCACTGATGAACGCAGCCCGTCTGGGTATCGGCGCCCAATCGGTCGGTATTGCCGAAGCCGCTTATCGCGAAGGATTGAAATACGCTCAGGAAAGGAAACAGTTCGGTAAGGCCATTATCGAGTTCCCGGCTATTTACGAAATGCTTTCCAATATGGAAGCCAAGTTACATGGTATCCGTTCCGTTCTTTATGAAACAGCCCGTTTTGTAGATATGTACAAGACCTATTACCATATCTCCAAAGAAAGAGCCCTGGACAAAGACGAACGCAACGAGATGAAGGAATATCAGAAATTAGCCGACATCTATACTCCGCTACAGAAGCTTTTCGCCAGTGAATATGCCAATGAAATCACTTACGATGCCTTGCAGATCCACGGTGGATCAGGATTTATGAAAGACTATCCTATCCAGCGTTACGTGCGGGATGCCCGAATCACCAATATTTACGAAGGTACTTCCCAGTTGCAGGTAGTAGCTGCCATCCGTGGCGTCACCACCGGACAATATGCAAAACATATCCGCGAAGTATACGAGAAAATGGAGATCGCTCCGGAACACGAATACCTGCGCGAAACCCTGAAATGCATGACCGGTAAACTCGAAGCCGCAACAGCCAAAGTAGCTGAAGCCGGCAGTACCGAATATACCGACTTCCATGCCCGCCGTCTGGTGGAAATGGCCGGTTATACCATTATCGGTTACCTGTTGCTGCAGGATGCACAGAAATGCGATAAGTATGTGAAGTCTGCCGAAATTTTCATCAATTACGGTAAAGCCAAAGTAGCTGCCCACGATGAAATGATCAACAGCTTCAATCCGGACAAACTGGGAATCTATAAAAAAAATTAAAGCTAGTGATCAGATAAATTAAAAACGTCCTTTCGGGGACGTTTTTTTATTCTAAAGCATCGGGTACTTATGAATTTCAGTAACTTCTGTTCCGAAATTAAACACGCCTCCATAAATCACTTTTTGATTTTCATCCGGAATAATAAAATCAATGAAATTATTTAATTCATACACCTTTTCCAACTTTCCATTCCAACTCATCACAACAATTTTAGTGGGATATTTTCGAGCATCCTCAATTTTACATCCTTCCCATAGAAGATAACAATAATTTTGAGTAGCATAAGCTCGATAAAAGGTTACTGTAGTATGATCATCCACCCGAATTTGTGTATTTATCTCTTCTTTGATCCAATCCAAAGCATAGGTCACCTTTAAATTTCCATCCAAATCATAACAGTTAATTAAATTCATATATTTAAACGGGACGATAATCGAATTGTCCTTTTCAGAAACTAGTACATGATGGCAATAAGCATCTTTACGTCCCTTTTCATAAAAATAATAAGGAACATAATCCGTATTTTTTATCTCTCCGTTATTTCGGTTACAAAAGGAAAAAAGCCCCTCGTCTTTCTCGATAAAAGTTCCGATAAAAGCAGAATCTATCTTATTGAAGTTATACATAAAATTCAGGTTTCTATATAAATGCTCCGAATTTACGCATTTCGCTATATCCCGGCTTTCCACAAGGGCAGCTAAATCTATTTTTGTTAACGTAGCGGCAGGGCTATCGTAAATAATCAGCGAATCATAAGCAAAGGAGTTAACTAGAAAAAAAGGATAATAAAACTCACAAACGCCCCGTCCTTCCCTTCCAAATCGAAAAATTTCCCGGTCAGTGTTCGTACTGAAAAGATAAAACATGGTATCCGTACATTTTTCTTTCAGTACCAAAAAAGAGTCTACCAATACACCGGTTTCATAACACCGGGGCAGAATAGTTTCAACCTTTTCACCGGTCAGATGAATCACCGGAGGCATCTTCAATTCAGTGATCCGATTCTTTTTGCTACAAGCCATCGAAAGCAGGAT